>Ga0209121_10001920_pt1 | contig 21576 bp, 17 predicted proteins | sample Cruoilmetagenom3_FD_187292 | JGI IMG/M metagenome (GOLD analysis project Ga0209121, IMG submission 187292) | Oil polluted marine microbial communities from Coal Oil Point, Santa Barbara, California, USA - Sample 3 (SPAdes) (version 2) | ecosystem: Environmental > Aquatic > Marine > Oil seeps ...
CCAGATTTCCATTCTTTATTTTGATAAAAACTCGGTCAGGTTATTTAGGAGATGTAAAAATGAACATTTTAAGAGTAAATATGAGCAATCAAACAATTTCAACAGAGCCGTTAGCGGACGATTGGAAATTTCTGGGTGGTAGAGCATTAATTGCAAAAATATTAACTAAAGAAGTTGACCCCAATTGTGATCCATTAGGGAAGCAGAATAAATTGATTATTGCGGCTGGTCCTTTGGCAGGCACAATTGCTCCTCACTTTGGCAGAATTTCTTTGGGTGGATTAAGTCCATTAACCAAGGGTATTAAAGAATCAAATGCTGGAGGTCCTATTGCGCAGGAATTAGATAAATTAAACTACCGTGCGATCATCCTTGAAGGCCGTCCGGTGGATGATCGTTCGTTTACTTTAAAAATTTCTCACACAGACTGTCAGTTAATTGAGGCAGGTGATCTAAGTGGTTTAAAGATTTATGAAACAGCTGAAAAGGCATTCAAGCAATATGGTGAGCATGTAAATTTAATTCTGATTGGACCAGGGGGTGAAAAGAAATATAAATCAGCGTCCATTGCCCTAACAGATATGGAGGGCGATCCTTCACGCGAAGCAGCTAGAGGTGGATTGGGCGCCGTGATGGGTTCAAAAGGAATAAAAGCAATCGTTATTGATAGTTCAGATGCGCCGCGTGTGGAGATTAAAGATAGGCATATGTTCAGGGCAGCAATAAATGAATGGATTGGTTTTATAAATCATGATGTAACCTGTCGCTTATTTTCAACATTTGGGACATCTCTAACAGTCGCTAATGATAGCTATCAGGGGATGATGGCGACAAACAATTACACTTCCGGTCAACATAAAAATTTTCGGCAAGTAACAGGAGAAATAATTAGAAAAAATATTTGGGAACGGGGAGGAAGAATGCACGGGTGTATGCCCGGATGCATTGTTAAATGCTCACAAATTTATCTTGATAAAAGCGGGGATAGACTGGTTTCGGCATTTGAATATGAGGGGGTTTCCATGCTGGGAACAAATCTGGGAATCAGCAACCCCGATTCAATTGCAGAATTGAAATACTGGTTTGATGATTATGGGCTGGATTTCATCGAGGTTGGAAGCAGTATGGCATCTGCAGCTGGTGCTGGAAAAATTGAGTTTGGACATTATCAAAGCTTGAAAGAGCTGCTGAAGGAAATCGAAAACGGTACAGAATTTGGTAGTGTATTGGCTAATGGGGTAGTTGAAACCTGTAAATACTTGAATATCTCACGGGTTCCTGCTGTAAAAGGGCAAGCGATCCCTGCACATGATCCCAGGGGGAAGAAAGGGACAGGTGTGACGTATTTGACCAGTCCTATGGGAGCTGATCATACTGCTGGACTGACCTATAAAACCCCCTTGCGGGCACAGGGCCAAGTTTATAATTCATTGAGAGCACAATTAAAAGCCGTGACATGTGATTCTTTCGGTTATTGTTTGAATGCCGTGCCCGGTGGAAAAGCCTCGATTTACGAACTCATCGCCAGGCTGTTATCAGCGCGCTTTGGTGAAAAAGTAACAGCAAAAGAGGTGTTAGAAATTGGGAAACAAGCCCTCAGGGATGAACTTGATTTCAACCAGCATGCAAGATCCGCCAGCGATGAGTCTTCTGCTTTCTTTTTGGATGAACCATTACCTCCGACCGGGAGCGTGTTTGATGTTGACCAAAATGAAATGAACAACATCTGGAATCTGATGGAAAATTATCAGGAAAAGCCAAAGGTTTGGGAGGTTCGCTTTCCAAAATTGCCGCAGATCAAATTTGGGATTGGTGCGTTCAATCATATTGGCGTTCATGCACAAAAATTAGGAATCAAAAAGCCATTAATCGTTTGTGATCATGGCATTGCACAACTTGGGCTACCGAAATCTGCTGCTGAAATTTTAGAAAAGTATAAAATCAGCGCCTGTATTTTTGATGGCGTTAAAGCAGACCCACCTGTTGAGGTGATTAATCGTGGGGCAGATGTATATAGAGAAAATCATTGCGATGGAATTATTGCCATAGGCGGCGGAAGTTCGATGGATTCAGCAAAAGCGATTGCTGTTAAGGTAACACAACCAGGCATATTGACTGAATATGAGAATATGGTTGGTGGTAAGGCCAAAATTAAGCCACCATTGCCGCCCATTATATGCATTCCTACTTCAGCTGGAACTGGAAGTGAAACCAACCAGTATGCTGTTATTACCGATACCGAAAGAAAATTGAAGTTTACGTTAATGAGTGATTATATGATCCCCAAATTGTCAATCATTGATCCGGAATTAACGCTAACGCTCCCCCCTGCTATTACAGCCAGCACAGGTATTGATGCGCTTGCACATTGTGTTGAGGGGTATGTGGGTATGGCGTCTGATTACCATCCATACTATGAGGCTTTGGCGCTTTATGGTGTGAAAATGATCGGACGCAGTTTACTTATGGCGTACGAAAATGGTGAGAATATTCAAGCGAGAAGGGATTTATCTATGGCTGCGGCCTTTGGTGGGATATCTTTCACGAAGGGTTTAGGGCTAGGTCACGCCATTGGGCACGCCATTGGCGCATATCATCATGTGCCGCATGGCTTAGCATGCGCAGTAGGTTTACTGATATTCGTCAGAGCGAATCAAATAAGATGCAAAGATCAATTTGAGGATCTGGCATGGGCGTTGAGTAGAACCGATAATTTGGAGAAATCTCTGGAAAATTTGTACATTTCGTTGAATATGCCGTTACGCATAAGAGATTTGGGTATTCCAGAAAATGCAATTGATGAAATTGCTTATGAAACTTATATTAATGCTGTGAATTTGGCGGCAAATCCAACGCCTCTTAATGAAAAACAGGTGTTGAAATTAATCCAGGAAGGATATTAATCCTCGTTTATTAACCTTGAGTTTAAGCGTACAAGCAGGTTTCCATTTAAAATTGCTCTAGATGATCAAGATCGATCTTGGGTCAGGTTGCCTGAGGATGTATTGACCTGAAAATGGTGCGTGGATTTCAGTCCACACAGATAACTGACATCCACGCGCCAACAATGAAATCCCTTTTAGTATTTATTGATTCTGATCTAAATATTCTCTTATGAGCCGAACGACTAATTTATGATCCTCTTCTTGGGGAAGCCCGGAAACCGTGATTGTGCCAATAACTCCGCTGCCCTTAATAATGATGGGGAAACACCCTCCATGCGGGGCATATTCACCTTCAGGTAATAAATACATCTCTTCTATGCTCTTCCCACAGCTTTTCAGATACTGGCCCATATAAAATGAGCTGTGTCCCAACCTGTTTACAAGGCGAATTTTCCGTTTGATCCACTCATCATTATCAGCAGATGCCCCGGGACAGCTGGCATGGAAAAGCTGCTGCACGCCGCGAGTAATATCTATGGCTATGGGAAAGTTCTCCTTAATGGCAACTTTAACAAACAAGCTGCCTAATTGCCAGGCAGTGTCTTCGTTAAAATTGGTAAATTGAAGCTCTTCTTCTTCACGAAGAAGGCTTTCTAATATATCATCCATGCTCCTCATTTCGCTGTAAGTCGGCTCATTACTAAAGGCTCTATAGTAAATAAATTAAAAAGCGCCTTTTTATTTATTGTATCTTAGATTCAAGAATTATATGCGAAGGTGGATTATTATGATCAATATAGGTTTTATAAACCAAGACACATTCTCGGTTTGGTATTTATGTAGGTTGACACCAGCCATTCTGATGGCATACAACCCTCGCTATTTATACTGTGGATAATCTGCATGCTGACCTCGAATTCCTCGCGGAGCACATCCAGATGTGTGCTGAAAGAGACTTATCAGTCGGTTGCGCGTTTCCTCCTGCCGAGGACAGACGAATTAGCCCGGGGACGGCATTCTTGTACATGAGGTTCGAGTCACGCACGCCTATAGGGGACTTTGCCTGGAGTGTTCTTTCATATACTGACAAAACAACATCTGAACATTTATTTATTCATCAATAAATGCTACACCCTTCTGGAAATAGGTTCTGCTCTCATGATTCAACGATGCCTGTTATTGTAGACTATATTTATCAATCGTCTCCTTAAGAAGTCTATAGCAAAAATACCATCGTAGCTGGTCGGTGAATTATCAGAATCTCTTGGTTGTATAATTCAAAATAAACCCCCAGACCTAAATTGAACTTAATTTATTCACAATATTCGAATCCTCAAATCCTCAAATCCTAAAGATTTATTTCCAGGTTAAATGCCTATTTAAATTTCTCTGGTGATTTGAGAATTTTTTGTTTCTGATCAGAAGAAAAAAATCAATCAGAAGATATTGAAATAGGGACTAATAATTGATAAAATGCTTATATGGCGATCTGATAGATATAGTCATATCGTTCACTGAACATCAATAATCTCTCTCTGAAATTTCATTCAACCCCACATTACTTGTATTTATTTGTCTTCTACAGGATTAGGATCCAAATTCGGAACCGATCAGAAGTTTATCGCAACTTTTTGTAAGATTAAGGTTGTTTGAGATGTCCTTTTTAAAAGATGAATCGGGTCAAGTCAGACTGGTGTGGCGATTGACTTTAATCGTGCCTCTTTATGTATCTGTAGCTGTTCTTCTCCGATTTATCCCCATACGTATACTTACAGCATACCTGGTTGGTCAGGGGACACTACAAACAAACGCACTTGAAATAGCAACTGAGATTATTATTGAAAATCCTGCTTGGTCTACAGCGCTTGGCATCATTTTTGGGCTGACGGGACTATTTATCGTATGGATTCTCATCTCTAAAGTTGAAAAAACAAAATTTGATTGGAAGGCAGTTGGGTTGGATTGGAAACGAAACAGCCTTCTGATGATTCTACTTGGTGCACTTTTGGCTGTACTGCTATGCTTTGGGAGTATATTCACAGCCTATCTGCTTAGCGCCACTGACATATCACAGATACCTATTCGTATTAATGTCAGTATTCCAATCTTCCTCCTGAAACTAGCTCTTTTCCTTGCGATGGGCTTTGGCGAAGAAATCGTATTTCGTGGATATATTCAAACAAGACTGGTAAATCGATTAAGAGCAACCTGGGGAATTCTAATTGCCGCTGTCATATTCGTGCTGCTCCATCAGATATTTCACAACCTTTCACCTATTACGATCCTTTCGGGCGTGATGCTTTGGTTCACCATTGGCATGCTATATCATTTGAGCAGGTCATTGTATCTTTGCATTTTCTATCATGGTGTGATGAATACACTGCTGAACACATTGGCTTTCACATTTGGCGAGATTGAAAGCATGATTGTGCATGCATTTATGCTGTTATTTGTTGTAGTAATTGCTATTTTTATGAAAAAGTTTCAGACAATAAAGAGGAACAACTTATGAAATCCATCTTTTCCATAAAGAGAAAACCCTGGCTCTTCACTTTTCTGATCATAATTTTCTGGGCAATATGCAATGTTTTGGCTGTAATCGCCCTTAGTTTGATCCTTCAATTGAAGGACTATACTCAAGTTCCTACACCTTGGCCGACACTCCTGGCTAACCTCCTGACGATTTTCATTGTGGCACCATTTATTCTGGGATTCCCTGAAAAAGGACAAAACTTTGGCGACTATCTTTCTGAAATCCGTTTGACCAGGATGAAACCGCTGCTGGGCTTGATCGTGTTGGGGTTGTTTTGCTATCTGCTCTTAGCATTATCGCAGGCTGCGGGTGTGTTGGTTTTCCATTTAACGGAAGGCTTACCCATTGATGGGAGTTTCATTCGCAATTCATTCGTGTTTGCAAACGAACTCCCACCCCGCTCTACCAGCTGGTTAATCTCGACCCCCCCCATTTTTGAAGAAGTTATTTGGCGTGGTCCTGGCAGCTTTTCTGCGCGTTTATCGCCAACCTAAAGCTATTCTCTTCTCTTCCATAGTTTTCGGATTATTGCATGCCCTGATATTTATTAATGGTCAATCTATAACTTATGTTTTAGGTAATGTTGTGTGGGCAGCCATCCTTGGCTTGTTCTACGCCTACGTCACGCTCAAAACCGACAGTTTGCTGCCAGCGATAATCGTGCATTACCTTGGGAATTTATTCGTCTCTGTGATCAATGCTTATATTCAGTCCAACGCCTCAATTTTCTCAGTGACGATTTATGGCGTGATCTTTACCTTCGGAATTGTCCCAACAGCCTTGATGATAATTTGGACACGCTTCTTTACCAGTCAATGGCTGAAAATTAAAAATCCGTAGAGAGGATGTTCACTTAAATAGAAAAGAAACTCTTAGCTCACACAAGTTCCTGTGTAGGGCACTGGACGAATCAAGGATTTGTAAAAATCAAACAGAATTTTTATAAAAGCCCTCAATGCACCTCCTCCTTGTTCAATATACTGGAATATGCCCATAAAAAATCGTGCATTACCGAGCGTATTCTCTGGCATCAGGTGGGATTCTAATACCTGACATGTCCCAAATCCCCCTGTTTTATGGAACTAAAGAAATTAAACAGATATCAGAAAGAAGGTAAATATATGGCTAATTTAACTAAATTTTTCAGGCGTCATCAGTTAGTAGCATACTTCGTCCTGACCTATAGTCTCATGTGGGTGCTTTTGTTAATCTTCCAACCGCTTTATCTGGAAGGGCAAAGCTTGGTTGCACCTTTGATCAGTGTGGGGATATTTGCGCCTGCGTTAGTCAGCATTGGGCTGTCAAGCATTCTAAAGCCACGCCCCAAACAAGGCACACGCAAATATGCATTGATTTCATTTTTTGTGATGTGGATTCTTGCCAGCCTTATCATCATTCTGTATCTTACTGTGAACCAGGAGATGGATCTGTCTACACGTTTAGTGATCGTCACCGCTGTAACCGGAGTACTGCCAGCATTTGTCTGTTCATGCGCCTTTTCCGTGGCTCCAGGTCCAAGAGAACTGCTTAGCACATATATCAAACCAAAGGGCTCTGTCTGGTATTATCTCCTGGCACTTATCCTGGTCCCTGCGATTTGGGTACTGGGAAATCTCCTGAGTCGAGTCCTGGGGACAGAACTCCCATTTATTAGATTTCCTACAGCCGATATCAAGCTTCTTGGAATGGCGATCCTTTTCTTTCTCTACAACATCATCTATGGTGGAATTTCTGAGGAACCTGGTTGGCGCGGTTTTGCTTTACCGAGACTTCAAGCCAGGTTCAGTCCCCTTGTTTCCAGCTTGATTCTTGGGGTTGTCTGGGCAGTTTGGCATGCTCCGGCGAGTTTCGGGGGGATCGAAACCACGAGTCTCTTTGATACACTCGTTGAGTGGGTTCTGATTGTACTGGTCAATATAATTTTCATTTGGCTTTTCAACAGAACCCAAGGCAGTATTCTGGTGACAGCATTAATTCATGCCGCCATGAACACGACTGGCAATTTTTTGACGGGAACATTAGGTGCCTTATTGCTGCTTCTTATCTTCATGATATTTGTTGTCGTATTTGATAAGATGTGGCGAAAGTTATCCAGGGATCACCCAGCATTGTATCGTGAAAGCCCGCATGAGGATGCCTGATCATAAGATGATTAGACATAGCTTATTCTGAAGAATTTGCAGGTATAAGCTTGCGAGCTTAATATCTCGCAAAACAATTTGATGTATTTACTCTTGATGATTTGGTCATCACCCCTGGTGCGATCCTGGTGCAGAAGGGGTGACACGCTGTGCAAACAACGCTTTATGTGGAAAAAATTAGGCTAATTTTGTGTTATATGTGCAGACAATGGACAAAATGAAGAAGGTAGATAGTTTACCAACTGATTTCGTTTCAACCAGCAGGGAGGTCAAGTCTCTCAGGTTGCATAGTCGATTGTTCAGAAATGACGAGAATATGGGGTAACGGATCAACATCCCAAAAATCCTCCAACGCTTCTTCTTCAACCAGAATAGCAAGCTCACAACGACCACTTCAACCTTGCGATGCTGCATCAACCATTAGATCTAAGAGCACACTGTTAGTGTTTATGATTAACTCGTCCATTTCAAGCGTAATACCGAACCCGGTATCCAGCTTATCAATCACATTATATCGCCATTGGTCTACTGCCTGAAGCACGCCATCCCGTAATGAACCAGCAGTAGCGGCTTCTGCCAGAACTTCTTGCAGGCTTTCTGACCAAAACATATCCGTGGTGATGCTGATTTCCTTAATGATCTCACGCAGGTCCTCATCAATCCCCACGAGAAGATCAGGGCCATGCTGGCATAACGCGTTGTAAAAATCTGACCAGTTATAAAGCATATCTATTCCAATCCTTCTGTTAGCACACCCTCAGACGAGGAACCTCCTTCAATACTCTTCCGGGTGAGGGCTGGTATTCGTTTTCGCCATGGTGAATCCAATAAAGTCTGGCCAATTCCATGGTAAAGGATTCTAAGTGTTTTCTGCTAAGTATCAGTTTTATGAAGCTTGTTTCTCATTTGATCTACTCAACCCGACCTCAAGAAAACTGATCCAATTGCTGCGATCGTAGGTCGATAAATTTGCGTTGAGAAAAGGTAACAATGCAATTGCAAACAGCAAATCAACACGAAGCTAGGGGAAGATGTGATCTATCTTGGCCAAGCCAAGACAGTGAAAGCAACCAGAAAGTTGATGAAGTCTTGTTCGCCTTTCCAGTTGCACTTCTGGCGCAGAGCAGGTGATACGCGATGTAAACAATATTCTGGGTGGATAAAATGGACACAATTTACACTGTGGACACGCTGTCTACTGGCTTCGAATCAGGTCACAATTTTTCGACCAGACCTTCTGCCCAGCCTCTGATAACATCCCAGTCACGGATATCATTGGCTGGCATTTGGCCCATGAAGATGCTCATGGGGAATTTCAGGTTTGCCGGGTCGAACTTCCCGCCAAACAATTTCTGATCCACCGGCTTCAACCAGGGGTAAACCTTCAGGGCTTTATCCAGCTGTTCATATGTCTCTGGTTGATTGCGTTCGTCTTCCGTCATATCTGTGGGGCCCAGGGCAAACACCGCGACCGGCATTTTTTCTAGGGCACCCTGGTGGCGCGAAAGAAACTTGCGGGCGTCTTTCAGCCATTTGAACATGTAAAAAGGGGCACCCACGACGGCAGCGCTGTAGCCCTCCAGGGATGTCACCCTGCGCAACTCACGCAGGTCCGCCTCCTTGCCGCCCTCCTGCAGCACATCAGCAATAAAACTGGCGACCTCCTGGGTGGAGCCGTATTTTGTGGCATACCCAACGAGAATTTTGCTCATACCTGATTCCTTTCTGATGGTGCGTTTGATTTTGGAAATATTATGACTTCAGTCTTGGGATGAAGCCAGGCTCAAGTAATTTTAGGCATGTCCCGGCTGGCGATGATATCAATCCCCGTTCCCAGGGCGTCTTCCAGGACCACCTGGTTGATTTTGACCGGAGCGGTGACTTCAACCTGGCGAAGTTCGCGTGCCAGCTGCGGGATGAGGGGCTTGGGGAAGCCCTCTCGTGTGTAAACCGGTACGAGGGAGTGCAGTCCGCCCCTGACCCTGACTGTGGATGCCACCATGCGGCGCGGGTCCTGCAGCTCGCAAATCGCATATTCCTTGCCGCGCCGGCAGCCAGCGCCAACGATCTCCACAATATCCTTGCCCTCATGTTTGACCTGTAAAAGGCACCCCTTGGGGCAGGCGACACAAATGATTTCGCTGGTTTCAACCATTAGTAGATTTCCTTTCAAGCCCTCTCAATAATAACTTATTTGCGTTTCCGAACGTTAACCGTGAGTTTGACAGCTTTCTGAACCGCCTCAAAGGATTTCGGTTTGATCGTCAGGGAGATGATCTCTCCGGGCCGGGCATAGGGCTCGCCTTTCTTGGCGATAACCTCGCCGTCCTGGTCCTCGACGGTCACCAGGACCCGTTCCTCAATGGGCGTGACGGCACGCATCTGCAGGCGCACCAGCTCCTCAGCCAGGCTGGCTTTGGTCAGCTTGTGGGGGACGACGTAGCGTACGTTTTCACCGGCTTCTAAGGCTACCTGCTTGCCCTCTGGGATTGCTTCCGCCTGGGCAAACTGTGCGGCGCCTTTGCCGGCCACGTACCCTGCTTCCGTCACCCAGTCCACCAGGTCGTAAACATGGACCACGTTGCCAGCAGCAAAGATGCCGGGTACATTGGTCATAAAGCGATCATCCACATAGGGCCCGTTGGTGACCGGGTCCAGCAGCACCCCGGCTTTCTTGGAGAGTTCATTCTCCGGGATCAGCCCCACCGAGAGCAGCAGGCTGTCGCAGGGGATGACCTCTTTAGTGCCGGGGATTGGGTTCCAGGACTCATCCACGCTGACCGCTTCGATCGCTTCCACGCGGTCCCGACCGATGATGCGGTTGACCGTACGCTGTTTTTGCAGCGTGATACCGTAATCGAGCAGGCACTGCACGTAGTTGCGGGTCAGGCCGGTCAGGTAAGGCATGATCTCCAGCACACGTTTCACCTTCGCCCCCTCGATGGTCAGGCGGCGCGCCATGATCATACCGATATCACCGGATCCAAGGATGACGAACTGCTCACCGGGCATGCGACCTTCGACATTCACGAAGCGCTGGGCCGTCCCGGCGGTGTACACCCCGGCGGGACGCGACCCGGGCAGCAGGATCTGCGCCCGTGTGCGCTCGCGACAGCCCATCGCCAGCACGATGGCCCTGGCTACCAGTTGGATATAGCCCTGGCTCTTGTTGATGGCATACACTGTCCGATCCGGTGTGATATCCAGCACCATGGTGTCCATCAAAGTGTCCACCCCGGTCCCTCTGGCTTTTTCGATAAAATGCTGGGCGTAGGTCGGCCCGGGCATGTCCTCATCAAAGATTTCCAGCCCGAAGCCGTTGTGGATGCACTGCACCAGGATGCCGCCCAATTCGATGTCGCGCTCGATGATCAATACGTCCCCAGCGCCGTTTTCCTTGGCGGCGATGGCTGCCGCCAGCCCGCCTGGGCCGCTGCCGATCACGATCACATCGTAAGTGTGCTTCATAGCAGGTCCTCCATATTGAGGTAGTCCTCTTCAACATCCTTGGTGCGGCGGAACAGCAGCTCTGAGCCTTTACCCTTCTTGGTGACTTCCTCCTCGGGGATGCCCAGTTCCTCAGCCAGGATACTCACCACGCGCGGCATATCAAACCCACCCTGGCAGCGGCCGGTGCCCAGCCATGTGCGGCGCTTGATGGCATCGTAGGTATCGGCAGGGATCGGCGCGTGGACCTCAGCCCGAATCTCCCCTTCGGTCACCGTTTCGCAGCGGCAGACGATGCGCCCGTAGGCGGGGTCTTTGGCAATCAGGGCTGCCTGTTCCTCCCGGCTCAGGTGACGGAAGACGGGCCTGGGGGGGCGAACCGGGTTCCAATCCATCTTCTCGGTTAATACCTCGCCGGCGCTTTCAAGCAGCTCGATCACTTTGATTGCAATGGCGGGTGCTGCCGTGAAACCGGGCGACTCGATCCCGCCCAGGTTGACCAGCCCGTGGACCTTATCCGGGATCTCGATGATGAAATCTTGGTTGTAATCAATCTCTGGGTTGGGGGTCGGAGCGTTGCCTGTAGCCCGTAAACCCGCAAATTCGGCGATGATGTGCTTGCGGTTGATGGCAGGGACCAGCTTCTTCCCGCCTGACCAGATCTCCTCGATACCTTCTTTGGAAACATCTCTATTTTCCTTCGAGTCGACGAAATTGGCATTGGGACCAACGATCACATTGCCGTGCAGGGTGGAGGCGACCAGGATGCCTTTGCCTTTTTCTGAAGGGGTTGGGAACAAGATAGTCGTGTTGGTCAACTGGAAATCTGCCTTGTCGAGGATCAGATATTCCCCACGGCGGGGTCGGATATTGAATTCCGGCCGCACGCCGGCTTTGTGCATGACCTCGTCGGCGTACAGTCCGGCAGCATTGACCGCCCAGCGGCAGTTAAAATCCCCCTGGCTGGTGCGCACACCTGTAATCCGGTCCCCTTCCATGATGAAATCTTTAAAGGCGGTGTCAAGCTTCAAGTCCACCCCGTTCATCACGGCGTTCTCCGCAGCGGCGATGGTGGCTGCAAAGGGATCGCCAATCCCGCCAGTAGGGGCCCATAAGGCACCGATCGCGTCCGGACGGAGCAGGGGTTCCCGCCGACGCATCGCTTCGCCGCTGATGATCTCCAGGTTGGGCACCTCGTTGTGCGCCCCGCGTTCCAGCAGCTCTTCCAGTACGAGCATGTCCTCCTTATCGACCGCCACGACATAATCGCCACAACGTTCATACTGGATCCCCAGTTCCTGCGAGAGCCGCGGCCACATGTCCACGCCTATGACATTGGTGAGGGCTTTGTTCGTGCCGGGGAGGGCATCGTAGCCGGCGTGAATGGCAGCAGAGTTACCGGAACTGGTGCCCATACCGACATCGACTTCTTTGTCAATCAGCAGGATATCCAGTTCATATTTTGAGAGAAAACGAGCCACCATCCCCCCGGCGATGCCGGCGCCGATGATGATGACATCGTATGGATTTGTCATGTAGTCCTCCACTAATCAACAATATCTGCTCTCAAGACAACCCGACCATTATACTCTTAAAATATGTCCAAAATTTGGGCTATAGGAAATTAATTGCCACGATTTGGTTATGAAAGATGAAACATTTCTCGCAGGTTGAATTTTTGAGGTTTAAATTATTGTTTGGTTATTCAATCCAATCGAATGTGCGTGTGACAGCTTTTTTCCATTCGTGAAACTTCTTATCCTTCAAGGAGCTATTCTTGTCTGGAGTCCAAACTTTGTCCTTGATCCAGTTAGAACGCATCTCATCTTTGTTTTTCCAGAACTCAACTGCACGGCCCGCTGCATAAGCAGCGCCAAGAGCCGTGGTTTCAGCTACTTTTGGTCGAATGACAGGCACCTGCAATACATCAGCTTGAATTTGCATTAACAGATCATTTTGAACCATGCCACCATCAACCTTGAGCACGGTTAAGTCAACGCCCGAATCAATCCTCATGGCATCCAGGACCTCCCGGGTTTGAAAGGCTGTCGCCTCCAAAGCTGCCCTGGCGATATGCCCCCGGTTAATAAAACGGGTCAACCCAACGATCACGCCGCGTGCATCGGAGCGCCAGTAAGGTGCAAACAGACCGGAAAAAGCGGGTACAAAATACATGCCGCCGTTGTCTTCAACGGTCTTGGCTAATCCCTCGATATCAGGGGCATTTTCGATCAGCCCGATGTTATCCCGCAGCCACTGTACCAGCGCGCCGGTGATGGCGATTGAACCCTCAAGAGCGTAAGTAGGCTTTTCCCCTTCAAACTGGTAGCACAGTGTGGTCAGGAGACCATTCTTTGAGATCACGATCTCTTCACCGGTATTGAGGATCATGAAGCAGCCTGTCCCATAGGTGTTCTTGGCTTCGCCCGGATCGAAGCAAGTTTGCCCGACCGTGGCTGCCTGCTGATCACCCAGGTCGCCCGAGACTGGAATCACACCGCCAAAGGGGCCATCCGCCTTGGTGTAACCATACACTTGGGATGACGGGTAGATTTCGGGCAGCATTTGGATCGGAATCCCCATGATTTTGCAGATTTCCGTATCCCAGTTTAAGGTTTTCAGGTCCATCAACATCGTCCTGCTGGCATTGGTCACATCCGTGAGATGCAAACCGCCATTCACACCTCCGGTTAGATTCCAGATGACCCAGGTGTCGATATTGCCAAAAACAGCCCGACCTTGCTCTGCCGCTTGCCTGACACCTTCCACATTATCCAGTATCCAGCGGATCTTCGGTCCGGAAAAATAGGTTGCCAAAGGCAGCCCCACGCGGGTTTGAAACCGGTTTTGACCGCCTTCCTGTGCGAGTTTCGCGATGATTTTATCGGTGCGGGTATCCTGCCAAACGATGGCATTGAAATAAATTTCGCCGGTGAGTTTATCCCACACCACGGCAGTTTCCCGTTGGTTGGTGATGCCAACTGCAGCAATATCTGAGGCTTTTGCCTTTGCCTGGCGTAAGGCCCCTTTGATCACAACTTGTGTACGCTCCCAAATCTCATAGGGGTCGTGTTCCACCCAGCCGGGTTTGGGATAGATTTGTGTGTGTTCCAATTGGTGGCTGCTGACGATCTGACCGCTGTGGTTGAACAACATGCAGCGCGTGCTGGTGGTGCCCTGGTCAACAGAAGCAATATATTTAACCATCATCCCTCCAATAGCGTGGTTTCATAAAATATGGATAAGCCCAACGGGTGGATCTTCACCGCTGGGCTTACAAAATTTCCTTGAAGACTTACCTGCGGATAAGGCTTACATGAGCCAGATTGTGCCCGCGGTCATGAACCAGGTGGCAATGCTGGCGATCATCAAAGCACCGAGGTAGATCTTGCCTGTTCGGCGGAAGAACCAGGTGTGGAACCAGAACAGGATGATAAACTCGGGGACGTAGACAAACAACATCAACGGCCACATTGAGGTGAATTGAGAGAGATCCATCTGGAAAATCGTAATCGTCTCAGTTCCAGGGACTGCACCGCCAAGGAACCACGGCAGGTACTGGAAGCACCACCACAGGAAGAGACCAGTCACCATGGCGTACACGACCTTAAGCCACCATATCCACTGTGTCTTGGCGGGTGTTTTATATTGCTTCATCCTTGCCTGGCCAAACAGGAAGATACCACCGTTGATCAGGAAGAAGAGCAGCGCAGGGATCAGATAGATGAAGAAATATTTGACACGCAGTCCGCTGGAGAACAACCGCATATAGGGCCAAGCGAACCGGAATTCCTGCCCGATCGTGAGCTGGGACAAGCCAGTTAACAGGTACATCCACAGGAACAGGATCACTGCAACCAGAACGGTTTTACCAAGGATTCCCCAGTCCATCTTATTCTTTTCTTCACCATACGTCACACCCATATCATACAGCGTGATGCCTTCCTTCTTTTTCTTCCGGAACCAGCCGATGAACAAAATGAAGCACACCACTGCGTTAGCCAGGAAGAATGCTGCCACACCGTTCGCCATCTCCATCTTGGCCCAGGGAATCCAGGTTTCGAGCTTTCCGCCAATACCGCCATACTGAGTGGCCAGGGGATATAGAATCCCTCCAATCAGCATGTTTATTGTCGCCAGCTTCCACCAATCTTTCTTGCTAGCAACGTAGCGGCCCGGGACAGGTTGAGCAACAGGTGCAAAGAACTTGGTCGTAAGCAGCAGGTTGGTGACAGGCAGCATGGTAACCATCGTGCCAATTAACGTGATGAAGCCAAAGATTTCCTTCCACATGAAAATCTGTTTGGTCGGTTCAATCCACATTGAACCACCATCGCCGTCTTTCAAGGCTAAGCGGAACCAATCCGCAGCCTCTGCCACCGACTTGTTCATCAAAGGCAGCAGGTGATGGTCCATATTGATATAGGCCATCCTGCGAGCAGTGCCATCAGAAAAGCTTCCGTAAGTTGTATCCCACTCAAGGGGCGGTGTCAGGCCCAGTGCAGCTGCGCGAGTTTCACTGTTAACAATGGGTTCTGTTCGGAGTTGGTTATCGCGGAACCCTAAGAATTCATCATATCGTGCTTGCAGCATAAGCAAGTTAGGTAGTTCCGGTGAGCCTGGATCGGAGGCTTGCTGGACAACCGCTTTGACATTTTCTGGGAACAAAGCTGGAAGCTTGACAGCATTGTTGCCGCCCATAGAGTGCCCGGTGACACCGATGTATTCAGCATCAACGAAGGGTTGTTTGATCAGCCAGGCGAGCGCAGTTTCGTTCCCCATGACGTAGGTCGGGTCTGTAAACCACCCGCCGAGGTTCAAACCACCACCGCTGTCACCATGCCCAAGCGCATCCGGTGCCAGTACAACAAATCCACGTCGGGCTAACTCCACAGAGAACGGATCCTCCACATTTTTGTCGTTCTGGTAGCCGTGCATATTCAACACAGCAGGCAGCGGGTTGCTCGCGGTTGCTTCTTTAGGGCGGAACAACTTGGCAACTACGATATTGCCATCGGGATCTTTAATTCTAACAATTGAAACTTTAGATTTACCAAATCCGCTCTCGATTTGATCGGCCATGATCGCTGAAAATGCGATGACGACCACCATGACGATCAGAAAGATCAGATTTTTCCGTACTTTTATCTCCATGATAATATTTTCATTATAAGGCATCTTTCAAAATTCGGGTGAGTTTAAAAGTTTCAATACCCCGCATATTTATCTTGACTCTCACATAAACATCTTGGCGGGGTCATCTATTTCATAACGTTTACATAACTACCTCCTAATTTGATTTAAATAGTGAAATTTCGAAGATTTGATAATAGTTTGTCTTAGCCATCTATCAAAAATCAAGAAAGGAAAATCATTATTTGTTTTTAGAATGATCCCCTAATTTTCTAAGAAAAAATATTACCAAAGGATTCCTGAAAGGTACAAAAAAATATGAATGGTTTTAAGTGGACTTAGGAAATAGGCAAGTCTAACTTGTCTACCCATTTAACAGTATATAAAATTATTTATAATTTGACCATATGTCGCACAGATATTGCACATACGTGCAATAATATTATAATTAAGTTTGGATATATCGATGACATATGTGCAGGGACACATTAAAATCGATTTTGTTAGGAGGTTTTATGACTTACTACAATAAGATAGACGACGCGATTAGAGTTGCAAGGCTATATTATTATCAAAATAAAAACACTAAAGTTATTGCGAATGAGATGAATGTCTCGAGGTCGACTGTTTCGAGACTACTAAAATTTGCCCGCGAGGAAGGCCTCGTCAATATAAATATTGTTGACCCGGCTGTGGAACCTCGATTAATTGAAAAAAAGATTGCTGACAGATTTGATGATATACATGTACATGTTGTCCCGGTTCCAGAAATCACCAGTGAGGCTGAATGGCTCAATCGAGTCGCTCATTACACGGCAAGATATCTGAACACGGTATTTGGATCCAATATGACACTTGGCATCGCCTGGGGGACGACCCTGACCGCAGTTTCAAAGTGCTTGATCAAGAAGACGACCTTGAATTCTCAAATCGTGCAGTTGAATGGGGCTGGTAACACGTTGTCCTTGGGGATTGAATATGCCAGTGAAATTATTATACTTTTCTCTGAAAATTATCAAGCAAGGGCACATCTTTTCCCATTGCCTGCTTTCTTTGATTACGCGGAAACCAAGAAGGCTCTCTGGCAAGAAAGAAGTATAAAGCGGTTGCTGGATATTCAAAATCAAGCTGATATTCTCCTGTTCAGTATTGGAGCTGTCAATGCTGGCGTTCCCAGTCATGTTTATAGTGGTGGATATTTAAACGAGAAAAACTATAGAGAATTAGAAGAATTAGATGTGGTGGGTGATATTGCTACAGTTTTCTTTAAATCGAATGGGGATTATAAAAACATACCGTTTAATGAAAGAGCCAGCGGACCAGAATTAAGTTTTTTCAGAGATAAACACAGTATTTGTGTTGTTTCAGGGTTGGCAAAGGTAAGAGGACTATATTCAGCTTTGAAGGGTCGCTATATCAAAGAACTCATCGTTGATGAGCCCACCGCACTGGAGCTGGTACGATCATACTTATCGTAAATTTTTAACCATTCATATTTCAATCTTATTCATAAAATATATTGGCTTAACAATAAATTTCATAAGTGAGTTGATAAAATTTATTCTTATATCTTCACACCATAACAAGTTAAATCATTACACGGATACTTTATAGACGAAAACAAGCCTTCTACATTTCAGGGAAGTAAGGTGATCACCAGGCTGTCTAGTACGGCGTCTGACTCGTAGGGGTCAGCCGCCTGGCGGAGAACCAGGCGCGCATTGGTCAGGGACTCGATCCGGGAATAGGGCAGGCTCAGGTCAAATTCAAGGCGTTGGTTGGGTTGGTTAACCGGCAGTTGGGAGGATCCAACCACGCGCCATTCGCTGGTGATCAGCTCAATCACAACCGGTTCTTGCGTCAGGGGGATGATTGTTCCCCCGACCTGGATTTCGCCCCCACTGTAAGAAAGCAGCGGCTTGGGTTCTGTGAGCATCAGCCAGGAGATGTCTGGCCGGGGCATTTGGAAGCTGGGATCACCATCTGACTGCAGCGTGATGATCACGGATCGCAGGGCGATGGGCCTGTAATATTCATCCAGGACGCTCAGCGTGAGCATGGCTTCTACCGTGGTTTCCGGGATGTCAAAGGGGATCAGGGTTTTGAAGCCAAAGGTGTCCTCCTCAGGATTTTGGTCCACCCGGAGCAATTGCCGCGCGAGGGTGATCCCGCTACGGTCGATCAGGACGGCGCGCACCATGCTGATTGAACCCGGCGCGATTTCAGCAGTCAGTTGGATGGGGGAGGTGACGAGGGAGCCTTCACCGGGGCTAAGCAGGTGGATATCAGACCCCTGTGCGGCAAAACCTGGCTGCGGAGAAGGCAAACCCAAAAGAAGAATGAGGAAAATCGCAAAACTGAATGGTCGTAGGCGGCTCATGGCCTAATTATACGAGTGATTGCCAAGCCTTGATGTGCTGGATGTGGAGAGGAATGATGAAACGCATGTTAGGAACAACGTGGGCGATGCAACTGAACCTTGAAAGTTCGACGGTAAAAAAGGAACACCCCTTTAGAGAGCAGTTTCACCGCCCGATTCAGGTTCCAGCCGTATTTTGACTGTGGTGAATTGCTCTGGAGGTTGATCTGTCTGGTTGGTATCTATAACATCATAAAAACGATTAACAGGAAGACCAATATCGCTCCCCAAACCTTGGATAAGGTTGGGAGTTTTTCTTGCGACGCTTTCCTCAAAATCATGTTGGCAAACATCATGGTAAATGGAAAACCGATCAGAGCCATGCCTATCCCGGCAATCACATCACTTAGGTAATGCGCGCCAAGCACGACGCGGCTGATGCAAACCCCAATTGCGATCAGCGCGATCATGATTTTGATCGCTTTGTGCAGGTTTTTCTTGTTGGGGACCAGCAGGAGAAATGGTAGGACCAGCGCAATACTCTTGGTGGCATGCCCGGATGGGATCGCAAGTGTCTGAGATTGGCTGATGACAAAGATTTGACTTCCGAATACGGCAACCGGCCTTGGGCGAGCCAGCACTAATTTCAAGAGGTCGCCGGCGATCCCGCTCAACAATGAGCAGATGGTATATAGGTAAACGGTCAAAGGGGCGTCAAGAACCTTGATCCATTGGGAGATCAGGAGGTAGATCAGAAAAATTCCCGTGATGAGTGCCATGCCATAGGCTGAAAGCCCTTTAGACAAGGCGACAAAGGGTGTATACACAATACGAGCGTCGTTGAAATAGAAAAGAATAGCTTCATCAATCTGTCCCTGCTGCCACAAGAGGAGCGCGATAAGCCATAACACAGCTCCTGAAACAAAGCAGGCAACCCATATCTTCTTTGTGTTGGGCAATGCGATGGGTGTACTTTTATTCCTGTTTTGATTTGAGGAAATTTTCATGATAGTTTACCTCCATCGTTTTGTCTGGCGGGTGCCTTTGATCTGATGGTGATTTCATTAATAAAGCTTTGTTATCAACCCAATCAATGTTGAAAACATGATCGCCAATTCAGCGCATGGTTGCTTTATTGAAGCATGCTGACAGCATCGATTCTCTGAAGGTATTGGATAGCTGTGGTGAGATCCTGAGAATTGCCGGATAATTTATTATATCAAATATATTTCGTGAAAAGTTCGCGAGGAATAGCGCTTACTTTTTCCTATTTAGAAAAGTCCTCACTTCCTTTAAGAAGTCGCTGACCTGGTGTTTGGAGCCTGCGGGATTTATGGCGATGAGAAGCAGCAGACCGCCAATCATGATCCAAACCAGGGAAGGCTCTCGCTGCCAGAGAGAGAAGGTGAAGATGCCATAGACTACGCCCATGGCTAATTTGCGGGGAGCAGAAGATTGAAAGATGAATGAACCGACGAGTGCAATGATCATGGCAATTGCGGTGGGTAATACAGGGACGATTCCCCACACGATCAGGCAAATGGCTAATACGAATGTCAGGCCCAGGTCTGCCACCAGGTCAAATCGACCCAAACGTGTTGGTTCTGGTGATTGCCGAGCCAGTTTACCATCTAATGTATCCGTCACCCAACAGGCAAGTAAAAGCACAGCAATGGTAGGAAAGGACTCAACGCCGTGATAAATCCCGATAAGGAGCATGAGTAATACCAGCACAATCCTTGTGAGCGTGAGGCCATCCGCAACGATATTCATCATTCCTTCCGCAGAGCCTATATTGGTTGTTAAAAGCCATAAACAGGAAATAAAATTTTAGTATCAAGTGCAATAGTGATAGTTAAAGTTTACTACTTATTGCGTTTGCCATGATCCACAATCGCTGGAAACGCCTAAATTTATTACTGTGTGAAAAGTTTGCCTTTAGGTGTCTTTTGTAAAAGGAATATCCCCTGGTTAGCTAAAAGTACCTGCCTGATTTTGATTACGCTTACCTTCGACAAAGGAATTTGTTGTATTTATAAATTAAATCGTGGGATCATAAAAAAGATTGACGTGGAGAAAACCTGGGTAAATGAAAAGGGCTGCCTGATAGACAGCCCTTTTCAGTATCGAATTTCTATGGAAACTTAAAGATCGTAGATCTCCCCATACTTGGTCTTAAGATACTGCATGTAAGGCTCGTGCGTGATCTTGCTGCCGGTGGCTTTGAGCATGATCTCCTGGGGTTCAAATTTGCTCCCGTACTGGTGGACGTTCTCGTGCATACTGGTAGTTGGGGGAGGTGAAAGACAAGCTTTCGCCGGGGGTGAGGAGGATCAGCGGTGGGGAGACTTGCGCGCCGCCGGCTTGCGGCTGCAAGAGGGTCAGGGTGAGGATCAGGCAGAGCATGAATTCGATTCGATGTCCTGCGAGCATGGGCTGATTATCCAGAAAACCCAGGCTTGTTATTCCAGCAAAAAGGCTGGCACAACTTATGTCGTCCAGCCTTTGAGATTTATCCGGATAAAAGTGTTATTTGTTGAAGAGGGGCAGATACACGTTGTTCACTGGGGAAGAAAACACATAGGCTGCGCCAGCGGCGGATGCGCTGTTATCATCCTGGTTCCCATTCACGCCGGTGGCGCTGCTGCCTTCCCCAGAAGCGCCCACCACGATGGTATCCCCGGAGATGGCAACGGAATAGCCAAAGATATCATAATTACCTGTATTTGAGGCTTTCAAATATGCCTGCTGGGACCAGGTGCTCCCGCTCCACTGGAACACATAGGCAGCGCCAGCGCTGGATACACTGTTATCGTCCTGGTCCCCGTTCACACCGGTGGCGCTGCTGCCTTCACCGAAAGCTCCCACCACGATGGTATCCCTGGAGATGGCAACGGAAAAGCCAAAATAATCCGAGGCATCGGTATTTGAGGCTTTCAGGTAAGCCTGCTGGGACCAGGTGCTCCCGCTCCGCTGGAACACATAGGCAACACCAGATGCGCCTTCAAGCAGCCTGTCAGCGCCCACTACAATGGTATCACCGGAGATGGCAACGGAAAAGCCAAAAAAATCCCCGGC
>Ga0209121_10001921_pt1 | contig 21573 bp, 23 predicted proteins | sample Cruoilmetagenom3_FD_187292 | JGI IMG/M metagenome (GOLD analysis project Ga0209121, IMG submission 187292) | Oil polluted marine microbial communities from Coal Oil Point, Santa Barbara, California, USA - Sample 3 (SPAdes) (version 2) | ecosystem: Environmental > Aquatic > Marine > Oil seeps ...
AAGCTTCGCCACCAAATTCCAACGCCTTATAAGTAGCCCCATCAGCCCGAAGCTGACCTATGAGATATAAAATCAAGTCCTTGGCATAGACTCCCTTCGGAAAGAGGTCGTTGAGATTAATGAGAAATGTTTCGGGTACGCGAAACCAGGTCTTGCCCAGGGCAAAAGCCACTGCTATGTCGCTGGAACCCATGCCGGTGGCAAAAGTGCCAAGGCCACCAGCAGTGACAGTATGGGAGTCAGTGCCGACAACTATCTCTCCCGGTTTGGCAAAGCGCTCAGCTACCAACTGGTGGCATATTCCGTCGCCCACCTCAGAAATATGGCATCCGATTTCCTTGGCAAATTGACGCAGAAACATATGGTCATTGGAGAGCTGCCTCACGGGGCTGGGGGCGGCATGGTCGAGAAAAACTACGGTATTCTGCGGTTCAGCTATGTTGCGGAAGCCAAGTTCCTTGAATTGTCTTATGGCTAGAGGGCCAGAGCTATCCTGAACAAAGACTAAGTCTACTTTGGCAATGACGATTTCTCCGGCTCTGGCATCGGTTCTGGATTTGGCAGTCAAGATCTTTTCTGCTAGCGTCTTCCCCATGTAATTAAAGAATTATAGCCAGCACGTCGTTCGTATTCACCTTATCGCCAGGTGCAAAGTTTATGCTCTCAATCTTGCCATCTTCAGGGGCAGGCAAAACATTTTCCATTTTCATTGCCTCCAGAACAACTATGCCATCACCAGCTCTAACTTCATCTCCCTCGCTAACCAGATAGCGTGTGACCGTGCCTGGCATGGGCGCCAGCAAAGGAGTCCCACCTACAACTTCCTCCTCTACTGTCTTTGCTTCTTCCTCGGCTTCCAGTGGTGCTTCGACCTTTCCAAACAAGTCGCCAGACTTGACTCTGGCTATGAGTTCGTCCTCTCGCCTTACATCTTCCAGGGTTTTTGCTTCGGTTTCTGGAGGTGGCTCTTCCAGGCCATACTTCCATCTGAGGAAACGCATACCCGTGGCAGGATAGAGGGCGTAAATCAGGACATCACCGATGTCTGTGGCGATGTCTTTGGTCGCTTCTTTGGCTTTATCCAGTTCAGGTTCCAATAAGTCAGCAGCTCGGCAAGTGACCGGTTGCTCGCCTCTTTTGTAACCCTTGAGAATGATTTTTTGCACTTCGGGATCCATAGGAGCCGGCGGCTTGCCATAGAGACCATAGACGTAGTCTTTAACTTGTTCCGAAATAACCTTGTATCTGCCGAAGAGGACATTGTCGGCCGCCTGGGTGCCCACAATTTGGCTGGTAGGTGTAACCAGAGGTGGATAGCCCAGTTCCCTCCGAGTCCGTGGGAGCTCAGCGTAAACTTCAGGTAACCTGTCGAGGGCGTTAGCCTCTCGTAGCTGGGCTACCATGTTAGAAAACATTCCTCCTGGAATTTGATGCCATAACACCCCAGTATCAATCACCGACATCCTCGTTCTAGCTAAAAAGTCGCGGTATTTGGGGGCTATAGATTCAAAATATTGGCCCAGCTTAAGGAGGTGTTGCAGATTGAGCCCGGTATCCCGGGGAGTCCCGCGGAGGGCCACTACGAGTGGCTCTATCGCTGGATGTGAGGTGCGGAGGGCGAAAGGAGCCACACAAGTATCAACAATGTCTGCTCCAGCCTCAATAGCCTTCATAAGGCTCATATCGGCCATGCCGCTGGTGAAGTGACTATGAAGGCAAACGGGTATATGCAAAGCTCGCTTCAGCGCCCTGATCAAGTCGTGAGCATCGTCGGGGGCAATAAGCCCAGCCATATCCTTGACGCATAGGCTATCGGCTCCCATGTCTTGAATTATGAGAGCCTTATTCACATAGTAATCAATATTGTAAACAGGGCCGCCTAGTTTTGGCTCAGTGAGCGAGTAACACAGCGCTCCCTGAATATGCTTACCGCGCCCTTTGATAGCTTTAAAGGCAGTTTCGAAGTTGCGTTCATCGTTGACAGCATCGAAGACACGGAATACGTCAACACCACAATCTGCAGCATGATGGACAAAAGCAGTAACTATGTCGTCAGCGTAATTGCGATAGCCAACCAGATTCTGCCCCCTGAGTAGCATTTGAAGTTGCGTATGTGGCATTAATTTCTTCAGGCTGCGTATCCTCTCCCAGGGGTCTTCATTCAGAAAGCGAGTCATAACGTCAAAGGTAGCCCCTCCCCAAACTTCCATGGACCAGAAGCCAGCCTTATCCATCTCTGGGGCGATGGGTTCCAGGTCCTTAGTCCTCACCCGGGTAGCCAACAAAGACTGGTGTCCATCACGAAAAGTGAGGTCGGTGATCTTTACCGGATTCCTGTCTTCGCCCAAACTCGCACTTCCCCTTTTGCCCAATATTCACTCTATTCTTTGCCTTAGCTCCAAAATCCGGCGATTTCCTGGGGTTTTTATGTCGGCATCACCCCATGTTTTTTCGCCGGCACCTTCACGTCCTTATTGGCCAACAACTTCAGCGCTTTACATATGAGCTCTCTTGTTTTCGCCGGATCTATGATAGCATCTATATGCAACTTGGAAGCGGGCAGATATGGATTGGCGAATCTTTCTCTGTACTGCTTTATCAACTCCGCTCGCTTCTGGGCAGGGTCTTCTGCTTCCTTTATTGTCTTAGCCTCGATAACGCCTACCGCACCCTCAGGGCCCATCACTGCCATCTCAGCCGTAGGCCATGCGAACACCACGTCCGCGCCCAGATCTCTGGAACACATGCCCAAATAGGATCCTCCATATGCTTTCCTCGTGACTGTAGTTATCTTGGGCACTGTTGCCTCGGAGTAAGCGAAAAGCATCTTTGCACCATGCCTTATGATCCCACCCCACTCTTGCTCTGTTCCTGGCATATACCCCGGAACATCAACAAAATTCAATATCGGTATGTTAAATGCATCACAGAATCTGATGAATCTAGAACCTTTGTCGCAGGCATTTATGTCGAGGCAACCGGCAAGATGCATTGGTTGCTGCGCTATTATCCCTACCGAGTTGCCATCCATCCTGGCGAAGCAGCATATGATGTTTCGAGCATACCTTTCCTGCCACTCGAAAATTACTCCGTTATCTACCACTAATCCGAGAACCTTTTTCATGTCATAGGGAACTGCGGAACGGGCAGGCACTATTTCCCTCAATTCTGACTCAACCCTATCGGGAGGATCGCCGCTTTCCATCCGCGGTGGTTTCTCTGTGTTATTTTGAGGCAGGTAACTAAGCATGGTTTTTATTTGCTCTATGCATTCATCTTCATCCTTAGCGAAAAATGTCCCATTTCCGCTTTTTTCGCAATTGATCCTGGCTCCGCCGAGTTGCTCCGCCCCGACTTCTTCGCCTAGAACCGCCTTTATTACCCTCGGTCCGGTGATGAATGCTTGAGTTATCTTATCCACAGTGAATATGCAGTCCATCAATGCTGGTGAATAAACAGCCCCTCCAGCGCAGGGTCCCATAATGGCACAAAGCTGGGGGATAACACCCGAATACATAGTGTTCCTGTAGAATAGGTCTCCGTAGCCAGACAGCGAATCAACTCCTTCTTGTATCCTCGCTCCACCGGAGTCAGCCACGTACAACACGGGACAACGGGCTTTGGCTGCTTCATCCATGACTCGGCATATCTTGTCTGCGTGTCGCCTGCCGAGGGTACCACCCATAACCGTGAAGTCCTGGAAGAAGGCGTAGACCGGCCTTCCGTTGACATTTCCATATCCGGCTACCACACCATCGGCCGGTATATCCCTCTTGTACAAGTCATATTGCAAGCTTTCAGATTTGCACCACAAGCCAATTTCAAGGAATGTGCCTGAATCAAATAGCTTATCGAGCCTCTCTCTCGCCGTGTACTTTCCTCGCTCATGTTGCCGCTTTATCGCCTCCTCTCCCCCCATTCCTTTTAGTCTTGCCTCCTCTTTCTTCATCCACTCAAGCTTTTCCAAAGCAGTCTCTCCATTCCGCATACCTAACCTCCTTAGTCAATTGGTTTCAAGTTTAATGTCGCTCAATGCGTTTGTCAATTGAGCGAAAAGCGCGCCTGTGGAGATTTCCTGGGGCAAATTCACCTGCTATAATAGAACGCCATGTCTAATGACAACGGTGGTAAACAAAAGGAGCTTGGCCATACTCGCTGTGGTGGGACGACTTTTCAGTGGGGGAAGCGAACGTATATCATGGGAATTATCAACCTTTCTGTGGACTCCTTTGCTGGCGACGGACTAGGTGATGTCGAGGTTGCCATAGATAGGGCTAAACGCATGGCTGCCGAGGGAGCGGATATTATTGATGTGGGTGGCGAATCAACTCGCCCTGGCTCAGCTCCGATTTCCGTTGACGAGGAGCTCAGCCGGGTAATTCCTGTCCTGGAGGGGCTGGCCAACGAGATATCTGTGCCTCTAAGCATTGATACTTACAAGCTAGAAGTAGCCCGCCAAGCTTTAAATGCTGGTGTCAACATGATAAACGATGTCTGGGGATTGAAGAAAGAGCCGAAGCTAGCTGAGCTAGCGGCTCAACAAGAGGTGCCGATCATTTTGATGAGCAATCAGCGTGATATCTCCTCGCACCATGACATCATCTTCCCCGATATCATTTCGGTGGTCACCTCGGACCTGCGGAGGGCTATACAGCAAGCTATGGTATCAGGCGTGCCCCGGGAAAACATCATTATTGACCCTGGCATTGGCTTTGGCAAGACCCAGGAGCAAAATCTGGAGATTATGCGCAGGTTGGAGGAGCTTAAAGCGCTAACCAGGCCTATCCTCATAGGGACTTCGCGTAAGTCGGTGATAGGGCGTGTGCTCGATTTGCCTTCCGAGCAGAGGTTAGAGGGAACAGCAGCTACCGTGGCCATTGGCGTTGCCAAAGGTGCTGACATTGTCCGTGTGCATGATGTGAGGGAGGTAGCGCGTGTGTGCAGGATGAGCGACGCCATAATCAGGAGTTAACCACAAATTGTCCGCTGTCTATCTTTGCCTTGGCTCAAATTTGGGCGACCGAGAGAAAAACCTGGCTCAGGCTCTAGCCTTGCTTTCTCAAGAGGCAAAGCTAGAGAAGGTTTCATCTGTTTGCGAGACTGAGCCAGTAGGGTATAAAGAGCAGCCTTTCTTTCTCAATGTGGTATGTCAGATTACAACCAACCAGAATCCCTGGGAACTACTTCGCCTGGCCAAGACAATAGAAACCAGAATGGGAAGAGCGCCCAGTTTCCCTAATGCGCCTCGCCCTATTGACATAGATATCCTGTTTTATGACAATAAGGTTATCAAGACCCAGGATTTGACCATCCCGCATCCCCGTCTGGCAGATAGAGCTTTTGTCCTCATTCCCCTGGCTGAGATTGCTTCTGAGCTAATTCATCCTGAACTACACAAGACGATTGCTGAACTGGCTGATAAAGTGCGCGGGCGGAGTGCTGTGCGGAAATGGCGAAATGGGACGTTAGGAGGTTTGGATGTATCAACTATTTGTGGAAGAGCACTTTGACGCTGCACACTATCTGAGAAATTATCGCGGCAAATGCGAGAATCTGCACGGTCACCGTTTCAAGGTGGTGGTTCGCTTGGAGGCGGCGAAGGTCAATAAGGTTGGCTTGGCCTATGATTTTGCCCAATTGAAGCGTTACTTGAGGGAATGCCTAGCTGAATTCGACCACGCTTGTCTCAATGACATAGCGCCGTTTGATGAAATCGAGCCCTCCTGTGAGAACATTGGCGCCACTGTATATGATAAGCTTCAGCCTCATTTCTCGGGCGCGGCGGTGGAATTGGTCTCCATAGAGGTCTGGGAGTCGCCTACCAGCGGAGTAGCTTATTCCCCTTGAGCTTTATCTGTCTCCGGCGGCAGCAGGTTGGGAATTGAGTCCACAATGGGATAGGAATACTGACATTTGGGGCAATATAAAGAGCCAGTGACGATTTCCTCTCCCTCCTCCCTGTCTATACTGAGCCGCAGTTCTCCCTTGCATACCGGGCAGGCCAGGATCTGCATCAACTCTTTTTTCATCTTGGATATAGAAGATTATAGCAGATGAGCGCTGGGATAAGATATGGGGAACATGCTATACTATCTCCTGGGAGGAGAAAATGGCAGTTCGTATCAGAAAGACTTACCGGGGGATAAATCCTGAGATGCTTTGTGAAGAAATACGTGGCTTAGTGCAGAAGCAGGGAGTGATAGCTGATGATGCCAAGTTTCAGACCTATTCCGTTCCCAGTGGGGCGACGCAATCGCGCGTCACTGTGATATTAAGAACAGAGCGCAAAAAAGAATGCGGCAGCGCGCATATAATAAGCTCGCCTAAAGGTGAGGCAAAAATCATCCTCGACATAGACGAAGATCTTCTCCCCAACGAAAAAATCTCCGCGCTTCAAGAAGACCTAGATTTCATCCTCGGCTCTTACGAGGTCAAGTGGTAATCCGTGGAAGAGAGCAGGCAGGAGCGAAGAGACAAGCGCCGAGCCAAGGAAAAAGCTAAGCTGCCCCAGCATGGTAAGAGTCTGGTAAGGGTATACAAGGACGCTGTAGCCAAGAGGGCAAAGAAGGACAGAGAGTCAAAAGACGAGGCAGGTCAATAGATGTAGGCCCGCCTCTTGTTGATGATTATATCCAGAAACGACCTCGGACAAAATCCAGAAGTTGACCATTCGGACGCGTTTCACCAGAGTGTCGAGCCGCCGTCAACAAGCAGTGTCTGACCAGTAACGAAATCGGACGCATCTGAGGCAAGGAATATGGCAGCGCCCACATGGTCTGAGGGATCACCCATCCTTCCCATGGGAATGCCGCTGAGTCGCTCCTGCAGGTCTTTCGGGTGCTCCTCAAGGTATTTTTTGTTAAGGGAGGTAATGGTCGGGCCAGGGCCAATAGCGTTGACGTTTATATTGTACTTCGCCCACTCACCGGCGAGTGCCCGAGTCAAGTGAGAAACTCCAGCTTTTGAAGCTGCATAAACTGACCGCAGAGGCTGGGTTACCTCAGAGACATTGGACGAGATATTTATGATTTTCCCCTTTTTTCTTTGGATCATGTGCCTTCCGACAAGCTGACAGCAGAAGAAAACCCCCTTCAGATTTATGTCCATAATATAGTTCCATTCCTCCTCTGAAATGTCTTCTGCTGGCTTCCTCACTATAACCCCGGCGCTGTTGACCAGAATATCTATTTTCCCGAAATCGTCAATGGTCTTTGAAACTAGCTCAGCCACAGAAGACCTGAGGCTTACATCAGTCGGTATGGCCACTGCACTAAGCCCCTCATTCCTTAGCGATTCGGCCGCTCTTTCTCCCTGCGCAGCCCTCCGGTTGGCAATAATCAACGTAGATCCTGCTATTGCCAGTCCTCTTGCAATGGCAAAGCCTATTCCCTGATTGCCACCAGTCACTATGGCCGTTTTCCCTGACAGGTCAAAGATCTCCATTGTTTTATCTCCTTTCTTCGATTGTCATCCTTTCCTTCTTGGTTCAGCCAGGAGAAAACTATAACGCTACAGAAGCCACTGTCCCAAATTTTTCACGCCGATGGGTCTACTTCGGGGCCACCACCTTGTTCCTGAGAAGGCCGATGCCCTCGACCTCGACCTCCACTATGTCACCCACCTTTACCGGATAATGCCCTCCCTCAGGCGTCCCTGTAAACACTACATCCCCGGGGCGCAGAGTCATGAAGGCTGTGATATGGCTGATGATTTTCTCCGGACTAAATATCATTTCACTGGTATTGCTATCCTGTATGGTTTTGCCATTTACCCTGCCTTTAATAGCCAGATTGTGAGGGTCAATGCCAGTGACCAGGAACGGTCCCACCGGGCTAGCAGTATCAAAACCTTTAGCTCTGGTGAGGCGTCCGTCCTTCTCGACCAGGTCCATAAGCCCCAAGTCGTTGCCACAGGTATAGCCTAAAACGTAATCAAGGGCCTTCTCCTGGGGAACATTCTTGGCCTCTCGCTTTACGATGCAGCACAACTCCGCTTCGTAGCGAAGATCCTGGGATATAGGTGGATAGATGATGTCACCTCCGGGGTTGACCATTGTGGTAACTGGCTTGAAAAACAATGCTGGTTCCTTTGGTATAGGCACGCCCATGTGCTTGACTGTGCCCATGTAGTTTAGCCCGCAAGCAACCATTATACTGGGCTCTGCTGGTGCTAGCAGCCTCACATCATGCAATTGGCATAGCTCCTTCGCCTTCTCGAAGTCGCCGTAGAGGTCGCCAACCAGGGAAAATACCGTATCATCTTCGAGAATGCCCCAATTTACCTTGTCCTGCCACCGGAAACGTACAATTTTCATGATTCCTCCTTTTTGCTGCTGTTTCCCTATTCTAGACCAACGATTCCTTGGAGGCAAGAGGCACAGTTGTCAGGTTGCTGTCCTAAACAGTGCCGTTGGTTCCAAACGGACGGCGAATGTGAATAGGCGAAGAACGCCGTCAATCGAATTCAGGGGAAAAGCGGTTGGCCAAATCTTACTATTTCCTTTTGCAAGCCCCTGACTGCCTCCAAGCTTTGTGCGAAGCATTTTTCAGTAAAGGAGTCGAGAATGCGCCCTGCTTTTTCTGTATCCCCTCTTTGCATCAGGTTAGCTGCTTCCTTTTCCACGGATTGCAGTTCCTTAGCAAACCTAGCCTCGAGTTCATCAAGAAACTTCCTTACCACAGGGTGCCTGACATTCCATGTACTCCCAATGTCATCGCCTTTAGTAATATCCAGTAGTTTCCTGGATTCCCACCAGTAAGAACCTGGGGAATATTTGTCCTTTATTGCTTTGTTTGGAGCCGTAATCCTCCTACCTGCTGTACCTGCATTTTCAACGAAGGCGGGGAGTTTAGCACCGTGAACAAAGACTGGTACATAAATGCCGTTGCAAGGCGGCCCGGCGCACCAGCACATCGTAGGCAAACGGTCACTCCCCTTGGGAGGTAAAACAAAAATAGCGGAGCTAGCAGTGTTTCCCCAAGTAAAACGTGCCAGCGATGAGTGCATGCAAATTGTCATGAAATCCGGCAATGTGGGATTAAATTGAGGGCCTTTCAGGAAGGTATCCTCATAGTGGTCACGCAAAATGCGTTTGAACCAGTCTAGGTCTACAGAGCCTGCTTTTTCGTTGAGAAGCTGACGGTACCTCATTGCTCGATTGTGAGATAGCTGAGCTGGAATATGAAAGTCTGTATAAGCCAAAGCGGCATTGAATTCGTTAGCTCTATTGGCTGGCCACCACCCCTTTTCAATCGCGTAACTCACAAGGTTGGCATCCGAAAGGTCCCATTTGGTTGTGATGCTTGGCTCATTTGAAATAGCCCAGGTACCTCCTGACAGCTTCAGAGCAGCCCAATGTTTTTCATATGTTTCCACTACCCAGGCCTGGTTAGCATCCGCGACGACGTAGGAATTATCGTATCCACCTTTATCGTGACCAGCACCAGGCACACTGGAGCCAAACTGCCCATATTTTTGGACAAGTTTTCCCACCCAGTCTACGGTTTCTTGTGCCGTTTCCGACCTTTCTAGGGCAAGTCTCACTACGTCCATTCCTAAGAGACCAAGCTGAGGAGATTTCCCTGCCTTATAAGCCTTGGCATTCTCCCTGAAGGTCTTGGTATAAATAGCTTCGTTACCCATAGCAACGCCGTATTCGTTAATCCCTTCCTCATATCCCCAGCACCAATATGGACGCGACCCTAAGGTGGCATAAGTCTCCTTAACCTGTGGTATGCTTATGTATTCAAGCTGAAGCATTTTGCCTGCCTCGAACTTTTGTCTTGAATGGAGCTCTAGGCACTGAGAGTCGAAAATGGGCCTATCGCTATTCTTTCCCAGTATTGTATATCCAGCCCGAGTAACGTCTGGTAATGCAACTCCTGTGTCGCAGGCAAGAAGACAATTTATTGCCTCAGTAATGGGGGATGTGCTCTCTCTAACCTCTGGTGTTTTAGCTGATTCCATAAATACCCTTGATCAATTATCCGTTTTGATGATGATTCAGTCAAGGCAATCTGCTGCAGGGCAGTCACTCACGGCGGCCCCGTAACCATACAGCGCAGACCGAGGTCACCACCAATTGCGCCATAGCTGCAATGGTGAAGCTGCTGTAGAAGCCAAGATGATCGATGAGATAACCTATCACCGGCGTTAGTACCCCACTGCCTTCCATGCTGCTGAAATAGTAGATGCCAAGTATCGTCGAGCGGTTACGTTCTGAGGTCTGGTCAATGATATACGCCTCCGACACTGGGCTGCGGACATATATAACGATTCCGATAATAATCAGTAAGGCAGCGGTGCTCCATCCCGGGGAGACCAGATTCAGCAGGTATGTGACAGGGCCAGCAACGAAGCAGGTCACCAGTATCACTGGCACCCTTCCTAAGTGGTCGGAGAGATAGCCACCCAGAATGCCTGCCCAGAATCCGGAAGAGTAGATAAGGGCTACGGATGCCGCCGCCATCTCCTTGCTGATGCCCAAATGATCGACCAAGAACAGAGGGATGAACGATATTATGGACATAACCAAAGCCTGGGTGAATGTGCTCAGAGTAAGAAATGATACCAGGCGAGGCAAACGACCTGGAGTCGTTGGTGCCTCTTGATGACTGGCGCTGATGCTGTGCTCAGGTTTCTTTACGGCCAGCCGCCGGCCCAAGACGGCATAGAACACGATTCCGAATGCAAAGGCCGGGATAGCCAGGCCGATAAATGGGCTACGCCAGCCCCAACTGGCGGCAATGGCTGCAGCCACGAGCGGAGATAGGAAGTAGCTGGCACTGCCTCCAATCATGTGCAGCCCCAATGCCCGGCCCCGGTTTCTTGGCTCAACCAATGCTGAGATAGCTGGCGATGCCGCCGGGTGGTAGCCACCACCCAGAAGCCCCATGAGGACCAGGAACACCAGCATCATCACATAGCTTTGTGAAAGGCCAACCAGCAATCCAGCCAGCGCTACACCGCTGATGCCTACAGCAATCAGCAAGCGAGGGCCAATACGGTCGGCGAGCCGCCCTGCTGGCAGTTGGCCAATGCCATACGATAGAGTGAATGCTGAGATGACTAGGGCAGACTGCGTGTAGCCAAGGGCAAAGTCATCGCGGATAAAGGGTAAGAGCGGCACCGGCAGCGCCGTAAGCAGGTGATGGGCAAAGTGCGCCAGCACAAAGACAGGTAGCAATCCCGAAAAAAACGAGCGAAAACTGAATTTTTTGATACCCGTTTCCTTTTGCAAGTCTTTCCGCTTTTCTGGCAGCCAGAATCGCCTCTGCTTGGCTCTCTGGCGGACACAGAAGGCGGTTTTTCCTTGTCAGAGCAATCTTGGCTTAATTGTGGGAAGGCAACGATCCAAAGCCGGTGCCCTCAAGCCTCAGGGACCATAGGATAATAGCCGCGAGCTACGTCTATGCGACCTAGTTCGGCTCCGCCTTCCCATAGTTGAATGATCTTGACGTCTCGCAAATACTTCTCTATGTTGTATTCCCTCATATAGCCGTAGGAGCCAGTAAGCTGCATGGCCTTGTTGCATAGATCGAGCGCTACGTCACAAGCATAGACTTTAGCCCCGGAAGCTCTTGATATTTGGGCATCGCTATAAGGAGGGCCGTAAACTTTGCGATTGCCGAACATGGTAGCCACCGTTAGATAGTAGAACCTGGCACTCTGAACGCCGATGATCATGTCGGCTAGCATTGCCGCCTGCAAACTGTGCTGCCTGACTTGCTTACCACCGTAGTATCTCTTTGCAGTGAAGTCAAGGGCGATATCAAGCACGGACTGAGCAGCGCCAACGGCAAACGCTGCGCTGGATAACCGGCCCCATGATAAGAAGTTGCGGAAGCTCTGGTGGTCCTTTCCTGGCTCTAACGATGCCCGATATTCCTTGGGCACTCTCACATTGTCAAGATGAATGCTGGCATTTACATCGGTGTACCTCATGCCCATTTTGTTTTCCGGCTTGTCGAAGGAAAGACCTGGAGTGCCTGCCGGGACATAGATAAGTGCAATTCCTTCCTCAGCCAGTTCTGGATTGGTGGTGCAGGTTACCAGATAGGCATCGGCAACGCTGGCCCCACTGGGGAACTGTTTGGCGCCATTTATAACCCACCCGTCGCCATCCAGTCTGGCGACGGTGTGAATCCCCTTGCCCCTGTAGTCCGCGCTTTCTATATTACAGCCGCCTTCGGGCTCAGTCATTGCCTGGCAAGCCTCGTGAAAATCTTCAGCGCAGAAATGAGGACACAGGTCATTGATCACTCTATCGTTATGAGACCGCATTGCTGGGCCAAACACCCAGGGTGGGATGCTGAGAGTCATAGCTATTCCACAATCGCCTCGGGATACCTCCTCATATCCTACCATCAGTGAAACGGCATTTGCCCGCAGGCCACCAACTGATTCGGGCAAGCCTCTTTTGTGCAAGCCAAGCTTCGCCAATCCATTCAGAACACGATGAACAAGATGGCGGTCCTTGTCCTCATCTAGCTGCTGTCTTACCGGTATTATTTCCTTGTTCACGAAATCACGGATTGCCGACACCATAATTTTGTCCTCTTCGCTGATGAATTCGCCGTATTCCTGCATTCTAACGTCCTTTCGTCTCCTATCTTGGCAGAGCATCTGACAGATTAGCATAGCGTAGTTGTCATATCAAGAAATTGGCGCTGGCAGAGCAATCTTACTCTCCTGGTCTGTATTTCGACCACGGGCCTTGGGTTGCGTGCATGCCACTACTGATATAATCTAGTCATGCTCAGCTCCCATCCGTCTTTGGTGGAGCAAAAACGGAAGCATGACGCTTGCAACTGGAGGCCAGTTCAATGGTTGAAGAAATTTTGCCTAGTATCTACAAGATGGAAATCCCTCTGCCCAGGAGTCCGTTGAAAGCTGTGAACTCATACCTGATAAAGGGGGAGGAGCGCTGTCTGATCATTGATACCGGCTTCAACCGAGAAGAATGTATGCGCGAAATGGTGTCATGCCTCGGGATGCTGAACGTGGATTTGGAGAAGACGGACTTTTTGATTACTCATCTGCACGCCGACCACCTCGGCCTTGTGGGAGACCTCGCTAGTGCCAGGTCGAAGGTCTACTTCAACCAGAAAGAAGTCTCTCTTGCTGATCCTGGAGAGGAGTACTGGCAGCAGATGGGCAGGGTGTTCCAATCACACGGCTTTCCTGAAGATGAGCTGGGAAGAGCCATGAAAAGGCACCCCGGTCGAATATACGGCTTAAAGCGCCACGTTGATTTCTGCCTGTTGAAGGAGGGTGACGCCATAGACGTTGGAGACTACAGCTTCAGGTGCATTGAAACGCCAGGGCACACTCCCGGGCATATGTGCCTTTACGAAGCCGACAAGAAGATACTTGTTTGTGGCGACCACATTCTTTTTGATATAACTCCCAACATCACCACCTGGCATGGCATGAGGAACCCTCTGGGACAATATCTGATGAGCCTGGACAAGGTCTATGGCCTTGATGTTAACCTTGTGTTGCCAGGGCATAGGAGGATTTGGAATAACCATAGAGGAAGGATTGCGGAGCTGAAGGAACATCATCAAACCAGGTTGACAGAGATTCTACGTGCTCTTGAAGATGGTGAGAAAGCTGCCTTTGAGATAGCTCCCTGGGTGACCTGGGATATCAAATGCAGCTCGTGGGAATCGTTCCCTCCTACGCAAAAAATATTCGCTGTGGGAGAGACCCTGGCTCACCTGGAATACCTTGAGGAAAAGGGGACAATACGCAGAAGCACCAGGGAAGACAAGATACTATTTTCCTTATCCTGAATCTGACTGGTACAAACTAAGCCACCACATTGGCCTGCCCCTCAAATTCTGTTTGTCCCGGGCCAAGTCTGTTATATCTCATCTGTGGGGTAGCAGCCAGTTAGCTGCGTGGGACAACAAACGTGGCCGCCCGCGGTACGACCTCTACAGTTACGGGTGTTTGTTCAACAAGGTCCCCGTCTGCCTGCACTGGAAGACATTCTTCACACCTGACGGTGATGCGCTCACCACGTGCGATACAATGGATACTTCTTTTTCTTTTCCTTACCACAAGATCCAGTAGAGCATTGAGCAATTCTCGCGGGGTGCTCTTGTAAATGACACAGGCCTCTAATTTCCCGTCATCAAATTGGCTATCGGCGAGCCTGTACCGCGGCGTACCTAGGGCCCCTATATTGGCAATAAATATCTCGGCCGCTTCTACCTGCCGCCATTTCCCATCTATCTCCAGAGAGAACCTGCGCGGAGTCGCTTTAACCACACGGCGGATAACGGCAAGTAGATAGGCAAATATTCCAAGTGACGATTTTTGTTCTTGTCTCACCTCCTTTACCGAAGATGACGAAAGGCCTACTGATGCGTTCATGAAGAACAGTCGGCCGTTTATTTCCAAACCATCAATTGTCTTTGTTTCTGTGGAAGAAACAAGCAGCTTAAGAGCGTCTTCGATATTCAGCGGAATACCAAGGACTTGCGCCAGCAGATTGGTCGTGCCGGTGGGTATTATGAAGATACGAGATGGCTTCCTGCGCAGATGACTGGCAACCAGGGCTACCGTCCCGTCCCCTCCCACGACAACAAAAGCCTCAACCTGTTCGCTTGTAGCTTTCCTGACCCTTTCTGCCAGGTCTTCGTGACCAGCCAGGTAATATACCTCGCCGGAAAGCCCCTGAGTGGACAAAATGTCAGCCAGGCGTTTCTGAAAGACCTCTTCCCGGTACTTTCCAGATCTGCGATTGGCAATAAACAAGACCTTCTTCTTTGAATTCTGCCCCATAGCCGCGTCCTTCACCCTTTGCTGTGTTCACCTCGAGTTTACACTTTTGCCACAGTTTTGTCTTTCTGTTGAGCACGTAGCTGTTCACAGCCCTGACTCGATATAGGTTTTCTCAACAGCTTCATGAGCTAGAGCAGGTGCCAAAATTGCAACTACCGTGTATAATTGCAACTTTAAGCTATGTTCGAGGAATCTGGTGAAGGCGTAGTGTCAGTGCAGCAATGGGAAGTAAGATGTCAACTACACTAAACTCCAGGAGGATTAGAAGAGTTATCGCCATATCGGCGTTATCCGCCAGCCTTATCTTCGGCTACCTCTACTTCCTTATAAGCTCTATCTCGGCATATGTGATAACCAAGTATCTAGGCGCCAAAGAGACAGCGCAATCAAGTAAGATACCGTCCGTTGTTCTTCCTCTGGGGAAATACAGACTCCATTTACACCATTGGCTCATTGCTTCAGCGGGAATGGCTGTTGTGCTGATACAAGGCCCCTGGGTTTTTCCTTCGGGCTTACTTTATGGAGTGTTGGGTGGTATAGCGTTCCAGGGTGTTGATTGTTACGACGATTGGCACAAGATTCTAATCCTGAAACAAGGGCAAAGGCCTGTCGTATGAGCGAGTCCCTTGATCAAAGCCAGGGTCCCAGCCACGTACACTACGAGTTAGCTATTGCGTCAGAAGAGGCAAGACTTGGTACCGCGAAGATATTGTCACGGCAGGGCAAGAAGCTGGAGGTCAATATCCCGGCGGGAGTGGCAACGGGCAGCACAGTGAGACTGACTAACGCCCTTCGAGTAACCAACGGCCGTCCTGGAGATATTTTGATTCACATCGAGGTCAAAGAGGACGAAATGGCAGTTGGGGTTCTTGAGGTCAATGATGGCAGCTTCGAAAATGAGGTGTTGAAATGCGGCTTGCCCGTCGTGGTGGACTTCTGGGCACCCTGGTGTGCGCCTTGCCGTATGATTGCCCCCATAACCCAAAAGCTGGCCAAGGAGTATCAAGGCAGGCTCAAATTCTGCAAGCTAAATGTAGATGAGAACCCCCTGGCAGCTTCCAAGTATCAGGTCATGAGCATACCCATGCTGCTGTTTTTCAAGGACGGTAAGGTAGCCGACAAAAGCGTAGGTGCGGTCCCCGAGTCCGAGCTTGGCTCCAAAGTAGAATTGCTACTTCGGCAGCAGTAAACTGTTCAGATTAAGAATCCTTTCTCTCTCGTATTATGATAGCCCTTCTAAAGCGACCAGGATACGCTCTAGATTGAGGCCAGTACTCTCAAGGTCTGTTTGACTAAATACTAAGTGACTTTAGCGCTTTGCGTCGTTGCTGACTCTCAAACCGGATTGCATCAACGATGGTTTGTATCCCGTGTTCGAGGGCCAAGTCCTTCTCCCATGTAATGCCATCGTAAGCAACGGAATAGTCATTTAACATGGCATGAAGTGTGTTGATAACATCATCAATTTGCCCTGACTTGACGGGGTATGCTTTCATGATGTCGATGTCACTTAACACAGAGGCCGTCTCTATGTGTGCAAGGATCTTATTTCTCCAAGCTCTTATGTGACTCACTGGTAATCGGTTCACTTTTTCTCTATCCTGTTCCACCTTGTCAGGGGCTACCTCGGCATGACCTTGCACGAAGTAAGCATCGTACCTTCCTTGCTGACGCAGCCGTTTCGCAAAGGCTTCGTTTGAAAAGATATCTAGGTTTTCCTCCACGAAATCTAGGAAGTTACGAATGCTTAAGTGTTCTTGCTTTCTATCGAAGAATTTGTTCATACGCATCAACGTAGAGAGGAGATGAGCATCTATTGTCAATCCGAAGAAGGCGGGAGCTTGATTAAGCTCGTGGAGATGATCTTTTCTAATGCTTCTGATATATTTGCATATTGCAAAGTGCCAATTTGCGTTGTTAAGTTCACTTCTTAGTCTATTGTGGTATTTTGAAAATTCTTTTTCGGCTGTAGCTGTATGGTCTGGCGTTTTCATCTTGCTCATCCGCCTAACACGCCCATGGAATAGGACAGCTTGCTGGATACTGAGCCACGGTGGCTTACGTGGCGATATCTATTGTTAAGTCACTTTCAAATAGCGTTAATCGCCTGCCTCTTCGTAAAACTCCAGACTCGGTGCGCCAGCTAATTCAAGATTATAAGTTCTTCTATCCTGAATGGCAACAAGCAACATTCGAACCGTTCGTGCATTACCCAAGAGTTTACTGCAGGGCGCACAGCATATATTCAAAGGCGCGATACATTAGCCCCATCGGGCACAAGCGAAACAGGAAATCAAGTTGACCCGGCTGTCTCCGTAATTCCTTTAACAGTCGGAGGCTGGACTTGAAGCAACGCCCCTGACATGATGGCCTTGTTCGGCTAATTGCTGCTCAGAAGCAATGACCTGAAAAGTCATTATGGGCTAGACCATAGCAACCATTCTATACGATAATATGATAATCTTGTGGTAAGGAATGAGCTACGCTGGTGCGCGTGTGAAAAGGGACTCTAACACAGAGGCTGCCTTCCAACTAGGACTCCCAGGATCCGAAATAGCAACTTCCCGAGTCAACGATTAGGAGGCATGAAACATGCTAAATAGAGATGAAGTTGAACAAGTTTGGGGCAAGCTTGAAGCCGAGGGGCTCTCAGATTTAAGACCATACTTGGAACCGCAAGAGGAGAGCGGCTGGGAAATTGTTCGAATTGAGAGCGTGGAAGAAGCGCGTATATCTTACGGTTTCCGTTCCAGGTATAATGACCTTATAGTCGGCGGCTTGCCAAGCCTCGAACTTGCTAAGGCTCTTAAAGCTGGCAAAATGGTTGCCAGCTATGTTGATTGGGAATCGGAAAGGCAATTTTATTAGATAGGATAACGTGGGTCTTTTGTCCTATTCGGGATTCTACTTCTCTGGTCTAGGGTTTCCAAAAGAACTCACCGAGCGGTAAAAGGCCCTGAGGGAGAGTTTCTTGCCTTTCCCTATAATCCCTATGTTAAGAGGGAGTCTTATGCCTGGAGCTTTACCCCGAAGGTTATGGATATGGGTAAGCAGGTTCTCATTGCTGAAGAGTTCTGGGATAAGATTTGTGGTCAGGGTGCTTATGAAGAGCTGTTACAAATTCTTGCTGAGATAAAGCTGGAAATGCCTTTGAAGTAAGAAGTAGCAAGGGCTAATTTAGGACTTTTAGCGTTGCTTTCCTAACCAAAAAGAAAGGGCTGACCTCTAGTCAGCCCTTGTAGATTTCTTATGGCAGCGCGGGGTGGATTTGAGCCAACGGCCCGGGTCGCAGTTCTTGGGTTTTATTCTGTGAATGTTTCGTAGCAGGCTATTTCGTCGAGAGATTTGCGCAGCTTTATTGTCGTCTCTGCTCTAGGAAAACCTAAAGGAAGAAGGGCAACCACTCGGTATTTGTCCGGAATGTTAAGGATCTGTTTGACCTTCTGCTGAGAAAAGGCGCCAATCCAGCAAGTTCCCAATCCCTCATCTACGGCCGCCAGGGTCATATGGTCAACAGCTATAGCCACGTCTAGAGCGTAGCTTGGAATCCCTGAACTCATAACGCTCTCTGGTTCCGTAGCTACAGCAGCAATGACTATGGGCGCCTGGCCAATAAAAGTCTGGCCATTTGCCGCCCGACCCAGTTCCTGACGTCGTTTGGCGTCTTTCACTACTACGAATTTCCGGGGTTGCATATTGTTGGCTGAGGGGGCCAGACGAGCTGCCTCAAGCACCCTTGCCAATTTGTCTTCAGGGACGGGCTTATCCTGATAGTCCCGAATACTTTGCCGTTTCTTGATAGCTTCCTTCAATTCCATTTTCAGTCCTCCTTTGATTCCGGAGCTGAGTCGCTGCTAATCTCAAATTAGCTTCGATTTTGCCTTCCCATCTGGTTTGATTTAAGTGGGACCACTCGGCCAAGAGACAGGTTGTACCTGTCTGACGCGAGCTGGGGCAATAAACCGTCAGCTCTATCCACTCGTTTGCCTTTCTGCTGCGGTTACAGTATTAGCCAACAGCATAGTAACAGTCATCGGGCCGACACCACCAGGGACAGGCGTAATGGCCTCGGCTTTCTCCTTGACCGTGTCGAAGTCTATATCGCCCACCAGCCGTTTCCCTGTCTTGGAGCTGGGGTCTGGTATGTAGTTTGAGCCAAAATCTATGGCTATCACTCCCGCCCTTACCATCTCTGGGGTGATAAACTTGGGCTTATTTACCGAAACAACCAGTATGTCTGCCCAGCGAGTACAGGCAGAAAGACTTGGTGTGGAAGGAAGACAAAGCGTCACATTGGCACCGACTTCTTGTTGAGCCAGGATGGAAGCCAAAGGCTTGCCAATAAGGTTGTCCACATTCACAATCACCACACTCTTTCCTTTGAGGTCACTGTATCCGCTTCGAATGAGCATTTCATAGATTCCGCTGGGGGTTGCTGGAAGAAAGGCCTGCTGACCCATCCAGGCCTTGCCTACATTCAACGGATGAAATCCGTCCACGTCTTTATCAGAAGACACAGCGGATAAGACCTTGTTCTGTTCCAGGTGCTCGGGCAGGGGCAGTTGAACAAATATACCATGAATTTTGGCATCCGAATTAAGCAGCTCAATTTTCTTAAGCAGTTCCGTCTGTTTTATGCTCTGAGGTAAGCGCACCATTTCCGAGCGGATGCCCAGCTCGTTGCTTGCTCTTTGCTTGAGTTTGATATAACTGGCTGAGGCTGGGTCTTCACCAACAAGAATGCCGGCAAGCCCGGGAGTTACCCCTTTCTGCTCAAGCTTTCTTATCCTCCCCCTGAGCTCCTCCCTTATTTCCGTCGAAATCTTCTTTCCGTCGAGTATCTTAGCGGACATATTTATCTCCTCCCGAACAGTAATTCCGCTCCCGGCTAGCCACTGAGTCTCTCGGTGGCTTGAATGGTGTTAGCCATCAATACCGCTGTTGTCACCGGACCAGTGCCACCGGGCACGGGAGTTATTGCTAGAGCCTTGTCTTTCACTGACTCGAAATCAACGTCTCCCACCAGTTTGAATTTAGCTGTTTCTGGATCTTTCACCGGGTTTACTCCTACGTCAACCACCACTGCGCCTTCCCTTATCATATCAGCGGTGATTGCTTTAGCTTTTCCCATGGCAGCAACCAGAATATCAGCTTGTTTGGTCACTGAGCGAAGGTCTTTGGTCCCGGTATGGCAGACGGTCACGGTAGCGTTGGCGCCCTTTTGTTTTTGTACCAGGATGCCCATCAACGGCTTGCCCACGATATTGCTCCGACCACAAATAACCACATGTTTTCCTTCAGGGCTGTGTCCGCTGCGCATCAGCAGTTCCTGGACTCCGCGGGGAGTTGAAGGGACAAAGGTGTCTTCCCCCAGCAGCAATTTTCCTGTATTCACCGGGTTAGTCCCATCAACATCTTTGTCGGGTGAGATAACGCTTTCGGCGCTAAGGGTATCAAGGTGCTTGGGCAAAGGGAGCTGGAGAATAATCCCATGGAATTTGGGGTCTTTATTGAGTTCCTCTATCTTTTGCTGAAGTTCATCCTGAGTGACATCCTGGGGAAGTTTGACCGTCTCAGTGAATATGCCCACTGCCTCGCAGCCTTTGGCGATGCCGCGAAGGTAAGATAATGAAGCAGGGTCCTCTCCAACCAGAATTGCTGCAAGCCCCGGGGTTACACCCTTCCCTTTCAGCTTGTTTGCCTTTTCCTTTAGCTCCTCTCGAATTTCACTGGCGATTTGCCTTCCGTCAATTATCTCTGCTGGCATTTCTGTCTCCTTTGCTCCGTATGGTGCCGGCTTAATCCTATCACATTACGCTGAAACCAGTCATCGCCTTGGCAAAAATCATATTCACTGCAAATCTGACTAGGTCTGTCGCGAGGCTGATGGGGCTTTGAACCCCGACCAGGCAGAACCTGGTTGCCGTGGCCTATGGCCAAGGAGAAAACGAAAGCATAACGTGACAACAAAGCGTGGCACAATAACAAGTTGTGGGATTGCGGATTCCTTGACAGGAGCGGTCTGTGGACGGTATGCTACGTGCAGCGCGGCGAAAAACTGAAGCAGGAGGTAGATAGAATGTCTGAACTAAGGGTCACAGATATAAAGATTTTTCGGTGTGGGTTTCTTCCGTTCATAAGAGTCTATACCAATGAGGAGGGGATAACCGGGGTAGGTGAAAATGTGATTCAGCACCGGGGTATCCTCGAAGGGCAGGTTGACTTTCTACGAGGTGTGATCGTGGGAGAGGATCCCTTCAATATCGAGAAGCTATGGAGGAAGATGGTAAATGCCACTTCCTTTCAATACTCGAGTTGCATGATAAGCGCTGTAGATATTGCTTTGTGGGACATCAAGGGAAAGAAATTAGGTGTCCCGGTTTACGAATTGCTCGGTGGTCTTTATCGCCGGAAAGTAAGGCTCTATCCACATCTTCGAGGAACGTGGAATTCTTATCCCGATAAGAGGAAGGACGACTTATTTTCTGAGCCGTGGGGCGGGGTGAAATATACACCTGCCGAGCTTGGTGAACACGCCTTAGAGTTGGTCAAAGAGGGCTATACCGCCATAAAGTTCGATCCCTTCGAGCCAGGCAGGGATGGATACCACAGTTACAGAAAGGATGAAATAATGGCCGCGGTGGAGAGAGTAGAAGCGATTCGGAAGGCCGTGGGGGACAAGATTGATATAATTGTCGAGTGTCATGGCAAGTTCAATGCCTCAACGGCAATAACAATAGGCAAATTGTTGGAGAAATATAACCTCATGTGGTATGAGGA
>Ga0209121_10001922_pt1 | contig 21545 bp, 19 predicted proteins | sample Cruoilmetagenom3_FD_187292 | JGI IMG/M metagenome (GOLD analysis project Ga0209121, IMG submission 187292) | Oil polluted marine microbial communities from Coal Oil Point, Santa Barbara, California, USA - Sample 3 (SPAdes) (version 2) | ecosystem: Environmental > Aquatic > Marine > Oil seeps ...
ACTACGTTATGGTATTCCAAATTTTAAAATGGAAAAAGGCATTATAGATCGTCGTTTAGCGATTCTTGAAGCAGAAGGTATAGTGTTTAAAACGAATGTGAATGTTGGAGTAAATTATGATGTAGAAGACTTAAAGGCTTTTGATGCGGTTGTGCTTTGTGGAGGAGCAACTCAAAGAAGAAGTTTACCGACGAAGGGTATAGATGCGGATGGAGTCGTACAAGCCATGGATTTTTTAACGCAACAAACTAAAGTTGTGTTTGGTCAAGAGATAAAAGATCAAGTATTAGCAACAGATAAGAATGTGATTGTTATTGGTGGTGGAGATACAGGAAGTGATTGTATAGGTACATCGAATCGTCAAGGTGCAAAATCGGTTGTCAATTTTGAAATTATGCCAAAACCACCAGGACATCGTTCGCCAGCAACACCTTGGCCATATTGGCCCTTGCAATTAAAAACATCCTCTTCTCATAAAGAAGGTGTTGAACGTAACTGGTTGATAAACACTAAGGAATTTGTAACTGACAAAAACGGAAAATTAACAGCATTAAAAACGGTTAATGTAGAATGGGAAATGATTCCTGGTGAACGTCCAAAATTAATAGAAATTGCAGGTACTGAAAAAACATGGCCTTGTGATTTGGCATTATTGGCATTAGGTTTTACAGGTCCAGAATCGACATTAGCTGATAAGTTAGGATTAGACAGAGATATACGTTCTAACTACAAAGCAAGCTACGGAAAATATCAAACAAACATTCCAAATATATTTGCAGCTGGCGACATGCGACGAGGGCAATCCTTGATTGTTTGGGCAATTTCCGAAGGAAGAGAAGCGGCAAGACAAGTTGATATTTACTTAATGGGTAAATCTGATTTAGCGACTAAAAATGTAGATGGTGATTTGGTTGGGTTATAATTAAATCATTATTTAAAATTTTCTTCTACTATAAATCTAAGGGATAGTCTATTATTAGGGTAGAAGTTAAAAGCATCTGTTTTCAGATGCTTTTTTATTTATTATAAAAAACTTCGTTGGTAATATTACGCCTTGTTTCTTAAAGTTCAGAATTAATGATGTCGATTGCCTATCTTATAAAGTAAATCCTTGAAATGATATCCTGTTATTTTAATGGATTAGGTATCAGAATTACTTGTTAATATAACCTCCTTCTTTCCAGTCTCTATTTTCTTCATACCATTCAAGTAAATCACCCATAAAACCAAATAATATTGCTTTTCCTGTAGCTTGCTCAAAATTTATTTGACCATTGAAATGTCTTACTGTTACATGTCTCTTATGCATAGGCTTATCATTAGCCATAACAAACGTAGTAGTTCTACCCATTTCAAATTTGCTTTCGGGTATAACTTTCTTACTATCAAGTATTTTTTGTACAATGAATTCTAAGTCAACCGTAGGATAATGAGGGTCACCCATATTATTATATAGCTATTTGTAGTTTTTCTGCGAACTGTTCTCCAGTTTGCATTATTTGATCTACAACTATATTTTCTTCTGGGACATTGAAAGACATAAAAGAAATGTCTCTAGTACTTTCGTTATTAAAGCACCACCCCATAATTTTAAGTTCAGTCTCAAGTCCTTTACCAAATTTTTCTGCATTTACACAGAAAGCTGTTAAAGATTCTTTTACAGCTATTTCAGCATCATTCAAGTCTTCAGCAAAAGTTTTAATACCGAATAAAGGAACATTAACAAAAATCATTTCATCCATACCTATCTTGTCCCATATAGGCATAACAACAGAAATGGATTGTAAGACTCCTTCTATCCTAGTAATTTCAATATTAGCTTCTTGATTATTCATTATAATGACTGTTAGTATTAAGATTAATACTTGCTCTTTTTTTGTTGTACAGTACAAACATACAATATGTGTACCAAAATTTATATTGTCATGACAACTTTATTTCTATCGTAATCACTTCTGCTATAAGTTTTATCTATCGTTAAATCATTAACTATAGAGGCAGTCTTTTCGATAGTTGGACGTAAAACTCTATCAGAAGTTACAATATTTAACATGCTATTAGTAAATAGAACCAACTCCAGCACTTTTATTATGTATACCTTCATTATCAATTACTTGTTGCACAAGAAATGTTAAATTTCTCATGTTCAGCGTAAATTAGTATGTTAATCCTGATAGTTTTTCAAGGATATTCTATTAATTAAAATTTGTTTAACAGTTTTCTTTGAATGAAAATTTTGCTAAATTGTCAATGAATGGCTTATAAAATTCATAAACGTTACAGGTTACTCTGGAAATTTAGCTCTTATATCATCCAAACACAAATTATGAATACTCCCAATATGAGAATGTTCTTTTCCTAAATCTGGTTGATACGTGTCGTTTTGAACTTCACTTCCAATTTTCTGATAGGCTTCTCTAAAAGACATACCATCAACTACTAGATTATTAATGCTATCGACTGTAAATAAGTATTTGTACTTGTCATCGCTGAGGTCAACGTCTTTGACTATGATTTGTTGAATCGCATAATTAAAGATGTCTAAAATGTCTTTAACATCTTCAAAAGCGTTGATGATGTTCTCTTTTAGTAATTGAAAATCTCTATGATAACCGCTTGGTAAATTATTAGTGATTAAGAGCATTTCGGTATGTAAAGCCTGAATTTTATTACACTTGCCTCTGATGAGTTCAAATACATCAGGATTCTTTTTATGTGGCATAATACTGCTTCCTGTAGTTAATTCATCTGGAAACGTAATAAAACCAAAATTCTGACTCATATACAAACAAATATCCATAGCGAAACGCGACATCGTATTGCATAATCCTCCAAGAGCGCTAGCAATGGAACGTTCACTTTTACCTCTACTCAATTGAGCCGCAACCACATTATATTTTAAGGTTGAAAACTGAAGCTCTTTTGTTGTGATATCTCTATCGATAGGAAATGAGTTTCCATAACCAGCAGCAGAACCTAGTGGGTTTTGATCTACAATTTTTGAAACTGCATTTAAGACATAAACATCATCGATAAGTAACTCAGCATACGCTGAAAACCATAAACCAAAAGAAGAAGGCATAGCAACTTGTAGATGCGTGTAACCTGGTAATAATTGTGTTTTATGGGTTTCGGCTAAACCTAAAAGTGTGTCAAAAAACGTTTTGGTTTTGGTATTAATGATTTCGATATTTTCTTTATAATAGAGCTGAAGCGCGACTAAAACCTGATCATTTCTAGAACGTGCTGTGTGGATTTTTTTACCGACGTCACCTAAGGTTTTTGTAAGTTCATGTTCAATTTTTGAATGCACATCTTCAAATGTATCTTCAATTTTAAAACTTCCATTTTCAATAGAATCGGACAAGGTTTGTAATCCTGTTTTTAACAGTTCTAATTCTTCCGAAGTTATAATGCCTATTGATACTAACATTATGGCATGTGCTCGAGATGCTTCAACATCATATTTTGCAATATGCATGTCAATTTCTCTATCATTACCAACAGTGAATTGTTCTATTTTTTTATCGATTGAATATCCTTTATCCCAAAGTTTCATACGCATTCCTGCGAAGGCAGGAATCTCTGCCTTCATTATTTAGTTAATAATTCTATTTTGTCATTCCTGCGAAAGCAGGAATCTATTTTTTTACTCTATTTGCATTTCGACTGCGCTCAATGTGACAGCAGAACTACCTTTTATAACACTTTCTCTAATAATTCAATATAAATCTTAACACCTTCTTCAATTTCAGCTAAATAAATAAACTCATCTGCTGTATGCGAACGTGTACTATCTCCTGGTCCAAGTTTTAAAGATGGACAACTTAAAGCCGCTTGGTCAGAAAGCGTTGGTGATCCGTAGGTTTCTCTTCCTAAAGCAATACCAGCTTCAATTAATTCGTGATTAATAGGAATTGAAGACGAATTTAATCGTAAACTACGTGGTTCAATACTTGTACATGGTGATTTTTTAGTCAAAATATCTGCAATCTGCTGATTACTGTATTTATCATTCACACGAACATCAATTACTAAATCCACTTCTGATGGTACAGCATTATGCTGTTTTCCTGCATTTATTTGTGTAACCGTCATTTTTACATCTCCCAAAACTGGAGACTTCTTTTCAAATTTATAATCTTGAAACCATTTTAATACATCCATCGTATTATAAATAGCGTTGTTTGTATTTGGATGTGCAGCATGACTCGCCGTTCCTTTGACTTTAGCATCAAAAACAACTAGGCCTTTTTCGGCAATAGCTAAATTCATCAATGTTGGTTCACCAACTATGGCAACATCCACGTTCGGAATTATAGATAACATACTATTTAAACCATCTGGACCACTATTTTCTTCTTCGGCTGAAGCTACAATGACTATGTTGTAGCTAAGGTCTTTCTTTTTATAGAAATATGTAAATGTTGCTATCAATGAGACCAAACAACCTCCTGCATCATTACTTCCAAGTCCGAATAACTTACCATCTTCAACAATCGCCTTAAGCGGATCTTTGGTGTAACCGTTATTTGGCTTTACGGTGTCGTGATGCGAGTTAAGTAATAATGTAGGTTTCTTTATGTCAAAGTGTTTGTTGGTTGCCCAAACGTTATTCTTATTTCGCTTAAACGGAATTAGATGAGTTGTAAACCAATTCTCAATGAGTAATGCAGTCTTATCCTCTTCCGAAGAAAATGATTGTGTTTCTATAAGTTGTTTTAGTAAAGCAATAGCTTCTGTTGTTAATTTTTCTATCATTTTTGAATGGTTGTATAAAGTGAGTTGGTTGCAAAAAGCATGTCTGGTTTTCCGATGCAAACTTTGTTTACATCATTGTTTATAGCATGGAAGCAATTATTGAGTTTTGGTAACATACCATCTGAAATGATACCTTCGTCAATTAAGTTTTGATACGTTTTAGTATTGATGTTTTCAACTACAGAATTATCGTCATCAATATCTTTTAAAACACCATTTTTTTCGAAACAATAATATAGTTCGGTTTTGTATTGCTTTGCAAAACCAATTGCTAATTCTGAAGCAATAGTGTCTGCATTGGTGTTAAGTAATTGTCCACTCTTATCGTGAGTTATAGCGCAAAAAACAGGTGTGATGTTATTATTTATAAGGACTTCTAAGGTATTTGTATTCACCTGTTTTACATCACCTACAAAACCATAATCTATATGTTGAATAGGTCTTTTTTCTGAAACTATAGTGTTTCCATCTGCTCCAGAAAATCCAATTGAATTGCATCCAATAGCTTGCAGTTGAGCTATAATATTTTTATTGATTTTCCCAGCATAAACCATTATAATAATATCTAAAGTGTCTGTATCTGTGATACGTCTGCCATCATTCATTTTTACTGGAATTTTCATTTTTTCGGCCATTTGAGTGGCTAGTTTTCCGCCACCATGAACCAACAATTTTGGGCCTTCAAGCATTGCAAATTGACTCAGAAATGGCGCTAGTGCTTTGTCATTATCAATAATGTTTCCACCTATTTTTATGATTTTTAGTGTTTTCATACTTAATCTTTTGTCTTCTCGAGCGCAGTCGAGAGATTAATAGGTCTCGACTGCGCTCGACCTTACAATATTTATAGGTTTTCTAATATTCTTTTTAATACCACTTGAGCAGAATACGTTCTGTTATTAGCTTGTTGAATGACAACAGATTGATCGCTGTCAAGAACAGCATCTTCAACCACAAAATTTCGTCTTACAGGTAAACAATGCATAAATTTTGCATCACCTAGTTTTTCTTTAGTCATCATCCAATTAGAATCTTCACTTAATATCTGTCCATAGTTTTCATAGCTACTCCAATTTTTCACATAGACAAAATCGGCATCTTTTAATGCATTTTCTTGATTGTAATTGATATTTGTGTTTTTTGTAATTTCAGGATTCAATTCATAACCTTTAGGATGTGTAATTGTGAGATCAACATCTAGTTTTTGCATAATTTCTACAAACGAATTTGCAACGGCTTGCGGTAATGCTTTAGGATGTGGTGCCCAAGACAAAACAACTTTTGGCTTGTTCAGTGTTTTTAATTCTTCAATTGTAATGGCATCTGCCAATGCTTGCAAGGGATGTGCTGTAGCACTTTCCATACTTACAATTGGAACCGATGAATGCTTTATAAAACTGTTAAGCATAAATTCAGATTCGTCTTTTTCCTTATTCTTTAAATCAGGAAAAGCTCTAACAGCAATAATATCAGCATATTGTGATAAAACGTGACATGCTTCTTTAATATGTTCAGCGCTATCTAAACTCATTACAGTTCCATCTTCATATTCTAAGTTCCATGCGTCATTTACATTAAGCACCATAACTTGCATACCTAAGTTTTTTGCCGCTTTTTCAGTACTTAATCGTGTTCTTAAACTCGAATTGAAAAACAACATTATTAAGGTTTTATGCTTCCCTAAATCTTCAAACTTAAATGGGTTTTTCTTTATTTGAATTGCTTCCTGAATGATTTCAGGAATATTTTCAACGTCCTTTATGTTGGTGTATTTTTTCATATTCATTTCCCATGAAAATGGGAATCTTATTAATTAAACTTCAATTTTGAGTTTTTACACCCCTAAAGTCCCCTCAAGGGGACAATATTCAAACTAACTCGGAAACTATTGTCCCTTTGAGGGGACTTTAGGGGTGTTTTCAAATTGATTTTAATCTTAATTCTTTTTCTAATGCTTCGAAAAAGCGATCAATGTGTTTTTTCTTCACAGTTAATGGTGGGAGAATTCTAATTAAATTTGGATTTTTAGCACCTCCTGTAAATATGTGATGCTTAAAAATTAGTTGTTTTCTCAATTCTGAAATTGGGAAATCAAATTCAAGTCCTAACATTAAACCTCTTCCTTTTATCGCTTTTAGTTGAGGTAAGTTCTTCGCTTTTTCAATAAAATATCCTGAAATATCGGATACGTTTTGCATTAGTTTTTGTTCTTCAATAACTTCTAAAACAGAAAGTGTGGCAGCACATGCCAAATGGTTGCCTCCAAACGTCGTACCTAACAAACCATAAGAGGCTTCGAATGATGGATGTATTAAAATACCAGCAACAGGAAATCCATTTCCCATGCCTTTGGCAATCGAAATAATATCTGGAGTAATATTGTGCTTTTGAAAAGCGAAAAAATCTCCTGTTCTTCCAAATCCAGATTGTACTTCATCTGCAATTAAAGCTGTGTTGTATTGTTTGCAAAGGGTTTCTAAACCTTTGTAGAACTCAGGTGTACTTTCGTCTAATCCACCAACGCCTTGAATACATTCAATGATGACTGCACAAGTTTCGTTGGCTTTTAAAATAGTTTCAACAACATCTAAATTTCCTAATTCTATGAAGTCAACTTCTTGTTGAGCATTTAATGGTGCAACGATTTTAGGATTATCTGTTGCAGCGACAGCAGCAGAAGTTCTTCCATGAAATGAATTTTTGAACGCTAATATTTTAGATTTTCCATTATGAAAAGAGGCTAACTTCAAAGCATTTTCGTTAGCTTCAGCACCAGAATTGCATAAAAACAATTGATAATCTTTATAACCAGAAATGCTCACTAATTTATCTGCCAATTGCGTTTGTAGTGGGTTTTGAATAGCATTGCTGTAAAAACCTAATTTTTCAACTTGATTTGTAATGGCTGATACATATTTTGGATGCGAATGACCAATTGAAATTACTGCATGTCCACCATAAAGGTCTAGATATTGCACGTCTTTGTCATCAAAGACATAGACGTCTTTTGCGCTCACTGGTGTAATATCGTATAGAGGATAAACATTGAATAAACTCATATTTGTTCCTCTTTAATATTATTAATTTTATTAAATGAAGCCACCATACCTTGGATTAAAGAAGAACTCAATCCTTTATGTTCCATATGGTTTAAACCAGTAATTGTACACCCTTTTGGCGTAGTTACTCTATCAATTTCTTCTTCTGGATGGTCTCCATTTGTAATAAGTAAATTGGCTGCACCTTCTGAGGTATGCATTGCTAGTTCTTGGGCTTCTTTAGCATCAAATCCTAATTGAATTGCAGCTTGTGTTGTTGCCCTTATTAATCGCATCCAAAATGCAACGCCACTTGCACAAACTACTGTTGCTGCTTGCATTTGAGTTTCTGGAATTGACAAGGTATGACCTAATCTATTGAAAATGGCTTCAGCAATTTGAATTCGCTTTTTGCCATTTTCATTACTACATAAACATGTCATAGATTTACCGACAGCAATTGCGGTGTTTGGCATCGCTCTAATTATAAAATGTTTACTCCCAATTACATTTTCTATTTTACCAAGTGAAAAACCTGTAATTACAGAAATGATTACATGTTCTTTTGTTAAAACGTATTTTAAATTCTCTAATATTTGTCCAAAATGTCGAGGTTGAACAGCAAAAATTATGATGTCAGAATTTTTAACAGCCTCTTTATTGTCTGTTGTTAAATTAACGTCTTTATAGCCTTCAAAATCCTTTATATCATCCAAATCCCTTTTTGTTAAATATAAAGTTGTAATGCCATTTGTTTTAATCAATCCTTTTGCGATTGACTTCCCTAAATTTCCTGTTCCTATGATTGCAATTTTCATTTTGTTGTTTTTATTTTTTTGTCATTCCTGCGAAGGCAGGAATCTATTTTTTATTTATAGTTTTCAGTTGAGACCTTTCGACTGCGCTCAAGGTGACAAACAACTAAAAATAATTTGCCTTTAGTTGTAATCCTTCAGTTTCTTTAAAGCCAAAAACTAAATTCATGTTCTGTATGGCTTGTCCTGAAGCGCCTTTTAAAAGGTTGTCAATAATACTTGTAACCAATAATTTGTTGTTGTGTTTATGTAAATGAATGATGCATTTATTAGTATTAACCACTTGCTTTAAATGAATGTCTTCATCAGAAATAAATGTAAATGCAGCATCTTTATAAAAGTTGTTATAAAGTGATTTGGCATTTTCTAATGAGCCGTGAAAATCGGTGTATGCTGTAGCAAAAATGCCTCGAGAAAAATTACCACGATTTGGCATGAAATGAATTTCAGAATCAAAACCACTTTGAAACTGGTTTACTGTTTGGTTGATTTCTCCTAAATGTTGATGTGTAAATGGTTTGTAGTACGAAAAGTTATTATCTCTCCACGTAAAATGTGTGGTTTTAGATAATGATGTGCCTGCTCCAGTAGCTCCAGTTACTGCATTAATATGAATGTCTTCTTTGATTAATTTTGAATCCGCTAAAGGCAATAATGCCAATTGAATGGCTGTTGCAAAGCAGCCTGGATTTGCAATATAACTTGCTTTTTTAATAGCCTCTTTTTGTAGTTCTGGTAATCCGTAAACAAAGTCTTTACCATTAAAAGATTTGTCGGCTTCAAGTCTGAAATCATTGCTTAAATCGATGATTTTAGTGTTTTTAGAAAAGCTGTGTTGTTCTAAAAAAGCTTTAGAGTTTCCATGACCTAAACATAAGAAAAGCGCATCTACTTCTGGATTAATGTTACTAGTGAATTTCATTTCAGTAGAACCCACTAAATCCTGATGAACTTTATAAATTTTATTACCAACATTTGATGTGCTGAACGCAAAATCTATAGTTACTTGTTCATGATTTAATAGTAATCTAATGAGCTCTCCTGCTGTGTAACCAGCACCTCCAATAATTCCTGCTTTTATTTTTTTCATGATTTTTTCTATTTACACCCCTAAAGTCCCCTCAAGGGGACAATCCTCTCAATTAGCTTCTCAACTTGTCACCTTGAGGGGACTTTAGGGGTGTTTTTGACTCAATTATTTACCTGTTGATAGATTTTATTCTGATTCCCGTTAATTTTAATGAAACCTTTTGCTTCTTCAGCTGTCCATCCTTTGTTTTCCTCACCATAACTTCCGAATTTGGCATTCATTAAATCATGTTTTGAAGTAATTCCATCTAAACTGAAATGGTATGGTTTTAAGGTCACAGTAACGTTACCCGAAACTTTATCTTGACTATTTTGTAAAAAAGCTTCCATATCTCGCATTACAGGATCTAAATATTGACCTTCATGCAAATGCATACCGTAAAAATTAGATAAATAATCCTTGTGTTGCAGTTGCCATTTTGTTAAGGTGTGTTTTTCCAATAAATGATGTGCTTTTATTATAATTAAAGCGGCTGCAGCTTCAAAACCAACACGTCCTTTGATACCAACAATAGTATCTCCAACATGAATATCTCTGCCTATAGCATAAGCAGACGCTAAATCATTCAATAATTCTATGTTATTTTCTGCTGAGTCTGTTTTTCCGTTTAAAGCGACTAGTTCTCCTTTATTAAAAGTCAGGATTACTTTTTCTTCATCGTCTCTTTTCAATTGTGATGGATAAGCCGATTCTGGTAAAGGCTGTTCTGATGTCAAAGTTTCTTCGCCACCAACACTTGTTCCCCAAAGCCCTTTGTTAATGGAGTATTTGGCTTTATTCCATAACATATCGATTCCGTTTTCTTTGAGGTAATCAATTTCCTGTTGTCTCGTTAATTTTCCATCTCTAATAGGTGTGATGATTTCTATTTCTGGTGCTAAGGTTTGAAAAATCATATCAAATCTAACCTGATCATTACCTGCACCTGTACTTCCGTGTGCAATATATTTGGCATCAATACTTTTAGCATATTGAACAATTTCTATAGCCTGAATAATACGTTCTGCACTAACAGATAAAGGATAAGTATTGTTTTTAAGTACGTTGCCAAAAATTAGATACTTAATTACTTTATCGTAATAGGATGCAATGGCATCAATATTTTTATAAGTAGAAACACCCATTTTATAAGCATTATTTTCAATTGTTTTAATCTCTTCTGAAGTAAAACCACCTGTATTCACACTAACCGCATGTACATCATAACCTGCTTTACTCAAACTGACAGCGCAATATGAAGTGTCTAAACCACCACTATATGCAATTACTAATTTGCTCATTTTTTATCTTTTTTTAGGAACATGGATTGTTTGATATTTTTCAATCTTGTCCATACTTTTTTATCAATATTTTTTTCTTTCGGATTTGCTTCTTCAGATTTTGAAGGGTCGTATAGCATTCCTGTGCATAAACACATTTTTTGTTCTGTTCTGGTTAATACATCAAAGTTTTTACAAGTCTGACAACCTTTCCAAAAAGATTGGTCATCAGTCAATTCTGAAAATGTTACAGGTTTGTAACCTAAGGTGCTATTCATTTTCATAACCGCTAAACCTGTAGTAATACTAAAGACTTTTGAATCTGGAAATTTGGTTATAGAATGTTCAAAAATCACTTTTTTGATTTTTTTTGCTAGACCTTGTTTTCTAAAATCAGGATGTACTATTAAACCAGAATTAGCAACAAATTTTCCATGACTCCAAGCTTCGATATAGCAAAAACCAGCGAAATCATCTCCATTAAGAGCGATAACCGCATTACCATTTTCCATTTTAGAAATAATATATTCTGGCTGTCGTTTAGCTATACCTGTACCTCTAACTTGAGCGGCTTCTTCAATAGTTTTACAGATGATATCTGCGTAAACGATATGTGATTTATCGGCAATAACAATTTTCATAATATTGACCGCGAAAGCAGTTATCTTTTCAATTAAACTTTGATTTTCTTTTTTTGAGATTCCTGTTTTCACAGGAATGAAGAACCGGACTCACCTGAGTTCTATAAATAGAAGTACACCCTAAGGGCGACGCGGAAAAAAGCGACGTGCAATCCTATGATTATCTGTCGTGATAATTAAAGACTGAAAATGATATTTGAAAGTTGAATTGTACACAATGAAAATTTAATAATGAATTTAGAGTTTGTTGCTAAATTGAAGTATTAGCGACGGCGTTCCGTGGGTCTAGGAGTTCTATATTTGTGTCTTTGTGTAAACATAGGACTAAACTACATATTTAATTTTTAATTACAATATTTAAAATCCATATTTAAACGAGATTTATGAATTTCGAAATAAATGACTTTCAAAATGTATAAATCTCATTTAGAAGTCCTTTAGACTAAAGAATATAATCTGTACTCACAAAGTTTGAAGCTCTAGAATCCATTAATTCTTTTAATATAGCATTATTGTAATCATTGTCTTTTGATGCTACAAAGGTTCTTATAGAGAATGAACGTAAAGCATCATGCACACTCAAAGTTGCAACCGCAGAATCTTTTCGACCTGTAAATGGATACACGTCCGGACCACGTTGACATGAACTATTTAAATTTACTCGACAGACTAAATTCACTAAAGTGTCAATTAATGGAGCTAGAGTTTTTATATTCTTACCAAATAAGCTTACTTGTTGTCCATAGTTTGAGGCTGCCATATCATCTAAAGGTTCTTCAATATCTGAAAATGGAATTACAGGAATAACAGGTCCAAATTGTTCTTCTTGAAAAACTCTCATATCCTTATTAACAGGATATAAAACTGCAGGAAAAATATAATTATCAGTAGTTTCTCCACCTTTTTCATTGATGACACTTGCTCCTTTTGCAGTTGCATCATCTATTAATTCTTGAATATATGCTGGTTTATCTGGCTCGGGTAAAGGTGTCAGTTTAGCACCTTCTTCCCATGGATTTCCAAATTTTAAAGCATCTACTTTTTTCGAGAACCTGGAATTGAATTCTTCTACAATATCTTTATGAACATATAGTACTTTTAAAGCAGTACAACGTTGACCGTTGAAAGATGTAGAACCTGCAATGCATTCGTCGATAGCTAAATCTAAATCGGCATCTTTTAATACAATTGCTGGATTCTTAGCTTCTAATCCAAGAACCATTCTTAGGCGATTGCTTTTTGGGTGTTGATTTTGTAATGCATTAGCGGATTTACTATTTCCAATTAATGCTAATACATCAACGCGACCATCTGCCATAATTGGAGATGCTACTGTTCGCCCTCTTCCATAAATAATATTTACAACACCTTTTGGGAAGCTACTCTGAAAAGCTTCTATTAGAGGTGATAATAATAAAACACCAAACTTTGCAGGCTTAAAAATGGTTGTATTTCCCATTATTAAAGCTGGAATTAATAGTGCAAAAGTTTCATTTAAAGGATAATTATAAGGTCCTAAACAAAGTACTACTCCTAAGGGTCCTCGTCTAATATGAGCATTGACACCAGAACTCTTTTCAAATTTCGCGCTATCACGATCCATTTGTTTGTAATCTTCAATAGTATCGTATATGTATTCTACAGTTCTATCGAATTCTTTTTGAGAATCTGGTAGGTTCTTACCAATTTCCCACATTAATAGCTTTACAACTTCTTCGCGCTTAGTCTTCATTTGCTCAACAAACTTTTCCATGCAGACTATACGATCTTCAACTTTCATTGTTGGCCATAAACCTTGTCCTTTATTATAAGCAGTAACGGCAGAATCCAGTGCGTCTAATGCTTCTTTTTCACCTAATGTTGGAATTGTACCTAGAAGCGTAGGTTTATAATCTGCAGTAGAAGAAATTGTAGAATAGACTTGAGAAGTTTTACCTGTCCAAGATTTTAATTCTCCTCCAACTAAATAAGTGTTTTGGTTTATAGTGTCTTTGATTTGGTAATGTTGAGGGATATTCATAAACTATATTGTTTATACTAAGAATTGAAATAATTCTGGTTTGTCATTAAGATAATCTCCATAAAAATTATGAAGTTTTAATTTGTCAATTAAAGGCTGTAAATCTGAAGGTGATTTTAACTGAAGGCCTACTACAGCAACATCATTTTCGCGATTTGCTTTTTTTGTATACTCAAAGTGCGTTATATCATCTGTAGGTCCTAAAATTTCGACTACAAATTCTCTTAAAGCTCCTGCGCGTTGTGGAAACTTGATAATAAAATAATGCTTGAGATTAGCATAGAGTAGTGCACGTTCTTTAATTTCTGCAGTACGTGTAATATCGTTATTACTTCCGCTGATTACACACACCACATTTTTACCTTTTATTTCATCTTTAAATTGTTCTAAAGCTGAAAGACTTAGCACTCCTGCTGGTTCCGCAACAATAGCATCTTTGTTATATAGTTCCAAAATGGTTTGACAAACTTTACCCTCATCAACAGTAACCACGCGATGTAAGGTTTCTTTACAAATGGCAAAATTTAAGTCGCCAACACGTTTTACAGCGGCTCCATCTACAAAATTATCAATAGATTGTAACTCTATATTTTTATTTCCTCTAATAGAAGTTAACATAGCAGCTGCGCCTTTTGGCTCTACGCTAATAATTCTTGTTTGGGGCGATAATATTTTAAAAACGGACGATAAGCCTGATGCCAGTCCACCGCCACCAACTGGAACAAAAACGTAATCGATTGGATGTTCTTTTGCTTGATCTATTATTTCTAAACCAACAGTTGCCTGACCTTCAATGACTTTTTCGTCATTAAAAGGATGTACAAAAGTTTTGTCCATTTCTTTGCTTTGTTGCATAGCTGCATGGAAAGCATCGTCAAAAGTATCACCAACTAAAATAACATCAACATAATCCTCACCAAACATTTTTACTTGCTCAATCTTTTGACTAGGTGTTGGTGAAGGCATAAAAATAGTGCCTTTTATTTTTAAAAGTTTACATGAAATAGCCACGCCTTGTGCATGGTTTCCAGCACTTGCGCATACAATACCATTTTCAATTTGAGAAGTGTTTAAGGAAGAAATTTTGTTGTAAGCACCTCGAATCTTATATGAGCGTACTTCTTGCAAGTCTTCTCTTTTAAAATATATGTTCGCACCAAAGTGTTTAGAATAGCGTACATTTTTAGTTAAAGGTGTCACAGATGCGATGCCTTTTAATTTCTCAGCAGCAGCTTCAATTGCTTTTAGAGTTGGTCTATATATTGTTGTTGCTTTTTCCATCTTTATTCCTGCAAAGGCAAGAATCTTATTAATTTATATTTCTTCTGAAACACCCCTAAAGTCCCCTCAAGGGGACAATCTATACATTCAACTGAGTGAATTGTCCCCTTGAGGGGACTTTAGGGGTGTTTTTCTATACGTATTACACATAAATTGATATCCTATTTTAAACCTTGAAAAAAAATATCGTTTATGCTAAAACTGCGCTTTCAGTTGTTGCCGTTTCAATCACTTTCATTGCTGTCATAGCTGCACGTAATCGTTGACCGACAGCTTCGATAGGATGATTTCTAATTGCATCGTTAATTGCTATTAACTCTACATTATCAGCTCCATTTGAATTTGAAAACGGTTTACCAATTATTGATGTATCAACTGTTTTCATAAAATCAGTTAACAATGGTTTACAAGCATGGTCAAATAAATAACATCCATATTCTGCAGTATCTGAAATCACACGATTCATTTCAAATAATTTCTTTCTTGCAATTGTATTTGCAATTAATGGTAACTCGTGTAAAGATTCGTAGTAAGCAGAATCTTCAATGATACCAGTACTTACCATAGTTTCGAAAGCCAATTCTACACCAGATTTTACAAAAGCAACTAATAATACACCATGATCAAAGTATTCTTGTTCAGAGATGTGATCTGACGTTAAAGCTGTTTTTTCAAAAGCGGTCTCACCAGTTGCAGCTCTCCATTTTAATAAGTTTGCATCGTCATTTGCCCAATCTTCCATCATGGTTTTAGAGAAATGACCAGAGATAATGTCGTCCATATGCTTATTAAATAATGGACGCATAATGCCTTTTAATTCTTCAGAAAGTTCATAGGCTTTAATTTTTGCTGGATTAGATAAACGATCCATCATATTGGTAATACCTCCATGCTTTAAGGCTTCTGTAATGGTTTCCCAACCAAACTGAATTAATTTAGCAGCATAACCTAGTTCGATACCTTCTTCAACCATTTTATCGAATGATAAAATAGCACCAGTTTGAAGTAAACCACAAAGTATAGTTTGTTCTCCCATTAAATCACTTTTTACTTCAGCAATAAATGAGGATTCTAAAACTCCGGCTCTATGTCCACCTGTTGCTACAGCATAAGCTTTTGCCTGCGCCCAACCTTTTCCTTCTGGGTCGTTTTCTGGATGCACTGCAGTTAACGTTGGTACACCAAAACCTCTTTTGTATTCTTCTCTAACTTCAGTTCCAGGGCATTTAGGTGCTACCATAATGACCGTTAAATCCTCACGAATTTTAGTGCCTTCTTCAACAATATTAAAACCATGAGAATAACTCAAAGTTGCTCCTTTTTTCATTAAAGGCATTACTGCTTTTACAACATTAGTATGTTGTTTATCTGGTGTTAGGTTTAATACCAAATCTGCGGTAGGAATTAATTCTTCATACGTGCCTACTGTAAAACCATTGGACGTTGCATTTTTATATGAATCACGTTGTTGATCTATCGCAACCTGACGTAAGGTATAAGAAATATCTAATCCAGAATCTCTCATATTTAAGCCTTGGTTAAGACCTTGTGCACCACAACCAACAATAACGATTTTCTTTCCTGTTAAAGCGTTTACACCATCTTCAAATTCAGAAGCATCCATAAAGCGACATTTTCCTAATTGCTCTAATTGTTCTCTTAATGGTAGTGTGTTAAAATAATTTGACATGATTTTATTTAATCTTTTAATTAATTTCTTGTAATAATTCTGATATAGCCATTTTTGGTCGTGTTATTGCGATACGTCCTGAACGAACGAATTGTAACAAACCATAAGGCTTTAATTTTTCGTACATATTATCTATATCTGCCTTATAACCTGAAGCTTCTATAACAAAATAATTCTCTGTTATTGCTATAATATGTGCACGTCTAAATTTCATTTTATTTTGAATAGTTTCATCATATAAATGCTCAGATGAAATTTTAAACAAAGCCGTTTCATTATATATGATTTCATCTTCGGTATGATAAAAAGCTCTAATAACTTCAATCTGTTTTTCTAATTGACCAACTACTTTTCTAATCAATGTTTTTGGAACAATTACCACGAATGTAAACCTATGTACATCATCTATCTCAGATTTTGAAACAGTCATACTTTCAATATTAATATGACGTTTTAAAAATATTGCTGATAAACGGTTTAATATTCCAACGTTATTTTCGGTATAAACCGACACTGTAAAATTTTGTTTCTCTTTCATTCTTATTTTAATCTTATATCTGAAACACTAGCTCCTGTAGGAATCATTGGAAATACATTGTCTTCTTTTTCTACGCAAACTTCTAAGAAATACGCTTCTTTACTTTCTATCATTTCTTTAACAGCATCTGCTAATTCTTCTCTTTTTGTAACACGCCTCGCATTTAAATAATAACCTTTTGCAATGGCCACAAAATCTGGGTTTGTCATTTCTGTTGAAGCGTAGCGCTTATCAAAGAACAATTGTTGCCATTGACGCACCATTCCAAGGAAATCATTGTTTAATACCACAATTTTTACTGCTGCTTTTTGTTGGAAAATGGTTCCTAATTCTTGAATTGTCATTTGGTAACCACCATCTCCAGAAATGGAAATTACTTCGCGTTCTGGTGCGGCCATTTTTGCTCCAATTGCCGCAGGTAAACCAAATCCCATTGTTCCTAATCCTCCAGAAGTAATATTACTTCTTGTGTTTTTAAATTCGGCATAACGACAGGCAATCATCTGGTGTTGTCCAACATCTGAAACAATTGCGGCTTCTCCTTTAGTCTGTGTGTTTATTTCTTTTAAAACTTCACCCATAGTTAATCCTTCTTTGGTTGGGTGTAAGTCATTTTTTATAACTTCTTCAAATTCTATGGCATATAAATCCTTGAATTTTTGAAGCCATTTAGAATGTTTGTTTTCATTTAATAAAGGTAAAAGCTGAGTTAAGCTATCTTTAGAATCACCTAAAACGGCAACATCTGTTTTTACGTTTTTATCGATTTCTGCAGGATCAATCTCAAAGTGAATCACTTTTGCCTGTTTAGCATAAGTCTCTAAATTACCAGTTACACGATCGTCAAAACGCATACCTATTGCTATCAAGACATCGCACTCATTTGTTAATTTATTTGGAGCATAATTACCATGCATTCCTACCATTCCAATATTTAAAGGATGTTCTGTTGGAATGGCAGAAGCACCAAGAATGGTCCATGCAGAAGGAATGCCTGCTTTTTCAATTACAGCTGTTAATTCTTCTTCTGCTTCACCAAGAATAACTCCTTGTCCCCAAACAATCATTGGTTTTTTTGCTTCATTTATTACATCTGCAGCTTCTTTAACCTTAGAAATATCAGTATCTGGAACTGCTTTATAGCTTCTTACTTTAGTACATTTTTCGTATTTAAAATCGAACTCTTCAAATTGAGCATCTTTTGTTATATCCACTAACACAGGACCTGGACGACCGCTTTTAGCAATATAAAATGCTTTTGCCATGATTTCTGGAATCTCTGAAGCTTTTGTAATTTGATAATTCCACTTTGTAACAGGTGTAGAAATACCAATAATATCTGTTTCCTGAAATGCGTCACTACCTAATAAATGTGAGCCAACCTGACCCGTAATACAAACCATAGGTGTAGAATCTATTTGAGCATCTGCTATTCCGGTAATTAGATTTGTAGCTCCTGGTCCAGAAGTTGCTATGCAAACACCGACTCTACCCGAAATACGAGCAAATCCTTGTGCTGCATGTGTAGCTCCTTGTTCGTGACGTGCTAAAACATGATGAATCTTGTCTTGATATTTATATAATTCGTCATAAACAGGCATTATTGCACCACCAGGATATCCATAAAGAATATCTATATCTTCAGCTAACAAACATTTTATAATAGCTTCGCTACCAGAAATTCGTTCTGTAGTTTGTGTGTCTTTTATTTGTCTTTGTATGGTTAGCGTTTCTTTCATACTTTATAAATTCGATACTCTTCGACTGCACTTCGACTTCGCTCAGTGACCACTCTCAGAGCGACATTTTGTTATTTATTTGATTTTTTTAAAATTCATCTGTGACACAACCTTTTGATGCTGATGACACTGTTTTAGCATATTTGTATAATACACCTCGTTCAAATTTTAATTCTGGAGCATTCCAGTTTTTACGTCTTTTTTGTAATTCTTCCTCTGATACTTCAACTGAAATGGTATTGGTTTCTGCATCAATGGTAATAATGTCTCCATCTTCAACAAATGCAATTGTTCCTCCTTCTTGAGCTTCTGGTGTTATGTGTCCAACTACAAAACCATGAGTTCCGCCGGAAAATCTTCCATCTGTAATTAGAGCAACATCTTTACCTAGACCAGCTCCCATTATAGCAGCAGTAGGCTTCAACATTTCTGGCATTCCAGGACCTCCTTTTGGGCCTTCATAACGAATTACAACAACATCACCTTTTTCAACTTTTCCGTCTCTTATGCCATCGTTTGCAGCATACTCGCCTTCAAAAACCTTGGCTTTTCCTTTAAAGCTAAGCCCTTCTTTTCCTGTAATTTTAGCGACACTTCCTTCTATTGCTAAATTACCGTAGAGCATTCTTAAGTGTCCAGAAATTTTGATTGGCTCTTCTAATGGTTTAATAACATCTTGACCTTCTTTAAGGTCAGGTACGTCTAATAAATTTTCGGCAATTGTTTTCCCAGTAACGGTTAAACAATCTCCGTGAATAAGTCCTTTTTTAAGAAGATATTTTAATACTGCAGGAATACCTCCAACCGCATGAACATCCTCCATTAAATATTTTCCACTTGGTTTTAAATCAGCTAAGAATGGAGTATTGTCACTTATATCTTGAAAATCTTTAAGTGAAAAATCTATTTGAGCAGCTCTAGCAATAGCTAAAAAATGCAGAACTGCATTCGTAGAACCGCCTAAAATTGTAACAAGTCTTACAGCATTTTCAAGTGATTTTCTTGTAATAATATCTGAAGGTTTAATGTCTTTTTCTAATAATAAGCGTAATGCTTCACCTGCTTTTACGGATTCTTGTTTTTTAACATCACTTAAGGCTGGATTTGAAGAGTTAAAAGGCAGTGTCATACCTAAAGCTTCAATTGCAGAAGCCATTGTGTTTGCAGTATACATTCCTCCACATGCTCCAGCTCCTGGACATGCTTTTTCGACTATATTCTGATATTCGTTTTCGGACATGGTACCGGCAACTTTGCTTCCCCAAGCTTCAAAAGCAGAAACAACATCTAGTTTTTTTCCATTGTGACATCCAGAATCAATGGTGCCTCCATATACTAAAATACTAGGTCTATTTAATCTAATCATTGCCATTAGAGCACCTGGCATATTCTTGTCACAACCAACTACAGTTATTAATCCATCATAACTCATGGCTTGTACAACGGTTTCCATAGAATCGGCAATAATGTCTCTAGAAGGTAATGAATAACGCATTCCTGGTGTTCCCATAGAAATACCATCACTTACTCCAATAGTGTTAAATATTAATCCTATAACATCCTCATTTTTAGTGCCTTCTTTGACTAGTTTTGCTAAGTCATTAAGGTGCATATTACATGGATTTCCTTCGTAACCAGTACTTGCAATTCCTACTATAGGTTTAAAAAAATCTTCTTTAGTTAATCCAATGGCATGCAGCATTGCTTGTGCTGCAGGTTGCGTTGGATCTTGTGTTACTGTTTTACTGTATTTATTTAATTGACTCATAGTTTTATTACCGCAAAATTGATTTGCAAAATCTAAATTACTTGTTGTACGATTTTTATTGACTGCTATTCCATGTTGTAATCTAAATTCAATGGAGCTGACATTGTATTAACTTACTGAAAAACAGATTAATAAATTAACATAAATATGATGTTCAAGTGTGTTAAATATTTGTATAAAAAAAGCCTTCCGATATCAGAAGGCTTAAAAATTAATTTATGTTTTAATTCATCATAGCATTCCTTGGCTTCGAGAAATAATCACGACGCGAATATTAGAAATGATATTAATGACTTGTTTGTTCATTGTTAACACAAATATTAGAATAGAAATTTAAAAATCCTAAATTTATTTCATATAATACTTTATCTAAGCAATAATTGATTTTAGTCCATTGTAAACTTAATTCCTGCAGATATAATACTTGAACTAAAGGATGTGTCTCTATCGTATTGATAAAACTTTACATCTATACTTTTTAAACCAAATTTCCAAATGTGCATTTTTGCGAAAATGTCGGTGTAGGATATTCCAAAACCAAATTGATTTGCTGAGTATTCTGATAGATCATAATCAGATGTGTAAAACTTATCTGTGGATACATTTTGTTCATAAGGAGCAAAGTAGTCAGCTGCTGTTTGCGTATAATATCTATATGAAGGATATAAGGTAAATTTATCTGTAATTTTTATTGGTACTTCAACACTAGCTGTATGTGAGGTAACTCCCCAATCATCATAATAATAACGATAGTAAGTCCTTAATACAAATATTTCATTTAAATAGTAATTAAAACGCATGCCTATTCAGGGCAAACGCATCTAAAAAATCAATAAATATCTACTAAACGACTCTATTAAATTGTTGTTTTTCATTGCTAAATTTATTATATTATATTGATAATC
>Ga0209121_10001924_pt1 | contig 21538 bp, 19 predicted proteins | sample Cruoilmetagenom3_FD_187292 | JGI IMG/M metagenome (GOLD analysis project Ga0209121, IMG submission 187292) | Oil polluted marine microbial communities from Coal Oil Point, Santa Barbara, California, USA - Sample 3 (SPAdes) (version 2) | ecosystem: Environmental > Aquatic > Marine > Oil seeps ...
GAGGTCTTGTTCATCTTCACTCCTTGGTGGTTACGGTGAACCAGAAATCCTCCGTTAATTAAACCTCAATTCTGTCCCACGAGTGCTGACGTCAGACAGCATGCGTTGTGAAATCAAGGCCGGAAGCCTCGAGCTCGGCGGCCAATGCGCAGGGGTCCGCATCACAGCTTTCAAGCCCGTCGGAAACGAGAATAATGCGGGCGGAGCGTTCTGAATAACCCATAACCTCAGCGGCTGTTCGCACCGCATCGGTTAGCGGGGTGCGGCCCCTTGGTGTGAGGTTATTTACGGCTGCCGAAAATGCGTCTGGATCTAGTGGACCAATTGGCAAGAGCAGTTCGATATCAGAGCAATCGCTTTTGCGCCGATGCCCGTAGGCAATTAAACCGTAATCAGATTCTGTGCTCAGGTTCTGAACCATTTCACTAATAACATCACGGGCAATTTCATATTTTGGAACGCCGTCAATCTGCCCCCACATCGAATTGGAAACGTCCAAAACGATCATGGTATCAGGGGCTTGAATTTGCTAGGCGGCACCGGTTCCGGCCAACGCAAATGCTAGAAATGTTGCCTGCGCAATTTGTTTAAGCATGATATTTCTCTAAGTTTTATGGGTTATGCGCCGAGCCTATAGATACTATGTCATTTCTGTCAACAGAGGCCAAAGCTGTTCAAACGGTGATCCTTACGCGTTGAGGTCACGGTGTTGGTGGTGCGCGCGCCATAGACAAGCATCAAAATCAAACCGCGTTTGACCATGAAAAGGTGGGCACTCAACCAATCATTCCACGGGAAATGCCGGAATAGGGCGCGCGTTGCAATGCTGTTGTGTTGAGTCCCGACAGCAGCTTTGCAGAGTGGCGACGGAGCTTTGGTGGATTGTGTTCCACGCTAGCTGGGTCAAACCATGATCCGGGGGCATGTAAGTATTACCCGGGAATGTGCCCGCATAGGCATCAGCACCCGCTACCGGTACATTGCCAACAGCTTGTTCAAGTAAATTGCCACATGTTTCCTGAATCCCTATCCGGTGGCAACCGAGGCAAGTATTGTCACGCGGGTTCAGGGACGTTACGGGCCATTTATCAAAGCCCATTTCGGGCTCAATGTGGAAGTATAGTCCAAGCGGGTTGGTGGCGATTTCGCCCCATACCTGCCCAAGGAAGGGAGAATACATAATCGGGTCATTATCGTGGCAGCCCCCGCAATCGGCGGTGAGAACATCTTTGATCGGGTTCCAGAATTGAGCCGCATTCGGCGCGTTGGGAGAGGGCACGTTGCGACCGTCAAAAGGCTGGCCTGCCTCGGCTTCGGCTTGAAACCAACACGTCGCCCCGCTTGCCGGATTGTGCGCAATGATGTCAATTTCATTGAAAACCAGTGCGTCAATTGGATTGCGGATGTTTTTCTGCCGGCACATAACCGTGATCTGGGCTCGGTCTGTCGAAAGATCCAGAATGCGGGAACCGGGAACGCACTGTCCGTCTGAGCCTTCACCATTGGGCAACAGGCCAGGGCGGTCGCAGGTCATGTCGTTTGTGTATTGCTCCGGCGTTGCGCCATTTACGGTTATGGGCACAAGGACACCTTCGCCACAGTTGATCGCCGGAATTTCAGCAACCTGAGCCGCGCAGGAAGCGGCATAGGTTTCGAAGTCGGATGGTTGTGCATCGGCGGGAGAAACAAGGGCGAGCGCCAGCAAAGCAAAACGGTAGTTCATGGCTTTGCCTCCAGCGTTTTCACCGCAACATCGCGCAGGGCTTCGTAGTATCGAATATATCCCGTACAGCGGCAAATGTGGTCACCGATAGCATTTTCGATCAGGCCATCGAGCTCCGCTTCGCTGACCTGCGCGGTTTGGAGCCAGCTCAGGAATACTTCCGAAGCCATAATAAATCCCGGCGCGCAGTAACCGCACTGGAAGGCAAAGTTATCGAGAAAGGCTTGCTGGATGGCCGAGAGCCGATCCCCTTCAGCCACGCCCTCGATTGTGGTAATAACTGCCCCACTGAGCAGGTTGAGCGGGGTTGAACAAGCGATCATCGGCTCGGCATAATCATTCCCCGCCTTGCGCACCGAAACGGTACAAGCGCGGCAAATACCGATTCCGCAGCAAAGCTTGGTGCCGGTCAGGTTGGTAACTTCGTGAAGGTAATCAAGAAGCTTGGTGCCTGAAAGGCTGTCATCCACTTGATGCAGCGTACCGTTTATCGTTATCGGAAAACTCATTGTGCCAAACCTTCGCGAATTTTTTCTGCTGTAATCGGGAGGGATGTGAACCGCTGGCCGCAGGCGTCTTTCAGGGCATTTGAAATGGCCGGTGCGATGGAGACCATCACCGCCTCGGCTATGCCGCGGCCAGAGGCTTCACCGTTGTCGGGCAGAAGTACCAGCTCCTGATTTCGTTTGCCCTCGGCATAGCCATTGTTTAACGGAACATCTCCATATCGCGGCACGTGATAGGTATTGAGGTTCCATTCTCCGTTGGCAGGGCCGCTCATACCGGGCGGCATATCCTCAAACAACGTATAGCCAATTGCCATAGCGAGGCCGCCTTGGGCTTGGCCGGAGACCAGTGGTTCCACATGGATTTTACCGGCGTTTAGCACTGTGACTGCGTTTTCGACCTGCACAAGGCCTGTAGTTTTATCAACGACAAGGCCGATCAGGTTCACAGCCGGTGCCCAGACATAGCGGCCATCCCGCGGGTTCCCTTGCGGCGGAATCGTGTTTTCTCTCGGGATCACGGTGTAGCCGCCTCCCAAGCTGGAAGTGAAAGCGAGGCCATCTATTTCTAGCCGCGTTTTGCCAAACAGGTCATACTCGCCCGAGGTCCAAGTGCCTTGGTAAAACCCGTGGGCGAGCATTGAAGAAACCCCCATATTGGCAAAATTCCATTCTGCTAAATCAGATTGGGCAAGGGGCATTTTGCCGCCGGGGAGGTAAGTGAGGAAGCCATCCACCCACTTTGTTTGTTCCATTTTCAGGCTGTCCAACTCCCATGCATTTTGCGCTTGCGGCAAAAAGGTTGTGAGGAACAAAGCTTTGGCGGCTTGCTGAACCACGTGCACTTGGTGGAGGCCGGTGAGGCAAGCGGATGAGGAGCCAACACCCTTGGCTGTCCACATCGGGTCATCCCAGTTGCCGCCAGAGGCGGTGTGCAGGCCGGTTTCGCCAAACAGGCTATAGCCGCCCATTTCGATGGAACTGGCATTCCGGCCCAATACTTCACCAACTACCGTTGCGAGCGTGGTCGCCGAGCCATTGCCCATGTCCACCGCGTCCGAGGCAACGGATACTTCGCCCGCCTCATTGATGGTGACCGACGCGACCACTCCGTCGCCCGATGTGCCATAGGCCTGCATCGACATGGCAACACCTGTTCCATAAGTTTGCCCCTTGGCGGCATAGGCTGCCTTAATCTTGGCGCGCTCGGCCCAAACGGGGTGTGCGCGCGCTGTTTCCAGCATTTCTTCCAACCGAAGGGATTGGTTGATTTCACCACCTGAAACCGTTCGGTCGCCTTCCGAGACGACATTCTTCAATCTGAAATCAACAGGGTCCCACCCTTGTTGGCTGGCGACTTCATCAAGCGCGGTTTCAATGGCGAAATAGGCCTGCGGCCCGCCAAATCCGCGTTGCGACCCGCCCGAGATATTGGTGGAGTGAACCGCCTCGGCATGTACGTTGGCCATCGGAATATCATAAGACCCGCTTGAGCAAAGCGCGGCGAGTTGGGCCACGTAAGGGCTCAGGTTTCGCCGACCACCGCCGTCAAAGGTGAAATCCATCTGGTTCACCATGATTTTCTGATCGGGTTTGACCGCGACCATCCCGCTAAGCGTGCAGGCATGGCGCTTGAGGCCTACGCGGAATTGCTCAAACCGATCATAGGACAGGCGCACCGGGTTTCCCTCGGAATAGGGGGCACAAAGCGCGAGCATCAGTGAAAACGGCGAGGAATCCCGCCCGCCAAACCCGCCACCGGGGTAGCAGCTTGTGAGTTCCACGTTTTCAAGATGCAGCGGCGCATCGGGGCTGTCATACATGCTGACAATGTCTTTGATATCCCCATCGGGCGATTGGGTGCCAAGAACAAGGCGCAGGGTGTTGCCAAGACCATCAATCCAAACCAAACCGGATTCCGGCTCCATAAACATGGGGTCCATGGCCTGCATGTCGGCGGCGAAGCTGTGTTGGATCAAGTCAGGGTGGGACTCAAGATAATCTGTTATCCGGCTTTGGAAAAATGGCGCGTTGGTTTTGTAATCCGCGTCGGACTCCTGTGCATAGGAAAAGCTGGTGGCGTCATGATCGTATCGCACAAAAAGCGTTTCGGGGCTGAAAATAACCGGTGGTTTTGGTTCGGCTTCGGCGCCGTAACTCTGGAAGTCAGAGTCGCGGAATTGCATTGCAGATTTGGCGGCAAGGTAGCTTTCGCGGCTATCAAACAGCATGAGGGCGACGGCTTGCCCGAGGTAGTCTGCCGCGTTACCACGCTGGACGATCAAGTCGTAATTATAACTATCCGGACGGTCGAAATGGCTCCGGGTGTCGAGATGCAAATCACGTTTTCCGGTGAGGAGCGGCGCGCGCTGGCTTGATGAGAGATCATCTCCATAAATCACTTTTGCCGGAGCTATTTCGGGTGGGAGAAGTGAAAGGCTCATCCCGGAAAATACGCGAGACGTGGTAATAGCGCGCGCATAGAGCGCGTACCATTCAGAGCCGCTCCATCCCATATCAGCCGCGCTGAAATCGCGCGCAAAAACTTTTTGTCCGGTTACTTTGGCGCGTCCGTCAATGCGCTGCGTGGCTATGCCTGCGGTATTGTCCTGCCGGGCCTGAGCCAAACCCGGCACTGGTAGAATGCTGATCGCCACAATGCCCGCGGAACCTTGCAGAAATGATCGTCGGGTTAAGCGTTGGGAACGCATTTCGCCAGCCTCTAAAATTATTGATAAATATGCATTTACCACTTTATAATTGAGAACCTGTGCCCCGCGCGACACTTAATAGTTGAAAATCTTTGGAATTTTGCCTGGCGCAAAAATACGCTTCAGACAGAAAGAGCGCCTAATCTTCCTGTTCGACGCCTTCCGAATCCTTGCTTTTGTCTTCCGCGAGTTGGACACGAGCGATCGCGCGGGCGGTTCGAAAGATAGAATTTAAAATTTCGAGCAGTTCCATTTCGCGGATGTAAGTGGTCAGGTTCGCCTTGCTGCCTGACAACGCATGTGCGCTTCCACGTTCAAATTTTTGACGAAGGCGCTTTAAACCAACTTTTCGTTTGCGCACATCAGACGCCAGTTCGCTGTCGTGCTGGACGACGGACCGGATGGCATCTTTCAGCGAGGTGACGATATTTTGTTGGATGTTTTCAAGCTGGGCCAATCGCTTTTTATCCTGCTTTCCACCCTCGTCGACCCGCTTTCTTGCCGATGTGGCGATATCAAGCGCAACGCGGTCGCCAATGTCTTCGAGGCTGTTTGCGACTTCCAGCAAGCCCAGCACGTCTCGGCCATCTGCTTCGCTTAGTCCCGAGCTGCTGACTTTACCCAAATAGGTCACGATGGCGCGGTGCAGGGCGTCAACAGAAACATCTTGGGCGATGACATCGCTCATCCCATGGGCCGTAGGGTGGATCGCGGCTGTGAAGCCGTTATTGAGCATCGCAACAACTTGATCCCCCATTCTATCAAGTTCAAACCGAACATTGTTGAGGGCAACCGAAGGGGTCGAAAGCAAAAGCTTGTCGAGATATTTAGGCGTGGCAGATTCTTCAATCTTCAATGGCCGGTCCGGCACGAGCCACTCAACCAAACGCGCCATGTGCGCTGTAAAGCCAATAAAAATTGCGGTGTTAACAATATTAAATATCGTGTGCGCATTTGCAATCTGGCGCGGGGCATCGGCGGCAGCGCGGGCCGCACCTACCAGGTTTTCTGAAGACGGGGAAATGCCTTGAACAAATGCGGCAAGTTCGGGAATAAAACCGATCCAGATCAGAACCCCGGCGGTGTTGAACAATAGATGAACCACAGCCGCCCGCACAGCTTCGCGCGGTTTTCCTATAGCGGCAAGACCGGCAGTTGCACAGGTTCCGATATTTGCGCCAAGCGCAATGGCAATGGCCGCTTCAAGGTCGATAATACCTTGACCTGCCATAACGATCACTATGCCGGTGGTTGCCGCCGATGATTGGATCACCGCCGTAAAAATGGCTCCGGCAAGCGCCGCTGCAATGGCTGTGTCCAGATTCACCAACACATCCAGAAACGGTTGGTGGGACCGCAGCGGTGCCATGGCATCACTCATCAGGCTCATGCCGTAAAAAACAAACCCGAAGCCTAAAAACATCCGGCCATATTGTTTGATCGCTTTGCTCGGCGCAAGAAAGGACACCGCGAACCCAACCGTAATAGCGGGAAGCGCGATAGAGGAAACCTTGAAAGCAAGAATTTGAGCCGTAATTGTGCTGCCGATATTGGCGCCCATAATAACGCTCACACTTTGCGCCATGGACAAAAGACCAGCCGAGATGAACCCCACTAGAATGACTGTAGTCACTGACGAAGAGTTCACAATTACAGTAACAAATGCACCAACGCCGACGCCCATAAAGCGGTTTCTGGTGAGTTTTGCCAAAATGTCTTTCAGATAGTGACCGGTAGCGCGTTTTAGCGCGTCGGTCATTATGTCCATTCCGAACAGAAATAAAGCAAGACCACCGAAAAGACCGGTGAAAAGCGCAATCTGGTCGAGGGGCGCGTCCATGTTTTTTGCTTAGTCCTCAGGCTCTGACGGTTCGCTTTTTACAACAACAACAGGGACGGAAGCGTGTTGCAGCACCTTCTTGGCAACGGAACCGAGAAGCAGATTTGACAATCCGGTTCTCCCTCGCGTTCCCATCACGATAAGCTGGGCATTTTCATTGTTTGCGACTTCGACAATCCTGCCTGCTGGCAACCCGATCGCCAGTTTTCTGTCAATGAGCTGCACATTTTTGAGTTGTGGCTGCGCTTTGGCAACGTTCAGAAAAAAGTCCTGCATTTTCTCTTCAGCGATGTCCTCAATTGGCAAAAGTGTCGACTCCCCTTCCTTGTTATAGAAGCCGGGGTTTTCAACTGGATCATGGATAACATGCAGAACCATCAAGGGGGCAGAGATAAGCGCGGCATGTTTCGCGCCCCACAGGAAAGCGGCTTCGCTATCGGTCGAAAAGTCGAGCGCAACAAGCACGGGGCGTGCAGGGGCGGGTTCTGTCAACGTGCCGGTTTCTTTGTCCATGCCTTACCTCACCCCCATTTCCTTTGCACTCAAGGTAACAGCATTCCGCGCAACATAAAGAAAAACATGGCAGATAATAGGCCTGAAGCGGGAACGGTTATGACCCAGGCTCCCGCAATTTTCAGCAGCATGCTGCGTTTCACCAATTCTACGCGATGAATTTTTTTCAGGTCTCTTCGTTCGGATTTATAAATCAGGCCGGATTTGCCTTGTTTCATGACCCGCAGCATTATCGTCCGCTCGCTTATGCTCGCGGCTTCAAATTGCTTTAAGAACGCTTCAACCTCCTCGGGGTGATCATCCACATGGTGCTCACGAATATCGGCGACCATCACCGCATAGTTCCGCTTCAAATATTCCCGAAGGAAGCCAACCCCGAACACACCGCCAACCGCAATATGTGTAGAGCTAACCGGAAGCCCCAATTGAGAGGCGATGATAACCGTAATGGCTGCTGCAACCGCGATACAAAACGCGCGGGTTTTATCCAGTTCGGTAATTTCGGTGCCAACGGTCCGGATCAAACGGGGGCCAAAAAGAGCCAACCCAAGCGATATTCCGATCGCGCCAATCAGCATAACCCAGATAGGAATAGAAGCTTTTGACGATATTTCACCGGTGGTAAGGGCATCCGCAATCCCCGCAAGAGGACCCACAGCGTTTGCCACATCGTTGGCACCATGCGCGAAGCTCAACATTGCCGCCGCAAATATGAGCGGAATGGTAAACAGATTGTTCACACTGGATTTATCATTCGGAAGCTTGTCCGAAACCTTCCCGATGCGCCATCGGGCGATTGCATAAACGAGAACGGCAACTGCAAAACCAAGCGCAACCGCCTCCAAAAAGGACACTCGCCACAGGTTCTTTAACCCCTTGAGGGCCAAATAAGTACCAAAAGACCATGCCATAATCGCAATCAGGATCGGTACAAAACGTTTGGCAGAGCCAATGATATCCCGTTGGTAATTTATCGTACGTTTGATCGTTAACAAAAACGCAGCGGCAATGACTCCGCCAAAAACGGGCGAAATAACCCAGCTTGCAACAATTTTTCCAACCTGTTCCCAGTCAGCAATGCCCATGCCGCCTGCGGCTATGCCAGCCCCAAGAACCCCCCCGACGATGGAGTGGGTTGTAGAGACCGGAGCCCCCACAAAGGTTGCGAAGTTTAGCCAGAGCGCTGCCGCCAAAAGGGCGGCTATCATCAACCAGACAAACTCGTCGGTGGATTGGATTAAGTCAGGGGAAATAATGCCCTTTTTAATGGTGCCGACCACATCTCCGCCAGCAATCAAAGCCCCGGCCGATTCGAAAATTATCGCAATTATGATAGCGCCAAACAGGGTTATAGCTTGAGACCCGACCGCGGGGCCCACATTGTTGGCAACGTCATTGGCACCGATATTCATGGCCATGTAGCCGCCAATAGTGGCAGCAGCCACCAGCATAACGCCGCCGGGGCCGTCCCCCATCACGGTGGCTGCATAGATCATGATACCGACCATAAACAGGACAGCGACACCGATTCGGGTCAATTCATCGCGCGTGGCTTTGGCTGTTTTTTCGATTTCTTTAACGTTGATAAAACCTTGATCCATGCCGTCACTTTCATCAGCTATATTTTGAGTCGTCCCTTCGCAGATTTTTACCACGGTTAAAAGCCTGCTTTCTTTGATTTGGGACAACTTTTTCAGGAATCTGGCAAACAGTGAGTTGCGTTTCGAATGGATGCTGTAAGTGTTTGCATTTGTGACATTTTTGGCTTGGCTGTAGTATTCTTTTCATGGGGTCCAAAACCCGCAGGAAAGTAGCATATCAAAGTACTTCCAGTTGCGTGTTAAAGCGACCGAGTATCACTCCGGAAACGGCAGAGGCCCACATAGCAATTGCAAAGGCAAGCAATCGGTAGTTAACTGATTTTCGATAAATCTGACTCGCAAGCAAATATCGTAGATCAAACCGAAATGAGGAGCGATGGCCGACAATCCCGATCAATCCGAGAGCGCCAATCAGGCGATAGCGCCGCCGTCCGCGATTGTTTCTATATGTGCCAGATTTGAGAACGACCCGAACCGGATGCTCGATATTTTGCTGGATGTTCAGGATCAATTTCGCTGGATATCGGGTGAGACGATGGAAGTTGTGGCTTCCCAAACCGGTTTGTCGCGCGTTCAGGTTGAAGGGGTCGCAAGCTTTTACTCCTTTTTGTCACAATCACCAAAAGGCCGGATTACCATTCGGCTTTGTGATGATATTATTGACCGCTTCGCAGGACTCGCTGAGATTACCGGACTATTTGAAAGAGAGTTGGGGGTGAAAGTCGGGGAAACTTCCGCTGATGGCGCTTTCTCTTTGGAGACCACGCCTTGTATCGGCATGTGTGATCAAGCGCCCGCTGCGATGATCAATGATGTTGTTGTTACCAAACTAACCCCGGCCCGCGCTCGGGAAATTGTTGCCGCCCTCAAGCGCGGTGAGCAACCTGAAGACATCGCCCATGGTCCAAAGGATGACCTCTCGCCTTATGAGCAGGCCATCGGAATGGTCGAAAACAATATCCGACTTGGTGGCGACGTTTTGCTTGGAAGCGTCCCTAAGGAAGCGGGCCTCAAAAAGGCGATTGCGACCAAACCTGCCAGCATTATCGATACAGTCGAAGCCGCCGGATTGCGCGGGTGTGGCGGCGCGGGTTTTTCAACCGGCAAAAAATGGCGCTTCGCGGCGGCTGAACCATCCGAGCGGCGGATTATTATCTGTAACGCTGACGAGGGCGAACCGGGCACCTTTAAAGATCGAGTTCTGTTGACCGAGCGCCCAGATCTGCTGGTCGAGGGCATGACCATTGCCGCCCGTGCCACAGGGGCGCGCGAAGGATTGATATATTTGCGAGGGGAATACATTTACCTGCGCGCGCATCTCGAGGATGTTCTTGCCGAAAGGCGGGAGCGGGCTCTTCTGGGTGAAAAAATTCTGGGCGTTGATGGGTTTGACTTTGACATACGAATCCAGATCGGTGCTGGTGCGTATATTTGCGGTGAAGAAGGCGCGCTGATCAGTTCCTGTGAAGGGCTTCCCGGTGAGCCCAAAACCCGACCTCCGTTTCCGGTGAACTGCGGCTATCTTGGGTTTCCGACTGTGGTCAACAATGTCGAAACATTTTGCCACGCCGCGCGCATAATGGACCGGGGCGCTGACTGGTTTTTTGAAATGGGGTGCGAAGGTAGCCATGGCACAAAGCTTTTCAGCGTGTCCGGCGATTGTCGTAAACCCGGTGTATATGAACTCCCTTATGGCCTGTCGCTTTTGGAGCTTTTGGAACTTGCAGGCGCTGAAGAAGCCGCGGCTGTTCAGGTTGGCGGCCCGAGCGGCACAATGATAGACCGCGCCAATTTTCATCGAAAGCTTGGCTTTGACGATCTCGCAACCGGTGGCGCTGTTATTATCTTTTCGGGTCAGCGCAATATTCTCGAAATAGTTGAATATTACATGTCATTCTTTGTTCATGAGAGCTGCGGATACTGCACACCTTGTCGGGTTGGAAATGTCTTTTTACAAAAAGCAATCGGGAAGTTCCGCAAGGGTTTGGCCAACCCTGAAGATATCGACTACATGCGCGATTTGTCGGCGACCATCATCGAGACCAGCCGCTGCGGGTTGGGTATGACCTCACCCAATCCGATTTTAACCACGCTCGAGAACTTTCCGTTGGTTTATTCTGCCGTGACAAAACCCACATCTGATCGCATTCGGGCGACCTTTGACATTCAGTCGGCGATCGAAGATGCTCGGAAACTCGCCAAGCGCCGCTCGCATATTTTCGATGAGGATTTTACCAAATGAGCGACCCGGATTTCACCTTCACCATTGACGGAAAAACGATTGCGGGAAAGCCCGGCCAGACGATCATGGAAGCCGCAGATGAAGCGGGTGTCTATATCCCCCGACTATGTGATCATGAAGGCCTGCGCCATCAGGGTGGATGTCGGATTTGCACAGTTAAAGCCGAGGGCCGGAGTGTGGCGGCTTGCACCCAACCGGCGGCGGCGGGGGTAGTTGTTGAAAGCGAAACCGATCATATCAATAAATTGCGACGCGATCTTGTTGAGATGCTGTTCCACGAGGGCAACCACCTTTGCCCGATTTGTGAAGCGAGCGGAAATTGTGAGTTACAAGCGATGGCTTACCGGCTCGATATGACCGCACCAACGAAGTTTCCTTTTTTGGAACCTTGTCGCGAGCTGGACGCATCCCACCCGGATATCGCGCTGGATACAAACCGTTGCATCAGTTGCGGGCGCTGTATTCGGGCCTCGCAAGACATCGATCAAAAAGGCATATTTGGATATGTGGGGCGTGGTATCCACCGTCGGGTGGCGGTCAACGGAAACAACCTTGCGGGTACCGATGCCGATATTGCCGACAACGCGGTTTCGGCCGATGTTTGCCCTGTTGGCTGCATAATCCGAAAAGGCGTTGGTTTTGCCACACCCATTGGCGAGCGCGAATTTGACCAAGGCATGATCGGGACCGATATTGAAGGAAAACGCCGTGATTGAAGCGAGAAAAGCAAGGGTCGCAACGGTTTCTTTGGCAGGGTGCTTTGGGTGCCATATGGCTATTCTGGATATTGACGAACGATTGATCGAGTTGATGAAGCTGGTGGATTTCGACCGCTCCCCGCTGACCGACAAAAAGACATTCACCAACCGCTGTGACATTGGCATTATCGAAGGCGGCTGCTGCAACGAAGAGAATGTTCATGTATTAAGAGATTTCCGGCGGAACTGTGATGTGTTGATTGCTATTGGTCAATGCGCCATTATGGGGGGGTTGCCGGCTATGCGTAACGCCATAATGCACTCTGATGCGCCGCTTCGGGAATGCCTTGAAGAGGCCTATATCACGGGTAAATACATTCGCAATACAACCCACAACATCCCGAACGACCCCGCGCTTCCGCTCATGCTGGATGAAGTCTATCCTTGTTCGGATGTGGTGGAGATTGATTATCAAATTCCCGGGTGTGCGCCCGAAGGCGACATCATTTTCGAAACGCTCACCCGCCTTCTGGCAGGTAAATTCCAGGGTTTTTCAAGCGACAGTATAAAATTCGATTAGGATATAGAGATGGCTGAACCAAGACTGATCGAGATTTCACCTGTCACACGGGTAGAGGGGCATGGGAAGGTCACAATTCATCTTGACGCCAACAATCAGGTGGATGAAGCGCGGCTACATATCGTCGAATTTCGCGGTTTTGAACGGTTCATTCGGGGGCGTTTATTGTGGGAAGTTCCTGTCATCGTGCAGCGGCTCTGCGGCATTTGCCCCGTCAGCCACCACTTGGCGGCGGCCAAGGCGATGGATGGTATTTGTGGTGTTGATGAACTGCCGCCAACGGCAGAAAAAATGCGCCGGTTGATGCATTACGGGCAGGTCATGCAAAGCCATGTTCTGCATTTTTTTCATCTTGCCGCCCCGGATTTGCTATTTGGTTTTGGCGCACCCGCTGAAAAACGCAATATCTTTGAAGTGATCAAGGAAAACCCGGAGCTTGGACGCCGGGCCATCGCTATGCGTCAATTCGGTCAGGAAATTATCGAGGCGACGGCGGGCAAAAAAATCCACGGAACCGGCGCCATTCCCGGTGGCATAAACAAAAATCTACCCATTGCAACACGCGATGCCTTTTTGGCCAAGATCGACGATATGCTGCTCTGGACGCAGGATGCGCTGGCAATGGCGCGCGGCTACACGCTTGAGCATACCAAGCTGGTTGCCGAGTTTGCCTCTTTTCCGTCCAACTATATGTCTTTGGTGCGTGAAAGTGATGGCGCGCTCGATCTCTACCACGGGAAGATGCGCGCGCTGGATGCGGCTGGTGATACCATATTCGACAATCTGGACTATAATAACTATCAAGATGTGCTGCGCGAAGATGTGCGATCTTGGTCCTACATGAAGTTTCCATTTATTAAGGAAATAGGCCCTGAAAATGGCTGGTATCGGGTTGGCCCGCTGGCGCGGATGAACACTGCAAATTTCATTGATACCCCGCTTGCCAACGCGGCTCTAACGGATTTGAAATCAGTCACAAATGGGGCGCCAAATCACTCTACGCTCGCAAATCACTGGGCGAGAATGATCGAGGTTGTGCATTGTGTCGAAAAAATTCAAGAATTGCTCCATGACCCGGATCTGCAAGGCACTGATTTGAAGGCTACGGGTGAGCGCCGGGAAGAAGGCATCGGCGTGATTGAAGCGCCCCGTGGCAACCTTATTCATCACTACAAAGTAGATGAGAATGATCAGGTAACTTATTGCAATCTCATCGTTTCAACGACCCATAACAATGAAGGCATGAACAGGGCGGTAAAAGATGTAGCGGTCAAACACCTGAGCGGGAAAGAGCAGATTACGGAAGGTATGCTGAACCATGTAGAGGTTGCGATCCGGGCCTATGATCCATGCTTGTCATGCGCAACCCACGCTCTGGGCCAGATGCCGCTTGAGGTCGAACTTTTTGATGCGGAAGGCGCCCTGATTGACAGTCGGCAGCGGGCGGGTTGAAGCAAGATGGACCTTTTGGTGATTGGCTATGGCAATGCGGGGCGTGGAGACGACGGGCTTGGCCCAGCTTTTGCCGAACGGCTGGCCATAGCCAATCTGAAGGATTGTTATATCGATATTGATTATCAACTTACCGTAGAACATGCATTGCAGGTGGCCGACGCGCAGACAGTCCTATTTGCGGATGCGCTAATCGGAGGCGATACCCCCTTCAGGTTTGCACCTGTTCAAGCTGATAGTGCCGCCGATATCGCGAGCCATAGCTTACTTCCCGAGGCCGTTTTGGCCTTGGCAGAAATGCTATACGGAAAAACACCGGAGGCATTTGTGCTCGGCATTCAGGGGGAAAGCTTTGGCGAAGTGGCCGAAGGGTTGAGCGATCTGGCACATGCAAATCTGGATCTAGCTGAAGAATTTATCTTGGAGTGGCTGGTCTCTAACAAGAAAAATGTGTCGCTCGCTTCGAGAGCCTGATGAACTTTGCTTGGGATTTTGCGGTGTTTGAATTGAGTTGGAGGGGCCAGGATGCACGAATTGTCTATATGTGAAAATATCGTTTCGGTCATCGAAGAACAAGCGGTTGAACAATCCTTTGGCAAGGTTAAAACCGTTCGGCTTGAGATCGGCCCGCTCGCCGGAATTGAGCTTGAAGCCCTGTTGTTCAGTTTTGATGTGGCAGCCAAAGGAGGCGTTGCCGAAAACGCAACCCTTGAAGTTATAGAAATGCCGGTGATAGGCTTGTGTATATCTTGCTCTCAATCGGTTGAAGTTAAGGAAAGATACGACCCTTGCCCAATATGTGGCAGCTTTCAGGTGCAAATAACCGGTGGCGAAGAGCTGAGAATAAAAGAATTGGAGGTGCTTTGATGTGCACTGTATGCGGATGCGAAACGGGCGAGATGAAGATCGACGGCGCGCAAAGCCGCGGCCACGGGCATTCCCACGCACCCGGTTTCACTCAGGAACGGATGGTGCAAATTGAAACCGATATTCTAGCCAAAAACAATGAATATGCGGCAGCAAATCGCGAAGTGTTTGCCGGCAGCAATGTGCTGGCGCTCAACCTTGTTTCCTCTCCCGGGTCCGGCAAAACTACTTTGTTAACGCGCACAATTGAAGATATCGCCGGTAATACCAGCTTGGCGGTTATCGAGGGCGACCAGCAGACGACAAATGATGCAGACCGTATTCGAGAAACCGGTGTTCAGGCGGTTCAGATCAACACCGGCAAAGGGTGCCATCTGGATGGCCATATGGTTGGGCATGCGCTCGAAAAACTCAGCATCGAAGACGGCATACTTTTTATCGAAAATGTTGGCAACCTTGTTTGCCCGGCCAGCTTTGATTTGGGAGAGGCCCATAAAGTGGTGATTTTATCGGTAACAGAAGGGGAGGACAAACCGATCAAATATCCGGACATGTTTCATGCTTCGGATGTCATGCTGTTAACCAAAACCGATCTTTTGCCGTATCTCGATTTCGATGTCGATCTGTGCTTGGATTATGCGCGCAGGGTGAATCCGAACATTGAAATTTTTCAGGTTTCGCCCAAAACGGGTGAGGGCATGCAGAATTGGTATTCGTGGATTGCGTCACGCCAAGCATCAAACGAAATAGCGCGGTCAGGGTGAATTATGTGCTTGGCAATCCCGGCAAGAATTGAAGAGTTTACGGCGAGTGACAACGCGATTGTCTCGCTTGATGGGGTGAAAAAGGAAATTTCTCTGGCGTTAATCGCCAATGCCCAAATTGGAGACTATGTTCTGGTGCATGTTGGCTTTGCCCTCAATACGATCAGCCCGGAAGAAGCCGAGAAAACGCTGCAGCTCATGGCTGGGTTGTCCGAATCCGCGGGCAAAGATCTATGAAATATGTAGATGAGTTTCGCGACAAAAAACTGGCAAAAAAGCTGGCGTCAGAAATTGTGCAGGTGGCCGACCCCGCACGCAATTATCGGTTGATGGAGTTTTGTGGTGGTCACACCCACGCCATTTTCCGCTACGGGGTTCAGGACCTAATGCCAGACAATGTCGAGTTTGTGCACGGACCCGGCTGCCCGGTTTGCGTATTGCCGATCCCCCGTGTTGACAATGCGATCGAGCTCGCCAAACAGGGGGCAATTGTGTGCACCTATGGCGACATGATGCGGGTTCCGGCGAGCAAAAAGAACTCGCTGATCAAGGCCAGAGCGGCGGGTTCAGATATCCGCATGGTTTATTCTTCCCAAGATGCGCTGAAAATCGCCCGCGATAATCCGGAGCGAGCGGTTGTTTTTTTTGCGATTGGTTTTGAGACCACCACCCCGCCGACCGCTGTGGCGATCAAGCTGGCAGCCGCCGAGGGATTGAAGAATTTTTCGGTTTTCTGCAATCACGTTTTAACCCCACCCGCCATGCAACACATTTTGCAAAACCCCGAAATAGGTGAATCCGAGCAGGTGAATATTGACGGGTTTTACGGGCCTTCGCATGTATCCTCAATCATCGGCTCGGCCCCTTACGAGGGCTTTGCGGCCACCTTTCGGAAGCCTGTAGTCATTGCAGGCTTTGAGCCGCTGGACATTATGCAATCCACTCTCATGCTGATCCGCCAGATCAACGAGGGGCGTACCGAGGTTGAGAACCAATATACTCGCGTGGTTTCCCGCGAAGGCAACCAAAAGGCGCAAAGATTGGTCAGTGAAGTATTTGAGGTTCGGCAGGTGTTTGAATGGAGAGGCCTAGGGGGCGTCTCCCGTAGCGCGCTCAAGATTCGAGATGCGTTTGCGGAGTATGATGCCGAACGGCGCTTCACAATTTCTGAAAGCAACGGTACGGATGTAAAAGGGTGCGAATGCCCTGCCATTTTGCGCGGTGTAAAAAAACCAACAGATTGCAAGCTGTTCGGAACCGTTTGCACGCCTGATAGCCCGCAAGGCTCCTGCATGGTTTCCTCCGAGGGATCTTGCGCTGCCTACTGGTCGTTTGGTCGGTTCCGGTTAGATCGGTTAAAGGAGCCTGCGGCATGAGCCGAATGGCGAAACGGTTTCCGACCCGAATTGACCTGCGCAAGGGTACGGTGGATATGACGCATGGCGCGGGTGGGCGTGCCATGGCGCAATTGATCGAAGAGCTGTTCATCAAACATTTTGACAATGACCTGCTAAGGCAGGGCAATGATCAGGCAATGTTTAATATACCGGCGGGCCGGATGGTGATGAGCGTCGACGGGCATGTTGTATCACCGCTGGTTTTTCCGGGGGGGGATATCGGCTCGCTTAGCGTTCATGGCACGATCAACGATGTGGCCATGTCGGGCGCCAAACCGCTCTACTTGTCGGCTGGGTTCATTCTGGAAGAAGGGTTCCCGCTGGCCGAGCTGGAGCGCATCGTAATATCGATGGCGACGGCCAGCCGTGAAGCTGGCGTACCGGTGATTACGGGAGACACCAAAGTTGTGGAGCGCGGCAAGGGTGACGGGGTATTTATTACAACAACCGGAATAGGCGTGGTGCCCGAGGGGCTGGAAATTTCAGGTGCCAACGTAAAAGCAGGGGATGCCATTTTGGTATCGGGCAATATTGGCGATCACGGTGTTGCGATTATGTCCCGAAGGGAGAACCTTTACTTCGAAACAGAAATCGTTTCAGACAGCGCTGCGCTTCACGGGTTGGTGGCTAATATGGTGGCCGCCGTTCCCGAGATCCATGGATTGCGCGACCCCACGCGCGGGGGTATCGCCTCAACACTAAACGAGATCGCTTTTCAGGCTGAAGTGGGTATGCGCCTGAACGAAGAGTCGATCCCGATCCGCCGCGAGGTTGATGCAGCCTGCGAGCTACTCGGGCTTGATCCGCTTTACGTCGCAAATGAAGGTAAACTGGTTGCTTTTTGCCCGGCGAACAAAGCGGAAGCCTTGCTGAACGTTATGCAAGCTCACCCGTTGGGAAAAGATGCGGCTATAATTGGCCAGGTCGTTGCGGACGATATGGGGTTTGTCACCATGGAAACCGGATTTGGGGGCACAAGAATTGTTGACTGGTTGGCGGGTGAGCAACTGCCGCGGATTTGCTAGGCGAGGTATGCGCGATTTACGGAATCTCCGACAGTTTGTAGTGGCCCGAAGATGAAGGCCAATTGGGAGATCCGTGTTCGTGGGTTGGTGCAGGGGGTGGGGTTTCGTCCTTATGTGTGGCGGCTCGCAAAAGATGCGCGCATTTTTGGTGAAGTCCTGAACGACTCCGAAGGGGTGATTATCCGCTTAGCTTGCGGGCAGGCTCAGCTAATAGAGTTTACCGACAAACTCAGCAGCGGTGTTCCTCCACTGGCGCGGATTGATGCCCTTGAGATATCGCGCTACGAAAGCTCGGTGGAATGGGAAGCCTTTAACATTGCCGCTAGTAAAAGCGGGAAAATTACTACATCTATCGTGCCTGATGCCGCCACCTGTGATGACTGTCTTGACGAAATATTCGACCCAACCAACCGTAGGTTTTTGTACCCGTTTACCAATTGCACCAATTGCGGTCCGCGCTTGTCAATAACCCGAGAGATTCCTTATGACCGCGCGAACACATCGATGGCTCGGTTTGAAATGTGCTCAATGTGCCAAAGCGAATATGAAGACCCGCTAGACCGCAGGTTCCACGCGCAACCGAATGCCTGCCCAGCCTGCGGCCCGCAACTCAAGTTTATTTCTCGTGACGGAAAGGAACTGCCCGGAGACCCCATAACGAATGCAGCACTGGCCTTGAAGGCCGGTAGTATCGTTGCCATCAAAGGGGTCGGGGGCTTTCAACTCGCGGTAGATGCAAGCAATGCTATAGCAATTGAAGAATTGCGCGTTCGCAAGTGGCGCGCCTCCAAACCCTTTGCTTTGATGGCACGCGATAAGGGCGAGGTTCAGAAATATTGTACGCTAAACCAAACAGAAATCCGCATTCTGGAGAGTCCGGCAGCCCCGATTGTTCTGGCAAAAGCTGCGGGGCAGAAGCTGGCCGCCAATATCGCACCGGACCATAATCGCTTGGGGTTTATGCTCCCGAATACGCCACTCCACCATTTGCTTTTGGCGAAGTTGGAGGTCCCGATTGTACTGACCTCCGGTAATCATTCAAGTGAGCCGCAAATAACTGAAAACCATACAGCCTTGGAAAAACTCAATGCAATTGCCGATTATTGGCTAGAGCATGATCGGGACATCGTGAACCGATTGGATGATAGCGTTGTGCAGGTCATTGGCAATGCCCCGCAGGTAATCCGCCGCGCGCGGGGCAATGCCCCAACACCGTTGCGTTTGCATGACGGGTTTCACGGCAGGCCTCCGGTTTTGGCGATGGGCGCCGATCTGAAGAACACGTTTTGCCTTTTGAGCGATGGCCAAGCGATTGTGAGCCAGCACATCGGTGACCTTGGAAATGCGGAAACACAACGCGACCTTCACAGTAAGCTCGCCCTCTACCGCCGCATTCACGGGTTTGACGCGGAGGTAATTGCAGCAGATCAGCACCTCGGGTATTTTTCGACCCGAATTGGGCAAGATATTGCAAAGCGGGAAGGGTTGGAAACTGTAAACGTGCAGCACCATCATGCCCATGTTTGTGCAGCGCTGGCGGAGCATGGGTATGGGCCCGAAGCAAAGCCTGTGCTCGGGGTGGCGCTAGATGGTTTGGGCTATGGCGATGACGGAACCTTTTGGGGGGGCGAGTTTTTACTTGCGGACTTCAGGGGTTACAAACGCCTTGCGAAATTTAAACCCGTGCCCTTACTTGGTGCCGATAAAGCGAACACACAGCCGTGGCGCAACAGTCTGGCCCATTTGCTTGTGGCCTTTGGGCCGGATGCCTTGGAAGCCCTGCAAACCCGCTATGGGTCGCTCCCCTTTTTTATTGCACTGGCAAAATATCCGACCGAATTGTTAACCCAAATGTTTACCCGGAATGTAAACGCACCATTGTCCAGTTCAGCCGGGCGGCTATTTGATGCCGTTGCCGCCATGCTCGGAATATGCTTCGATCAGGTCCAATATGAGGGGCAGGCTGCCATTCAGCTACAAAATATCGCTGAGGGTTACAGCCGCGAAGGCGGATTTTACCCCGTCCTTCCCGCAGAAACCATAGAATGGAGACCTCTCTGGGAGGGAATACTTGGTGATTTGAAAGCGGGCCTGCCAGACGGACAAATCGCAAAACGGTTTCATAACACATTGATCCGGATCATAAGCTTGGTCGCGACAGAAATAGCCCGACGGACAGACGTTGATACGGTTGTTTTAGCTGGCGGGGTTTTTCAAAACAGCCTGCTGCTCAGCGGGGTTTCAGAGCGCTTAAGTGAAAACAACCTTACACCATTGATGCCTTCACATTTCCCTACAAACGATGGAGCGGTATCATTAGGGCAAGCCGCAATTGCGGCTGCAAAATACACCTGAAGCGACCTATTTTCCGGCGAGAATCCAAGGTTAGCAAATTAAGACTATGCATGCCGGTAAAGGGTGGGGAAATGATCGGTCATGATTGCAACGCTTTGCCAGAATCGCTCCGTCACCAACCTTAACTTTGGGCGGCCTTGCCGTTGTTATGTGGTTTTTTTGACCAGTTTCATCTCGATTTTCGTTGCTGCGCGGGTCAAAGTGTCCGTGGTTCCCGTGAGTTTTTGGACTGGTTCGAAAATGTTTTACATATCATTTTTATTCCGCTAGCAAAATCTTAGGGGCTTGATTGCGGGAGAGGGCTAGTGGCCAAAAACGAAGATGCTGTAGCGTATATTCTCGGCCCTTCACCGAGTTCAAGCGAGCTAACGCGCGCCGTGGCAGCGGTGGATCATACCGGCGCCCGGCAAGAAATATCGGTGATCGAAGAGCGGCCATTAACGATTTACCTGAACCGGCAGGAAATTGTGACCGCGATGACGATCGGAGATTACCCCGAGTATCTGGCGCTGGGATATTTGCGCAATCAGGGCATGCTATTGCCCGAGGATGAGATCATCGGCATCGACTATGATGACGAAGTCGAATCCGTGATTGTACGCACGGTGCGCGAGACCAATTATGAGGACAAGCTCAAGAAAAAAACCCGCACGTCGGGCTGTGCTGTGGGCACGGTTTTTGGTGATATGATGGAAGGGTTGGAGGCACTAACGCTGCCGGAAACCGAGGTCCGCACCAGTTGGCTTTACGCATTGGCGCATCAGATCAACACCACCCCGAGCCTCTATCTTTCAGCCGGTGCCATTCATGGCACGGTGCTTTGCGAGCAGGCGCGGCCGCTGGTTTATATGGAAGATGTGGGTCGGCATAATGCGGTGGATAAGGTGGCGGGCTGGATGCTCTCGGAGAAAGTCGGCGCGGAGGACAAAATTCTTTATACAACGGGCCGGTTAACCTCGGAAATGGTGATTAAAACGGCCCTCATGGGAATACCTGTGCTGGTGTCTCGTTCGGGTTTTACCGCTTGGGGAGTCGAAATTGCGCGGCAGGTCGGGCTCACGTTGATCGGGCGGATGCGTGGCCAGCGCTTTATGTGCCTGAGCGGTGAAGGGCGGTTGGTTTGGGATGTGGATTTGGGTGAAGCACAGGCTGACTCCAAGCGCACAAAGGAACCCAAATGAACGAAATTGCCCAAGGTTTCTGGGATGCCTGGTGGCTAATCCTCACCTTTGACCCCGACCTTTACGAGATCATTTTTCTTTCG
>Ga0209121_10001925_pt1 | contig 21538 bp, 21 predicted proteins | sample Cruoilmetagenom3_FD_187292 | JGI IMG/M metagenome (GOLD analysis project Ga0209121, IMG submission 187292) | Oil polluted marine microbial communities from Coal Oil Point, Santa Barbara, California, USA - Sample 3 (SPAdes) (version 2) | ecosystem: Environmental > Aquatic > Marine > Oil seeps ...
CCATATTCCCTCAATTACATGTTGTTTATCCAGGGACAACACATTATCGGATAGGCGTCGCAGAACGAAGATTCGCTGCAGATGTATTTGAGGCGTTTACAGAATGGGAGAGCCAAGAACTTCCGATTCTATTCTGGCTTGGCGAGCATTTCGCCCACGGAACCGGCGGCATTCCCGAAGGGATAATGAAATCAGAACTCCTGCGCGCTGACCGTTTCGAGGTAGATAGCACTGCTGTTTTTCGCATACTGGACACCTTGAGAACGATAGACAGACTTTCGGGGATAAACGTGTTTCATTACGGCAAATACATCGTCCCAAAGCCTTCTATCGCATTTGGGGTCCATTCGCTCAACGAAAGACGGGCAGAAGCAGAAAAGAAAGGAGCGGTTCTATGAAGAAATGGTCAGTCGCGTTATTGGTGATTGTCGTAATTGGGGCCGCCGCGTTCTTTGCCTTGAGAGTCCACAATACACCCGAAGGTATGCGGGTCATTGCTATTGCAAACCTAATGTCGCACCCCATTCTCGACACTGTGCAGGAGAACCTTCTGGCGGAGCTGAAACGAGAGGGGTACGAGGATGGCAAGAACGTTCGGATTATCCTGCGAAACGCAAACGGTCAGATGCAGGTGGTTCCAAGCATTGCCAATGAATTAGTTGCCCAAGACTCCGACATCATTATCGCGATAACCACGCCGATGTCCCAGGCCGTGAAGAAAGTTGCTCAATGCCCGGTAGTATTCGGAGCCGTTACTGATCCTGTAGGTGCGGGGCTTATAGCCTCTCTCGATCAAGGCGAGGAGATGATAACGGGTACAAGCGATGCTGTTCCTTATGATGAGCAACTTCGATTGATACGACGCATCACGCCAAACGTGAAGCGGTTGGGTGTCCTCTTCAATCCGGGAGAGGCTGCTTCACAATACGGAATCAAACAACTCCGTAAATTTGCTCCTGATTTTGGGTTTACCCTAATCGAGGGGCCTGTAAGTTCCACTGGAGATGTTTACCCTGTCGCCCAAAACCTCGCACATAGGGTTGACGCCATCCTGATTTCCACGGACAACACTGTGGCAGCAGGCATAGCAGCGGCAGTGAAGGTCGCAACCGAGCATAAGGTCCCCCTCTATGCTTGCGATAGCGGATCAATCGAGAAGGGAGCCCTTGCTGCCGTGTCTGCAGGGTACGCGCAGGTGGGAATTGATACTGGCAAGCTCGCAGTTCGAGTACTCAAGGGGGAGCGGGGCATCCCTTCGGTTACAGCCAAGGGTTCAGAGGTTTACATTAACAAGAAGGCTGCTGAGATGATGGGGGTAAGCGTTCCTAACGAGATCATCCAGAATGCAACGAAGGTCTATAAAGAGATAAAGGAATGAGCATGTTGGTACCGCTAGACATTGGCCTCATAATGGGCCTGCTCTTGGCCTGGGCGGTGATGGCTCTCGCGTTAGCGTTCCGTTTGTTGGACTTTCCAGACTTAACGGTTGAGGGCTCTCTGCCTCTGGGTGCTGCGGTTTTTGCCATTCTGCACAAGAGTGGCGCGTCTATGCCTGTGGCAATGGTGTACGCGATTCTGTCTGGCGGTGTGGCTGGCGCTCTCACGGGCTTCATCCATATTCGCTTCAAGCTGAACAAGTTCCTGGCAGGAATCATAGTCGTTGCCATCACCTATTCTCTGAGCCTGAGAATCATGGGGGCATCAAACATTGGGCTGCTCCAAGCGACCAGCGTCTTCGATTTCGTTGAACCGTTGAACACGGCTTTTCCCGAAAGTTTCCATTTCGGGACCATTGTCTTGCTCGTAGCCTTTCTCATCCTTGGATCATTCCTGATCCTTTACGGTCTTTCGACTCGCTATGGTATCAGGCTCCGGGTCGCTGGGTCGAACCCCGACTACGCCAAGGCTCTTGGAATTAACGTGCCAATGAATGTCATTGCGGGACTGGCCATCACCAACTGCCTTGCCGCTTTCTCTGGAGTGCTCTTGTCGATGCACCAAGGCTTCGCTGATATCAGTATGGGTCAAGGGGTGCTGATCCTGGCCCTCGCGGCGATGACCATCGGAGAACGGCTTTTACCAGAAAAGCACTTGCCCTTCCATGTTTTTGTCCTCTGCGCAGCCATTTTGGGGAGCATTGCCTATCAGGTGTTGGTCGCATACGCTGTCCGCGCAGGACTTGCAGCAACTGACCTCAAGCTCGCTACCGCAATCATGGTGCTTTTGGTAGTCGCATTCCGAGTATCTCGTAATGGGGATCTTCTCGCGGAGGCACACCAATGAGCACGCACAAAGGCACCATCGAGATAAAGGGCCTTACCGTCACGTTTTCCCGTTGGAGGCAGACCGTCAAGGCCATTGAAGGAGTCAACCTCACTGTGCCAGCGGGCCAATGGATGGTAGTTGTTGGCCATAATGGATCAGGGAAGTCGACACTACTCAGGGCCATCAGTGGACTACTGACACCCAATGGGGGCGAGATAAGAATAGACGGTGATAGCTTGGGCGGGCTCTCCTCCGCTCAAGTGGCGGAACGTGTGTTTCATGTACACCAAGATCCGCTTCTCGGTACGGCCCCAACCCTAACCCTCTTCGAGAACCTTTTTGTTGCTGACGCTGCCGCACAGAACGGCGGAGCATCGCGTAATGATCTTCTTGACAAATACAGCGATCTCCTGCGACCGCTTGGGTTGGCTGACCGTTTGAAGCAACTGGCAAGATATCTTTCTGGGGGGGAGCGTCAGCTCCTGGCCCTTACCGTAGCTCGTCTCAGGCCCGCAGCCGTGATGCTACTGGATGAACCTTTAGCGGCTCTGGACCCAGTAAAGGCGGAGCTCTGTCTTGAGCAGATCAAAGCCCTTAACGACGAAGGGAAAACTATCCTGCAAGTTACACACGACCCAAATCTCGCCATCTCGGCTGGCGACCGAACACTCGTGCTTCGTCAAGGTCGGTTTGCGTACGACGAAGTTGGTGATAGGCGGGAAGCAGATTCGCTACGCAAAGCTTGGTCGCTGGATGCTGGCGGAGGAATCTCTATATGGAAGAAGTGAGGGCAACCACTGTTGATTCAGCACTGAGGGACCGCATAAGAAAAATACGGTCAGAACTCATTAGTTCTTGTTTTGGTTTGCACGACAAAGAGACGTTCTTGTTTAGTTTTCTCGATTACCTTCATCTTCTCTTTCAACCAACGCCGGAGTCACCTCTTGCATTCTCGCTTTGGCGGGGCGACCAATGTGTATATTCCTCCTTTCGTGATCTCTACTATACCACCGACCCCTACACACTGCATCAGAAACAGCTCAGTCCTCCTTCCCGAGGAATTCGCATACTTGAGGAGCGAGACTTCTGGCTTGCAGTCCACAAGGTGGACACAATGGCACTTGGGGAACTTGAAAAGAAGAGGGCAACCAGCAGTCTTGATCTATCGGGCAAGCAGCTTCAGGAGAAAATACTGCCGATTGCAGATAGACAATACCTCGATCAAGCATTTTTGCTGCTACGTTCCAAGGAAAAGAACTTTGGAACGCGACTTGATGACATTCCTCGTTACAAGGAGTTGCTCGTAAGTTCTTTGGAGAAGCCTTCGCGGTCGACATATCCTATTAGCTGCGCAGCTGAAGGCATAAAGGACTTGAACTACCAGCTAAAGATGGCGCCTCTTCTCGAGTCATTTCGTGATGTTCTCGACGAAGTGTTTGTCGAAATGAATACCGGCCTCTTTGAAAACCACCATCCTAAGCTCGGGAATATATTCTGTGTCGTAAGGACAATTCAATCAAATGAGATGCGCCTGGATAGCTTTCCATATACTGCCGGTTTGTTGTTGTCCTCAAGGCAGCGGGAGATGTTTAAGAGATGGTGTTATAGCGGTTGCGAGAAAACGAAATGCCAACTTGGATTGGCACCGGATGCTAATTGCCTAGACTACTTTGAGGCACCTCTTGGGTTACGTTCACGGTCCGCTGCCGACGTGACCTTTTGCTCTGGCATCATTGATTTTGGGCGGCAGCCTAATGATGGGGTATGGGATCGGGTCGATGAGACGGACGACGTAGAACAATGTCGCGTCAAAGTAGAGCGTTGTGTTTATCCTCAGGAGCCGTTGCAGCCAAACAGTTCACAGAACCAACATCCCGCCCCATCGCTCTATTACGTTCCGGTTCATGTCAATGGTATACCCTAGATTGTGCTTTTTACCTTTACGCTGTCCCCCTCGACTACAGAAAGAGATCGTACGCGATGGGAACACAACTTCACTTTCTACCGCAAGGCAACCCAGAAGGCACTTTCGTATCTACGATGGCGCGCAGAAGAGACCTATCTGGCTGAACTTGTGTCCTCCGCATTTGGGCAGAGCGTTAGCTGGCAACTGCCCCCTTCAGAGATACAGAAACGAGTCAATGACGTTTGGCATATCGCGGCACGGGTCTTCCCATTTCCAAGGTTCACCTTACATTCTATGAACTCCGCTTCTGACGAAATGCGCGGCAGTTTTGCACCATTACCGAGGATTCCAGGAAGGGTTGAGCACTGGGGAGTTCGAGTTGACACCGAGGTCACCTATTATGGAAAGCGACAGGTTGAGTGGGGAAAAGTAAATCCGGAGAGGCTTCTTCGGAAACTCACGCGCCTGATGGCTTCACAGATCAGCACATGGGAACGTCTTAGTGGCGCTGAATCCACGCGAGCCGCAGCTTATTCAGCACACTTGCTTAAAACGCCCATTAACGAGCTTTCTGACCGTGTGAACATGTTGCCGGATGATGAAGATAGGAGGGCTTTGTCCCTTTTAGTCGACGGATTGCACGAGTTTACTACATTTGCTATGGCAACGATTAATAAGCGTCGGTGGAGTTCTCTTCAGGAAAGCATGAGGTCTTTGCCCGCGGCAGAGTATGTTCGATTCCTAAATGACCAGGTAAGATGCAGTCTCGCGACACTCGCAAACAAGAGAATATTCGGCGATTCCGACACGGAAGCGGTTGCACGGAAGTTGCTCCAGAGTAGTGATGTTGTGCGAATAGGTCAGGGATGGGACACTATGCTGGGTATGATAACATATCACCCCCTGCAAACGAGAGCCATATTGATAGAGGCAACGGCGAATGCTCTATTTGGACTTGTGAATACCGACCTATATTGCTCTATCAAGCTGTTACTGCCCAGATCGCGAAATGTTTCCATGGAATTCGTTAACTCGACGCCTCGTAGTCCAAACGAGGTTGATCTTGATATTGAAAGAGCCAATGGTGGCAGCGCTGATCTATTAGGAATAACGAACATACGTCAAGCATGTGAAGCACTGGGATTCCCAGCACCAAGATGGTTCCGTGACCGTAGTCCCAATGAATATACGGCGATGGGCCTTCAAGTAGTAATTGGAAAATATCGAGACAACACGGAGGCTGTACCATGAAGAAAAGAGATACCGCCGACGTGCGAATTCTTGTATTAGACGACAAGATAAAGAGCGCTTCCGGGGTTATTTCCAAGTGCCTACAAACCTATGTAGGCGAGCAAGTACGGTTGCCATCGCTAGGAACTTTGGAAGGCAAGGAAAGTGAAAGAATACCTCTCATAGGCTTTGTAGAGTCCGAGGTATCGATATCTTTTACATGCAATAAGCCTAGTGAGAGGGATGCCAAAGACATAGTTCGAAAGATCGAAGCAGGCATGTATACTGGAGTATTCGATCTCGTGCTACTGGATGATCAGTGGCCGCCATATGACTTTGGCGGACAGGATCTTCTTCTTGAGACGATTTACAAACACCTTCCTGGCCATGTCGAAGAACTCCCTCTTATTGCCCTCTTTACGCAACACTGGGATGATGATCGACTCCAGCGGTTCTTCAGACTTGTCCACGAGAAGCGCTTGAATTGGAACAGGCTGATTCCATGTGACAAGGGTGACAAGCTCCAGCTTCTACATATTCTGTCTAGAACACTGACCACTAAGAGCATTGCGCTGGAGCGAACCGAGGAGAAACGCAAGACCGTTGTTCTGACTCGGCGTGCAAAGGTCCACGGAATCAGCCTGGATACGCCTCTTCTCAAGTTGAGTAAGTATGGTGATATAATTGGAGAATCCCCGCAAATCCAGGAAGTGTTTGGGCTTATTCAGAAGGCTGGACCGGATAACTGTGCGGTACTTATTAGAGGGGAGACCGGTACAGGTAAGGAGTTGGTGGCAAAGGCAATTCACAATGCCAGTAAGAGGAGGGACAAGGCATACGTTCCCGTGAATATCACGGCACAACCAGACACTCTGATCGACACATTCTTGTTTGGTACGGAAGCGGGACCAGGTATGGGGCCAGCCAGACAGGACAAGCATGGTGTAGCCGATGCCGCAGACGGGGGAACTCTGTTCTTGGATGAAATTGGAGATCTCAAGTTGGGTCTGCAGGCTAAGCTGTTACGCTTTGTAGACTTAGGAGAGTTCTACAGGTCGGCCGGGAATAAAAAAGTCGTTGTAGATGTGCGATTTGTGTCCGCCACAAATCGAAACATCGAAGCAATGATCCAGAATGGAGAATTCCGAGAGGATCTATTTTATCGGCTCAATGACCTGCCAATTCACCTTCCCCCCCTGCGAGAGAGGCAGGAGGATATCCCACTTCTCATAAGATATTTCATTAATCAGTCTATGGTGAAAAATGGCAAGACCTCGATCAAGCATATCTCAGATGATGCGATGGCACGCCTGATAAACAATCGATGGCCGGATAATGTGAGGGGGCTTCGGAACTGCATCAAGAGAGCTGTATTGCTCTGCGAAAGCGATACCATCGGCGTTAACGACCTGCACCTGGAGCAGATATCTCCAGCAGGCGTTTCTGGGGCAGACAGATGGGAATTTCAGGACTTTGTCAGCCGTGGTCTTGTTGTAAGAAAGAATGATAAGGAGCAAATACAATACTGGTTGCTATATATCATGACGCATCCCTCAGGCAACGAAGTAACAGATTTGGATATCATCAGGCTTTGGCCGGAGGTATCAAGCGGAGACAAGGAAGTCGCTCAGAAAGCAAAAAGCGCAGTTTCAAGTGCTTTTTCACGTTTAAGAAAAATGCTGCAGGAAAATTCGAACTGTGGGTGGATGCTGCCAAAGGACTCTAGGCGTCTTGAACCAAGCTGTCCACCAGCGCCGTCAAGGAGAAATCGACCCTGACGCCGCTTCCGGTTCGCCGGGAACGGCCTGGAATTTAGGGGACTGAATTTAGGGGACGGGACGGAATTGGTTTAGTAATTTAATTGATGTTGATTTGGCGAATTGCTATCATGGTGGCATGCCTCGACACAGACGACTCAATATGCCCGGTGCGTTTAATCATGTCATCACCAAGGGTTTGAATCGCCAAGATATCTTTCTTGACGACTGCGACCGGAATGACTTTCTTGGTCGACTTGAAAAGAATCTTTCCAAAAATGATCGGTTCCAGGTTCAGGGTTCAGAGTTCAAAGGTTATAGTCTACTGATATCCTTAACTTTATGACACAATGCTCAGATTAAACTCTTTCACCCAATGGGTGAAACATAACATTCGCCCCTATTGATGCGTTATCCTTTTGTTAACAGCCAGTTAGGGCTTTTCAACCGTGAACGTTGAACGTTGAACCGCTCAACCCAGGTCTTTCTTTGACTAGCTGCAGGTGTTGCTTATCCGCACAAGTAATAGACCCCTTGGGGATCTGATGCGGAAAGTTCTCACGGGTGATGCAATTTCCTTTTTCGGTATTTGAAGTGCATAATCCGGGTTAACCGTCGGCACGGTTATCTCTACCAGAACCGCTACCCCAGTTAAATAATCATCATGTTTCAAAATACCATGCCGAACCTTGCCTCAATTCCCGGTCCTTCCATATTATCAGATTATGCCATTTAGATTTAACGGGGCAAGCAAATCAATTGTCTGTGCCCAAGGCTTGTCAGGGCGAATAGCCCGACACGCAGGTTATTTTGTCAATTGGCGGTTGGGAAGATGGGTTACCCTGGAGCGGAAGTTGCGCGTTTTCTTGGAGTTACAAGTTCTGCAGTGGTACGAGCTGCTAAGACTGAACAACTCAAAGAGGTTTAAAAGTACCTGTAAGTTCATTCAGACACAGCGTTAGTTCAGCGTCCCATAGTTCCCATGTCGTAGCTTTTTGATTTGACAGAGATAGTGCCGGATGTTATCATTCTTTATCGTTTTTTGGCATGCAACAAGCCGAGGCGGCGTAGGGACGTTTCATGGATCAAGACAAGTGGCTGACAATCGACGAACTGGCTGACTATCTGAAGATGGGCCGGACCAAGCTCTATCGAATGGCCCAGAAAGCTGATATTCCCGCATCCAAGATCGGCAACCAATGGCGTTTTGACCGCGAGGAAATCGACGAGTGGATGAAAAGCCAACGGCCAGCGGCAGCGAGCAGAAACAGCAAAGGCGTTTCCCAATGATTGAGCGAGATTTCGATATACCGTTCATTTCGGACCTTGCGCTCCGGGAAAAGCAGATTCAACAGAACTACCGTCCTGTTATTGCTGTGCATAAGTGGTTTGCCCGGCGGCCAGGTACCCTGTTTCGCGGTCTGCTTCTGTCCGAGTTCTCGGACAAGCCGCTACGAGAAGTGTTCTACAAATCGAACAACTTTTCAGGTTTCCATGTCGCAGATCCGTTCATGGGTGGTGGAACACCGATTCTTGAGGCTAACCGCATCGGATGCAATGTCACAGGGTTTGACATAAACCCAATGTCCTATTGGATCGTCAAACAGGAAATCGAACACCTTGATCTTTGCGCTTATGCGAAAGCCGCCGAATTACTGCGAACGACACTTGAAAAAGAGATCGGACATCTCTATAGGACCAGTTGTGTTTCATGTGGTTCAAAAGATGCGCACGTAAAATACTTCCTTTGGGTAAAAGTCAAAAAATGCCAGAAATGCGGAGAAGATATAGACCTGTTTCCCGGATACCTCCTTGCCGCTGATTCCAGGCATCCGAAGAATGTCTTTGTGTGCCCCGCTTGCGGTGAATTGACAGAAGCCGACGGTAGGAAGAATCCCGGAAAATGCAATCATTGCTCTGCGGATTTAGTTCTTAACGGACCGGCAAGGCGGAGTCATTGCAGGTGCCCCGCGTGTGGAACCGACAACCTGTTTCCTGATGCCGAATTCGGCCCGCCACGCCATCGTCTTTTCGCCATCGAATACCACTGCTCAACATGCAAGCCTGCCCATACCGGAAGGTTCTTCAAGAAGCCTGATTCCCAGGATATCGAACGGGTTGCCGAGGCGGAAAAAAGGTGGACAAGAATGCGCCCGAAATATGTCCCGGACGACGAAATACCAAGCGGGGATGAAACCAATCGGCTGCACCGCTGGGGTTACAGGCGCTACCGGGAAATGTTCAACCCCAGACAGCTTGTCGGCTTGGAACTCTCCGCGCGTATTATCGCCAAAACGGCAAATGAACGAGTGCGCAATGCACTTGCAACCAACTTGTCCGACTTGCTCCGCTACCAGAATATGTTATGCCGCTATGACACGAGGGCGTTGAAATCGCTCGATATCTTTTCCGTGCATGGATTCCCCATAGGTCTGATCCAGTGTGAGTCGAATTTTATGGGCATTATGGAGCCAGGCCGATACATGTGCGTCGGGAGCGGAGGCTGGGCAAACATCATAGAAAAATTTAAAAAGGCAAAAGCCTATTGCGACAATCCATTTGAAGTGATGCACCATGGACGCAGCAAAAAAGTGATCCCAATTAAAGGGGAATGGATTGGAGACCATCTGAACGGTTCTGGTCCCGGCCATGTACGTATGGTCAATATCTCATGCCAGGACGCTGCTGCTTCCAATCTACCGGATGCCTCATTGGACGCTGTCTTTACCGATCCTCCCTATTTCGGCAATATCCAGTATGCGGAACTCATGGACTTTTGCTATGTCTGGCTCAAACGATTGATCGGTCAGACATCCCAGGCATTCAGTGCCGATTCAACCCGGAATCCCTATGAATTAACCGGTAACGTGGATATGGGCCGGGGTCTGGGTCATTTCACAGAGGGGCTTTCCGCTGTATTTCAACGCATGTCGAAAGCCCTGAAACCTGGTGCGCCCCTTGCGTTCACATACCATCACAACAGTATCGAGGCGTACTATCCTGTCGCGGTCGCAGTTCTTGATGCAGGTTTGACCTGTTCGGCCTCGCTTCCTTGTCCGGCGGAGATGGGCGCATCCATACACATAAACGGAACGGGTTCCTCCATCATCGACACCGTATTTGTTTGCCGCTCAACAGGCACCATGCAGCGAAAGTGGCTGGCGGATTCTCCTGAGGAGGTCGCCAGGATCGTGAAAGAGGATCTTGACCATCTCAGGGCCGGAAATGTCAAGCCGACTCCCGGTGACATCAGATGCGTCACTTACGGGCATCTGATCCGTCTCGCGATCTGGTCCTTGCGACTTGGGTGGAACAAGAACGAACCAACGACATCACGCATTGCGAAAGTGGCGTATTGGCTCCAACGATTCGGAGGATGGGCCGAAGTAGAAAAGTGCATGGAGTACGACAGAGCAGCAACGACAAAAGATATGCCTTTGTTCGCTGTGCACGAAAGCGTTGCAGAATATGGAGCCAAATATGCCGACCTTTCCTTTTGAAGTTTCCCTGAAGGAAATTCTCCAGGACCCTGAAAGCTACGTTGATGCAGTATTTTCATGCCTGGAGTCGGAATTCCTTGTCATGCCCAAGGGGGCGGGCTTTGTTGAATATCCTGTCTTCGATCGTGGATACGAAGCACTGAAGGCTGCAACCGTGGGCTTTTCACAACTCGATCCAGAAAAAGTGTTTCCTGTGATGGTTTCTGAACCGATCTCGATCGTGGTTCTACGCTCAATGCTTGGTTTCACGCCTCCGGAGTGGGGCTATATCACGACGCAGAGAACCGGCGTATCGGTTACCCAGGGCTTCGTGCAATCGCTGGACCGGAAAGTGCGAATGGCTCCGGAAACGGAACTCAACACCAACGGCGTTACGAAGGAACGGCTCAAAGCTATGGTCCAGACAGCGTGCCAATTGCTGTCGTCCGATGTCCCCGAAGTGGACGACGACCAGTTGCATCGCTTGGACAAGGCCGATACGAAACAGGGCATTGATAGCATCAAGAATTTGGCTGGAATAGGCGTTCCCTACGCCATGCTGCTGTATGAACGATTCCTTGGAAGGCCCTTTGCCGGGCATCGAGACTCCGTAAGCGAACTCATCGGCGACAGCTTGGAATCAGCAATTGAGGATGTTCTTACAAAGGCGGGGATCAGTTTCCGCAAAACCAAGCGCGCGGAACGAATCGAGGGCTTTGATCAGACGCCGGACTTCATCATTCCCAGCGAGTTCAATCCACAGGTCATTATTGAAGCGAAGATCACCGAGGATGACGGTACGGCCCGCGACAAGGTGACGCGCATTCAACATCTCGGCGAATTGAGCCTTGCCGGTCGCTCCGAAGACGACCCGAAATACGAGGTCATCGCTTGTATCGGCGGTCGTGGCTTCGGGGTCCGCCGAGAAGACATGAAGAAGATGATCCTTGCGACCAAGGGCAAGGTGTTTACAGCGAGAACTCTGGACCGCCTCGTAGAGTGCACACATCTCTCTGAATTCAAGTCGACATAGATTGCTGCTTCTTACCGGCTATGTCATCAACTTTAACCGCAGACGCAAACGCCAGGGACATCTGTTTCAGAACCGCTACCCCAGTTAAATAATCATCATGTTTCAAAATACCATGCCGAACCTTGCCTTAATTCCCGGTCCTTCCATATTGTCAGATTATGCTATTTAATTTGGGTGCGGCTCTTTTAGAACGACGAGAAGGATTCATGAATAATCTATTTTAAATCAAAAGGTTACGCAAATGATGTGGTTAGGATGCTGGTGCTTCCAATGGTTGCTTCATGCCATTTTTGTGCCCGGTATGTGCGGCATAGCGAGCACTTATCTATAAAGCGCCAGCATAGCTCTGTTTTATCTCAGCATTTTTATATTCGGGAATTCTCTAAGTGGTTGATTTCTTTAACATTGGCGTCGTTCTAAAAGAGCCGCACCCATTTAATTTAACGGAGCAAGCAAATCAATACTGTATGGATATCTCCTTCAGGCCATCAAGCGAGGTGAAAAATTTGCAAAAGAGAATGATGTTAAACTATTAAGCTAACTCCTAATCCCCAATCTCTGATCTGTCAGGAGGGCCTCTTTCTTTCAATGAAAATGGGGAAACAGGCAAGTTAGCCGTCTTCATCATGGCATGGAGCGTGGCGGGTCATTTAAATTCATTCAAAAACAGATACGCAGGACAAATTCTGATATCGTCTCTGTCAATAAGATCCTCTTCAGCCTCAAGCAAAACCTGGGTAGCTCTGACATGGGGAAAACGCTTTTTCAGATACTTGAGAGCACGACTGGCTCCTTTAGCTGCTGTCTTGCACTCGATAAAATGGATAGGCTTGCCATCTTCCATTAAAACAAAGTCCACCTCTCTTTTGTCAATGTCCCTGAAAAAACGAAGCTCCGCCTCCCGGCCCTCTGTATCCTGAAGAAAACAGCACCATTTCATTAAATGACAGGCCACCAGATTTTCAAACCTTTTCCCTGCCTCATTCACCAGAGTCCAATCCCAGTGATAATGCTTGGCTTCTTTTTTTACAGCTCGGATTCTTGGGGCGCCGAAGGGATATATTCGAAACAACATATACAGATTTTCAAGCATGAAAATCCATCGTGAAACTGACTGATGGGAGACCTGCAGATCTTCCCTCAGCCCATTGAGAGAAAGCGGCGACCCTACAAGTTCCGGAAGGCGCAGGACCATCCGTTCAATGCTGTCAATGTCCTGAACCCGTTCCAGATCGCGCAGATCCTCCCTGACCAGGCGGGTACGATAATCACGGCTCCATCTTTTTGTTTCCTTCTCTGAAGCCCGAAAAAAAGGTTCAGGAAACCCGCCGTAATGTAAAAGGTCCATGACTGTGGAAGGAGTCGGACTTTTAAGTTCCGCAACGGTTATCGGAAAAAGACGATAGAAATAATAGCGTCCCTGAAGGGAATCTCCCCCTCTTCTGTAATAGTCCAGCCTGGCGCTACCAGTAACCAGAATCTGAAGCTCATCGCCCCGCTTGTCAAAAAGCCCCTTTACAACCTGACGCCAGCGTTTGTATTTATGGATCTCATCCAGCACAAGATAGCCAGGGCCGGTTGGGAACCTTTCTTTTAAAATGTTTTCTCTGTCCTTTGAATCATCCCAATTCAGATAACGCCTTTTCCAGTCGGCGCCGGAAAGTCCACATAGGTGTTTAGCCAGAGTCGTTTTGCCGGTCTGTCTGGGTCCGCCGACAAATACCATCTTTCTGGTTAAATCCTTCACCACGAAGGGTTCAATATATCGTTCTAAATATTCAGTCATTTTTACCTATATCTCAAAAAACTCATGAGTTTTTTCTGATAAAGGCTAAATTATACTTTTTCATTAAATGCATCAAGCGATTTCCGAAATAATCATTATTCAAGTCCCCGTTTTCCTGCGTGCATTAAGCAAAATGGCGTAAGAATTTGCAAAAGAGAATGATGTTAAACTATATAGCAAGTGAACATAGCACACACTGTGATATATTTACCTTGAATTTACTTCATATTTATGTCATTATTTCCATGTAATGACTCTAGTAAAGCGAGATATTCTTGACCGGATAATAGCATGGCTGGATGAGCCGCAAATCATCTTCATCAAAGGGGCCAGGCGGTCCGGAAAAACCACACTTCTATAGAAGTCAAGTTTCGCAAGGGAGTCAACAAAATCCCACGTGCCATGCAAAATTTCGTTAAAAACTACGGATCGCAAGTAGAACAGCAAATCATTATTACTCAGGACATTCTGGCCCGGAACGGAGATGTCTTTTTTATCCCTGCTCCACTCTTTCCTTTTGTAGATTTTTGGAAATAAATGCCCGGCATTGATAGACCTGGTAGAGAGTCCGGCATCTTGAAACCCAGGGACATGCAGATCGATATCAACCGCCTTAAGAGAAGTCAGATCTATTCCGAGGAATTGGGCATCAACCTGTGGGAAAACGACGACAGGGAAATCTTCAAGTGGTTTTTGGCAAGCCTGCTTTTCGGGGCTCGGATATCGAAGAACATTGCCAAGAAAACCTATAAGACCTTTGAGAGATATCACCTGCTGGAGCCCAAAACCATATTAGAGAGCGGCTGGGATTTCCTGGTAAGTCCGATAATGCGGGAGGGCGGATACGTCCGTTATGACGGGAAGACCTCTACCAAGGTACTGAGAAACTGCCATGCGATCATAGTGAATTATCATGGGAGCCTGAAAAATCTGCACAAAGAGGCACAAAATAGCAGAGACCTTGAAAGCAAATTAACAGGCCTTTATGGCGTAGGTCCTGTAACTGCCAATATATTTCTCAGGGAATTAAGGACGGTCTGGGAAAAATGCGACCCAGATCCCTTGCCAGTGGTACTGGAAATGGCTGAAAGATTTAAAATCGACCTGGGCCAATACGACAGGAAAAGCGAGGATTTTATACGAATTGAGGCAGGCTTGATAAGGTTAAAAAAGCAGAAAAACAAAGTCCCTGTAATCCCCTAATTCAGACGCCAAACGGGCTTAGACAAGTATGAAGCCTTCGAGCTCAGATATAGCCAGATCTCTTGCCTCGGCGACAGATTCGTCAGGGGATAGATATTTTGTCATAGGGACCCATCTCCGGATAACCAACCCCCCATCTCCTTTTACGACGACGATGTCATCGTAACCTGTTTTTTCAAGATTTCTTTGTAATTTTTCAATAAGTCTGGGTAACAGTCACTGGATTCCCGCCTTCGCGGGAATGACAGGCACTTAGACCGAATCGTCATTCCCGCGAAGGCGGGAATCCAGTGGATAGTCGCAAAATATGATTTGCCTGGACTTATTGAGAAGTTACATTTCTTTTTGCAAATTCAAAGGTCAGCGGATCTATCTCAATGGCTACAACCAGACCATCTGTTCCGACGATTTCTCGCACAATAGCTGCCCCATAGCCAGACCCCAGACCGACCTCAAGAAACATATGACCTTCATCCAGACCCAGGGGCTCATAAAACAGCGCATAGCTGTGAGGGCATGATATAGTCGCCTCCTCGCCTGGAAGGGACAGAGGAACTTTTCGTTGTCCTGGGTCTCTCCGGTACCAATGACCACCATTGTCAAGGCATCGTCATCCAAAATGACATTGAAACCCCTTTCCCTTGAGATGAGCCGGTCCACAGCAGGCGATGTCATACATTAGCCAATCCCCAAATCCATGGACACGTCTTAATCTATCTTTTAACACCATCATGTTGTTGTTTACTCAACTGGTATTCCAGGCAGCACTGAACTATATAGCCGATCTTCTATTGACTCTGGCTCATTCCGTTTTTAAGATTGGGTATAAACTGTTTTTCGATACATGTTCAGTCAAACCAAAAATCGTATTGAACAGGCAATGAGGAGAGTACAGACATGAAGAGGGATGAATTCGTCAAAAAGGTCCAGGGAAAGGCACAATTATCCAACAGAGATGAGGCCATTTGGGTTAGCGACACGATCTTAAAGACACTTTCCGAGCGGCTTACAGAAAAAGAGGCGTTTGACGTGGCTTCTCAGCTCCCCCAGGAGCTTAAAGGTCTCATTGGAGGCGCCAAGGAAAAGATAATCAAGATGGATTCCCAGGAATTTGTTAGACGAGTCGCCGAGTTACTGGAAATTACACCGGAAGAGGCAGAGCGATATATAAAGGCGACTTTTTCAGTCCTCAAATCTGCCATCTCTCCAGGTGAGATAAAAGATGTCCTTGCCCAATTGCCCGAAGATCTCGCCGGCATGTTGGCACAAGCCTGACATCTTGAGTGATCATCCCTTGTCATCTGATGATTATGCAGCGACTGCGATCTCGGGATAGAGGTTAACTTATTGCACTCGGAGTGATATAGGGAACCGGACAGATTTTCTGCAACGTTTGGTAGCAGGACCCGCAAGGTGTCCAGGGCACGCAGGTTATTTTGTCAATTGGCAGTTGGGAAGATGGGTTACCCTGGAGCGGAAGTTGCGCGTTTTCTTGGAGTTACTACTTCTGCAGTGGTACGGGCTGCTAAGACTGAAGAACTCAAAGAGGTTCATAAGTATCTGTAAGTTCATTCAGACACGTCCCCTTGTTCTTATCTGATAACTCTTCTGCCAGTTTGTAAACATCCAACTCGTAAACTCGTTTCATCTCTCTCCAATTTCTAATTGCCAGTTTCAAGCCGTTCATCTCTCCCAAATTTCTACTTTCCAATTTCAAGTTTCAAGCCGTGAACGGCTACGAATTCCATTATTATGAAGCGTGCTAAATGGTCCTGAGGTAACCAGTCATCAACAGAAGTAGTAGAAGATAAGGTTATTTTAGACTATAGTTGCAAGAATTGTAATTCATAGAACTCACCACCAACACTATCTAATTGATTTTATAGATATTTTGCTAAACAACCAGCTGATATGCAACTAATGTTTGCAGGACAGCCTCCAAGGAGGAATCTTCTATGACCAAGAAGCAGTGGGATAGTTCACCTGAGATGCAGATTGATCTAATCAAGATGTATAAGGCAACGATTGAGACCAACAAGGGCATTATTGAATTGGAGCTCTACCCGCAACACGCACCGAAAACGGTCAACAACTTCGTGTTCCTGGCCCGAGATGGGTTCTACGATGGCGTAACGTTCCACCGGGTGATCAGCGATTTCATGATCCAGGGGGGAGATCAGACAGGTACAGGGCGAGGTGGTCCTGGCTATACGTTTGAAGATGAGATAGAGGGAAATCCCCTGAAACACGAGAGGGGAGTGATCTCGATGGCGAACGCCGGCCCGAACACGAACGGGAGCCAGTTCTTCATTACGCATTCACCGCAGCCGCACTTGAATGGTAGGCACACAGTGTTTGGGAAAGTGGGGAAGGGGATAGAGGTAGTGGATGCAATTCAGGAGGGCGATGAAATGAAGAGAGTGGAGATAAGCGAGGGATAGAGCGAAGAAAAATAGGAAACTCGCCAAATGAGTTATTTGATGTCAAAAAAATTGCACCACAAGACCAATTATCTCGTTGGCGTCATCTCCGATACGCACGGTTTTCTTCCGCCAGGGGCTGTCAAGACATTCCAGGGCACGGACTTGATCATTCATGCTGGGGACATTGGTAAGCCGGATATACTTAAAGCTTTGCAATCAATCGCTCCTGTTGTCGCAGTACAAGGAAACATGGATTATGGCGAATGGACGGATGATCTCGCTCAGACAGAAGTAGTTGAAATAGGCGAGGTCTTGCTGTATGTGCTTCATGATGTGTATCAACTCGACGTAGAGCCGTCTGCGGCCGGTTTTGGTGCCGTTATAAGTGGTCATTCTCACAGGCCTTCTGTTGAGGATGTGCGTGGGGTGCTGTTTTTAAATCCAGGTAGTGCGGGGCAGCCAAGACACGGATATCCAGCCTCTGTCGCTTTGCTTCAAATACATGGAACCTATTTGGGTGCACAGTTTGTTGAACTGGAAGGAATTTCGTTATAGATTCTGCATTAAAGCAGGTATTATCCCTGTCCTGAATGTGAGAAATGCCGATTATTCCATCAAAAAAGGAGAGCTAAATTGGAAAAGATTACAAGCATCCTTGTTATTGCTCTGCTCGTGGCTATCCCATGCGTCTGGGCGGACTCGTCAAACCCGCGCGTGCGCCTGGAAACTAATCAGGGTGTCATCATGCTGGAACTTGATTCGCAGGCAGCTCCGAAAACGGTTGAGAATTTCCTCCATTATGTCAGCGACGGATTTTACGATGGAACCATCTTTCATCGAGTGATCAAAGGATTCATGATTCAAGGAGGAGGTTTAACTACCGACATGCGGAAAAAACCTACTCGGGATTCGATTGTCAACGAGGCTGACAACGGACTCAAAAACCAGCGAGGCACCATGGCCATGGCGCGCACGGCAAATCCCCACTCAGCCACCGCTCAGTTCTTCATCAATTCAGCGGACAACCCCTTCCTGGATCATAGAGGAAAGACCACAAAGGATTGGGGCTATTGTGTATTTGGCAGGGTAGTGGAAGGTATGAAAGTAGTGGACTCTATTGAGAGACTACCAACCACCGTCAAGACCGGACACCGCGACGTGCCGATTTCTTCAGTGATGATTGAACGGGCGGTATTGGTGAAATAACCCGGTTCTCATGGTTTGTCTCGTGTTTTCGCGATCAACTTGAATAGCTCTACCTCACAGTTCGTATGTTGAGCAAGTGCAAGAGGGCGATATTATCCGGATATGTGTCTCAAAAAGCTGGTACTACAAAAAAAGACTGTTTATATCTGGAGAAATTGAACAATAGCAAGTTAGCAGTATAACTGTCGATGCATAAAAAAAAGCAGGACTGGTGGATGATAAAGTATGAACGAAGCTGATCTGATTAGTAAACTAATCAAGATCGAAGGCCTGTTTGCCGGCGCTGCTACAGAGGGTGAACGTAATTCTGCTGAACGTGCCAAACAACGTATATTACAGCGGCTCAAGGGGTTGTTGCCCGAAGATCCGCCGATAGAGTACAAATTTACTTTTACTGACATGTGGTCACGGAAGGTCTTTGTCGCATTACTGCGTCGCTACGATTTAAGGCCATACCGATATTACAGACAGCGTTACACAACAGTAATGGTCCGGGTTCCGGAAAGGTTTGTGGATGAAACGCTTTGGCCGGAATTCCAAAAGATCAAAGATGAACTGAACGCCTATCTGGAGGAAGTTACAGACAGGATTGTTAAGAAAGTCCTCCATGAAGACAGTTCAGATACAATAGTCGTTGATGAGCCTCACCAGCTTGGTGCAAGCAGTAAGTAGTGTCAGGCTTAATTAACTAAGTCGTAACTTCTCAATAAGTCCGGGTAACAGTCACTGGATAGTCGCAAAATATGATTTGCCCGGACTTATTGAGAAGTTACCCTAAGTCTTATATATTTCCGGTATTTTCTTGCCAAAACATAACCTGTTGAGAACATAGACGATTTGAGTCCAGAGCTGGAATGTAATGTAATGTCTGTGGCCAAATTTTTAAGGTAAACACATGCCGTCGAAAAAATCACGATTAAGCAAAGACGAGATGGATGAAATCATTGCTGAAGCCTGAAAAAATCAGGTTTTTTGACATAAATCAACTTCAATCCGATCTTATCCTTGGATCCAGGGCGTCTCTCAGCCCTTCTCCCAACAGGTTGTAGCCAAGTACGGTCACAAGGATTGATAGGCCAGGAAACAACGAAAGCCACCAGGCTATCTCCAGGTTGTCCTTACCTTCAGTAAGCATGTTGCCCCAGCTTGGAGTAGGAGGCTGAACACCGATTCCGAGAAAACTAAGGGCGCTCTCAGTGAGAATTGCACCACCGACTCCGAGTGTGGTTGCCACAAAAATAGGGGCCACTGCATTTGGCAAAATATGTGAAAAGACTACCCTTGCATTGGAGGCACCTGATATCCTGGCTGCCAGCACGAAATCACGCTGCCTGAGACTCAGGAATTCCGCCCTTACAAGCCGGGCCACCCCCATCCAGCTTGTGAGACCTATCACCGCCATGATGTTCAAGATTGATGGCTCAAGAAAGGCAATAACAGCCATTATGAGAAAGATAGTGGGGAAGCAGAGTATTATGTCCACAAAACGCATAATCAGTCCGTCTATCCACTTGCCGTAAAATCCGGCAAGGGCACCAAGGATAGTGCCAATGACTGTTGCAATCCCGACAGCTACAATCCCCACCAGCAAGGATATTCTCGCTCCATAAATAAGCCTTGAAAGACAGTCCCTGCCAAGTGGATCAGTACCAAGTAGATGGGCCTTTGAAGGTGACTCAAGAATATGCCAGGTATCTATTGCCTGTGGATCATAAGGGGCAAGCCAGGGAGCGGAAAGGGCAACAAGACAGAGAAGTCCCACTATTAAAAACCCTGCCACTGCCAAAGGATTGTTTCCCAACCGACCCAACCAGGGAATTTGGTGATTTGGTGATTTGGTGATTTGGTGATTGACGGCTTCCATAATTATCTGTGTTATTTATCAGGCTTGAGTGATTCCCATTCCTCTGAAAATAGACTGGTCTCTGTAATCCTCTAATCCCTCAATTCCTCAATCCTCCATCTGAACGCCTGTACGAATTCTCGGGTCTGCCAGGGCATAGCCAATATCGGCCAACTGGTTTCCGAGTAATGTCAACACAGAGACTATCACCAGGTTCCCCATGAGCAGAGGATAGTCCCTGGCCATAACGCTGGTCCACATGAGCTGACCTACTCCCGGTATTGCAAAGATGGATTCAAAGATCACACTGCCGCCTATAAGGCCCGGAATAGACAGGCCCAGGATGGTTATTAAGGGTAAGAGAGCGTTTCTCAAGGCGTGCCGGTAGATCACCTTTCTTTCCGGCATACCCTTTGCCCTTGCAGTGGTAATATAGTCCTGCCTTAAGACCTCAAGCATTGAGGACCTGGTATAGCGTGACAGCCCTGCAAGTCCGCCCAGAGCAGATACAAGCACCGGCAGTATCAGGTGACGGCACCAGTCCAGCAGCTTTCCCCAACCTGACATCTGTTCATACCCCATAAGGCTGTGGAGCCCTGAGATGGGCAGCCATCCCAGGTGTACTCCAAAGTAGAGCATAAGAAGCAGGGCCACCCAGAAGGCCGGGGCCGCATAGGCAATAAAGACAAGGACCGTAGTGACCTGATCAAAAAAGCTGTTATGACGCACGGCAGCAGCCACACCTAAGGGGACCGCAACTACAAGTATCAAGCCTATTGCCAGGACGTTTATGAGCAGCGTAACCGGAAGCCGTTCCTTGATTTTGTCCCAAACAGGTCTCCTGTCCGGGGAAAACGACCGCCCAAGATCCAGCACGACAAGCCCTTTAAGCCATTGCAAGTACTGTATGCGCAGGGGCCGGTCCAGGCCGTACTGGGCCCTCAGACGCTCTCTCATCTCAGGAGTCATCTTGGGATTAAAGTCGGCCTGCAGACTCATGGGCTCACCCGGAGCAAGATGCATCACCATGAAAGATATGAGGGTTATGCCCAGGAAAGTAGGCCCAAGAGTAAGGATCTTTTTGATTAAATACAGAAGCAGCGCCATATCAGAAAATGATTATACCGCAAAAAGTGATTCCGCTCAAAATTCTCCGCTTTTACCTTTCCTGGCCATTTATTATCCTGATTTGTGATCATCAACATGCATAGTGACTAAATTTTTCGAGCTGTGCGGGTATAACATGGCCCCCACCTGAAGAAAGTATAATTTTGCCATCTGCAAAAAAGCATCAGAAAGATCCACAGAAGGACGGGAAGTAGTACCAACCTCTCATCCATACAGAGTTGATGGAGAAATTGGGCGTTTTACTTTTAAAACCCATAGTGTTTTTCAAGGGGGTCAAAA
>Ga0209121_10001926_pt1 | contig 21530 bp, 23 predicted proteins | sample Cruoilmetagenom3_FD_187292 | JGI IMG/M metagenome (GOLD analysis project Ga0209121, IMG submission 187292) | Oil polluted marine microbial communities from Coal Oil Point, Santa Barbara, California, USA - Sample 3 (SPAdes) (version 2) | ecosystem: Environmental > Aquatic > Marine > Oil seeps ...
TACTCCTTAATTGAAAAGCTTTTCAATTTCTTGAGAAATTATGTCATATTACCTGTAGAAAGTCTTTAATTTACCAACACAAAATTAGTATTAACCCAAAAAATAACTACCTTAATTATCTTAAGAAAGCTCAAGAGTTTTTTCAAACCATGCAAACAGCTTGTGAGAGTGAAAATTGGAATTCGGTTGGGTTAGAGGCAGTTCATTGTGTAATCTCTGTCAACGATGCGCTTTTGGTTTTCTTTGGTGGCATTAAAAGCGTTAGCTCCAACCATATGGATGCCGTGCGATTGTTGACTGAAATTATCGATACGGATGAAGCGAGAAAAAATTCCAATCACTTAAGGCGTGTTATTGCTAAGAAAAATATAATCGAGTACGAGAACCGGCTTTTTACAAAGAAGGAAGCTGAGGGGGTAGCATTACATACAGAACGTTTCTTAAATTGGGCAACATCAATGCTCCCCGGGATAGAAAAATAGCTGATAATAAAGGAATTATTGCGAGGAGATTATTTCGTCATTGCGAACAAAGTGAAGCAATCTCGAGATCACCACGGGCTAAAGTCCTCGTGATGACAAAAAAGTAATGAGACTGCCACGCTCCTTTCAGTCGCTTGCAATGACACATTTTCTGGTTATTGCAAGGTAGCGATAGGTTTATTCCGTCATTGCGAACGTAGTGAAGCAATCTCCCGGTTTTAAAAATGTTTTTAAATTTGCATTTTATACTTTACAATTTTCATTTTCCAATGGAGCAAAGCGACTGAAGCGAGACTGCCGCGCCCTTTGGGCAGGCGCAATGACGAAATTCAATGGTCTTGTACTGGGGGACTCGCAACGACGGAAAATGTAGCGAAATAAAAGGAATTAAGTGAAGCGGTGTTGTATAATAAACTAACTTTTTAAATTGACCGGAGGTGCTTTGGTTGGCTAAACCCACCATTTCTTTGTGTATGATTGTAAAGGACGAGGAAGAAAATCTCCCCCGATGTCTCGATAGCATAAAGGATGTTGTCGATGAAATTATCGTTGTTGATACGGGTTCTACCGATAAAACAATTGAGATTGCCAAAGAATTTGGAGCAAAGATTTTTCATCATAAGTGGAAAGGTGATTTTAGCGCGGCGCGAAACGTATCTTTGGAGTCCGCTACGGGGGATTGGATTTTATGGTTGGATGCTGACGAGGAGTTGGTGACGGAGGACGCAAACAAACTCAGAAATCTTTTATATGACGAAAAGCACGATGCTTTTTTTGTTACCGAGTATAATTTTATGGAGCATGGCACCTCCCAGGCAGAAGTTCTGACATCGATGCCTTTAAGGATATTTCGCAACAAAAAGGAGTATCGATTTAAAAGGCCCATTCATGAGCAGATAGCGGACTCGATAAAAGAAGCTGGGGGCGGGTTTGCTGCCTCTGGCATTCGTATCAACCATTATGGTTATGCAAAAGAAATTGTTTTCAGTAAAGAGAAAATAAAGCGAAATATAGATATCCTTTTAAAAGACCTAAAGGAAAATCCGAGAGACAGTTATGCCAACTTCCACTTGGGAATAGGGTATCAGCTCTTAGAAAATTACGATAAGGCCATTTCTCAGTTTCAAAAGGCATTCAAGTACCTTGATGATATGAATGTAGAGTTTGCTCCGCTAATTCCAAGAAACCTTGTAGTTTGCCTTAAAGCAGCCAAACGTTATGACGAAGCTTTAAAAGTTATTGAAGATACCCTGATGGTTTACCCCAACTTTACTGACCTTGAATTTGTTAGGGGACTGATCTATATAGAGCAAGGTAAAAATCATCTTGCTATAGGATCCTTTAAAAAATGTCTTTCTATGGGCGAATCTCCCGCCAAGTATACAGCTCAGCGTGGGTGCGGCTCCTTTCGCGCATGGGATGGGCTCGGAATGGCTTATGCTAAAATCGGTTACAATCAAGAATCTGTTAAGGCTTTTTCTAACGCTTTAAAGTTAAACAGCCACGATAATTTCGCTTTAGAGAATATGGGGAAAATCCTTCTTGCTCACGATGATGTCAATGATGTGAGGCGATATCTCGAGAAACTTGTGGATTTATCCTCCGAGGGTGTTTTGCTAACGATGGTTTTTTTATTTTGCGGAGAGGGTTTTATTGATGAGGCAGTTGTTTATCTAAATAGAGCCGAAGAGCTTTATCAAGATTCGGTTAGGGTTCAAAACGCAAAGGCTACATGCTGTATGCATAAAGGGAATTTTGAAGTAGCCCTTTCGCTTTTAAAAGGAATACCTAAAAAAAGTCTCGAATATTTGCCTTCCAGAACAAAAGCTGTCATTGTTGCTTGCGCATTTGGTGATTTTAAGACGGCAAAAGAATTGATGAGCGAGTTAAATGAATTACTACCAGAGTCAAATGATTTGTTCGAGGCCTTGGTGGAGGTTTTGGAGAAAGAGTCTACAAGGGTTGCTTTTTCTCCTAGAAACAGGGATGAAAATATCTCTTTTTTAGAGAAAGTTTTGAATATATTTTTGGAACTCGAGAGATTTGATGAATTTGAAAGGGCGCTTGGTCTCTATGATATCTTGGGTGTTTCGACTGATGAGAAAAGCTTCAGATTGGGTAAAATTTTTTACAAGCATGGTTGTCAAGAGCTTGCTGCCGAAGAACTTCTAAAGGCGTGTGACGCGGGTAAGGGTGATGCCGAAACATATTCTATACTTGGAAAAATCTGCGAGGAAAAGGATATGTTAGAAGATGCGAAGGTTTTTTATTATCATTCTTTGAAAGAAAATCCCAAACAGTTGCGTCCCTATACTGCTTTGGCGAAAATCCACACTACTCTTGGAGAAAAACAGGAAGTCGTTGGCATTCTACAAGAGGGGGTTCGCAATCTACCCGACTCTGAAATTTTAAGGGAAACTCTGCGTACAATCCAGTCTGTATTCTTCTGAGCTTCCAGTTTTTTAAGCCCTATTAGTCGGTAGTCCGTAGTGGAGAGTCGGGAGCAAGTTCAAATTAAAAACTAAAAATGAAAAATGTAGCACTATCGGCAGGCAGGTTGCCTGCGGCTCCTCCCGCCAGAGGCGGGCAAGCGCAAAGACGAGAAAATGTGTCACTGCGAGCGAAGCGTGGCAGTCTCAGGAGATTGCTTCGGGGCAAACACCCTCCTAAGCAACAAGCTCACCACTCTCCATACCAAACACCTTGTTTCTTTCTTAAATCACCCCAGTCTAACTGGGGTGGTATGCTCGCAATGACGTGGGAAAAATAAATTCTCCTCGTCTGTCTGAGCCTATGATACTATCAGGCATTGGCGGACACGGCAATGACGAATAGGAATTTTTTTATTTTTTTCTATTTTACAGTAAAAAAAAATGCTAAACGTGCCGATAATATATATAGTTCTGATTTGTATTTTGGAGTTATTTTGTGGGAGGCAAGCAAGATGAATATAAAACCGGTTGAAGTTGAGCAAACTTCAGCAAAAGAAACTGTTTCTATCCAAGAGAATGTAGTAGCCTCAAGGGTGGAAATAAAACAGTCTTTTGAGAAAGCAAAACAGAATTTAGAAGAGACAAAAGAGAAATCTGAATTTCAGAGTTCTCAAGTGGATAAAGTGCTGGAAAACTTCAATAACATTGTGAAAATATTTGATGTCCGGCTGGAGTTTTCCATCCACGAGGAGACCGATAGAATTATGGTAACCGTCAAGAATATCGAAACCAATGAAGTTGTCCGCGAAATTCCGCCGAAAAAAGTTCTCGATTTGGCGGCTAAAATTATGGAAATGGTCGGGATTTTAATAGACGAGAAAGCATAAGGAGAAGAGATGTCCAGTTTCTTTCGCATCGGGGGCTTGGCCTCAGGATTAGATACTAATATGATGATTGATCAACTCATGGCAATTGAGCGCCAGCCTATTACGCGTATGCAGACGAAACAGGACATACTTACCTGGAAAAAGGATTTCTGGTCCGAGATAAACAGCACGATGTCGGCACTCATGACCACAGCCGATGCACTTCTTGAAAATACCACCATACTTGCCAAGCTTTCCGCATCAAGCGATGAGACCGTATTAACGGCTACGGCAACTTCCGGTGCGGCTGTTGGGACTTATAATATTACCGAGATTGAGTCTTTGGCCACCGCAACGAAGGTGACGAGTGGTGGTTCATATATCGGGACCACGGTTGTGTCAACTGAGGCAATAAGCAGTGACAGCTCTCGATTTGGAACTACTATTGCCGAAGGCACATTTACAATACGGGATGTCCAGTTTACATTGAGTGATGAAAGTAGCGACGGACTAATTGATAGGATAGAGGGGCCGACGGGGACAATCACCAACGCTGCCGGAATCGGTCTCACCATGGACGAAATAATAACTCATTTAAATTCTGTTTCAGCGAACACTGGTGTAACCGTATCGCTTGCGAGCGATGAATTGACGCTTACCAATGATGTTGCTCACGCTGGTCAGGAAATTCTTCTCAGCTCCGCAGGCGACACCAGCAATTTTCTGTCTGCCACCTATCTTATCAGTGCAGAACAGGATGTTGCCGGCAACGGAAGTAAGACGAGTACTGTCCATCTGGGTCATACGATAGTTAACAGTGCTCTTAGCTCCGGCAATTTTGGCACAACGGTTACGGGCGATGTTGACGGGAACGGAACTTTCAAGATAAACGGCGTTGAAATAAATTACAATATAAATGAGGACACTCTTGTTGAGGTAATTTCGCGAATTAATAATTCTACGGCGGGGGTTATAGCGACCTACGATAGTATGGCGGATAAGCTCATTTTAACCTCCAAACAGACGGGAGCCTCATCAATATTACGCGAGGATGTAACCGGAAATTTTCTCGATACGATGGAGCTTCTTGATGCCGATAGTCCAACCATAACAAACGGCACCAACGCAAAGTATAAGATAGATGGCTTCAACGGCGGGAACTGGATTTACAGCAATTCAAATACAATAAGCAATTTGATTGATGATGTGACCTTTACTCTTGAGGATACACTTGCATTGGCCGATGGGCCTGTCACCTTGGACATTACCCACGATGCCATTACAGCAAAGGACGCCATCAAGGATTTTGTGAATAAATATAATGCGCTGATGACCCTAATTAATACCAAACTTAACGAAGAAAAGGTCATGGAGCCTGAGACAATCACGGAAAAGAGACAGGGCTTGTTACGAGGAGATAGGATTCTTGTAGATGCTAAAATAAAGATAGCCAACATCATTATGAATACGGTAAGCAGGACTAAACCCGGAGAAGATCCACCGGCGGGTGAAAATGACTCTCTCTCGGATGCTCTTGACCAGCTAAGTGAAATTGGGATAACCATCGACAGTTCAGATTATGGAAAATCAGGGCAGTTGATTATTAATGAGAATTTACTCGATGAAAAGTTAAGAGAAAATGCCGGCGGTGTCGCGGAAATATTTTTACACGATAGCGATGCGGGAGAGGACTACGATGGTGTAGCGCAAAAAATGTCTGATTTGATGGATTATTACACCGATTCGAGAACCGATTTGGTCGGGAGCACAAGTGTTAAAGTTGGTGTCGTCCCACGACAGCAAGAGGTGCTTCAAGATCGAATCAGCTATTTTGATGACAGAATTGATGATATGGAGTACAGACTCGGGCTTAAGGAAGAACACCTGGTAAGACAGTTTACGGCGATGGAGACGATGCTTGCTCAAATGCAAAGTATGGGCAGTTGGCTTAGTATTCAAATAGCAGGGATGTTTGAGTAAGGTAGATAAATATTACATACACTTTTAAGGAGGAATAAAAATGGATTTTCAGGAGAAGTATCTTCAAAACAAGATTCAAACGGCAAGTCCCGAAATGTTGGTATCTATGATGTACGAGGGAGCAATTAGGTTTCTTAAGATTGCCAGGGAATCTTTGATGACTCGAGATTGGGGAAAAGTTAACTCCAATATTATAAGGACGCAAAACATTGTTTCGGAGCTTGCCTTTTCGCTTGATAAAAAGAAAGGCGGAGAGATTGCGCGAAACCTGGAGGAAATATATGCTTATATAAGTGAGAGATTAGTTCAGGCAAATACAAAGAAGGACATTAAAATCGTTGATGAATGTATAGACCTTCTATCTAAGATAAGTTCGGCTTGGCAAGAAGCGGTTGTCAGGAGTAAGGGCAGACGAAGGGTGGGGGCAAGTGTCGTTGGATGATAGTCGAGTTCATTTAATTGATAGCAAATTGGATTGTTTGGAAAATTTTTTGAGAGTTACCTGTGAAGAGCGTAAAGCTATTAAGGCAAATAACATAGAAGATTTAGGAAAAGTTCTTAAAAAGAAGCAATCGATAATAGCACGGGTAGATTATCTTGATAAGGAAATAAAAAAGAAAAAAGTATCCGTTCCTACTGATTTTGCACAACTCACTCGAGATTTTTTTTCTGAGCTTGCCTCTTTTCATCGTGGAAATGAAAAATTGTTGGCCGACAAGATGGTTCAAGCGAGAAAAGAAATTGTTGAGTTTCGAAATCAGAAAAAAGTTCGTCAAGTTTATAAAGGTAATTTACCATCGAATTTGTCTCCCAGTGATAAGCGGTAGGCATTTCATTGATAAATAATTAATTTCTTCTATAATAAAATTTTCTTAAGTGTCGATAAAGTATAAGAGGGTAGTTTAAAACAAAAACCTCTTATTTTTTTATTACTTTAATCGTATTGGAGGATTAGATGGAGGATTTTTTTGAAAAAAAAGTTATTTGTCCCGTCTGTAAAACAAAATTTAATGTTCTTGTAGTCAGGCACGGCTCTTATCAAGTCAAAAAGCGCGATTCGGACTTTTGTATTCATTATGAAGGTGTTAATCCTCTGCATTACTCCGTATGGGCTTGTCCAAACTGCAATTATGCCGTGTTATCGAATGAGTTTGAAAAGATAAATGTAAAATATGCCAAAAAACTGGTGGAAATATGTCAAAAAAACATTTCCAATCCGAATAAAGTTTCCTTTTCAGGTGTTAGAACAACCGAGATGGCTGTAGAAAGTTATAAACAAGTAATTGAATGCGATAAACTTCGTGGGGTTGGCTCGGGAGAATTAGCGGGTCTTTATCTTCGAATTGCTTGGCTTTATAGGGGGCAAGGGAGAAAAGATAAAGAGAAGGAGTATATGAAAGAGGCGCTATCTCTCTACGAAGATGCTTTTGAGAATGCGAGACAACTCCCTTCGAAGCTTGGAACGGTCGGGGTTGCTTATTTAATAGGGGAACTTTATAGAAGGCTTGGAAATAGTAAAGAAGCCGTCAAGTGGTTTAGTCTTGCTGTTTCTCATCCTGAAGCAAAGGTACGGCGGGATTTGGAGAAGATGGCTCGCACCCAGTGGCAAATGGCGCGAGAAGGATATGTTGAAGAAAGCGAGAGAGAGAAGAAAAGTATCTCGTTTGTGGATGAACTATTCGGCGAAAATGAAATTTCAGCTGTTTCGGCACTCCTCCATAAATACGAAGATTCAAGTGACAAAATAACTGAGTTTGAGAAATCTCTTAAAAAATATCTTGGATGCGATCATGTTTTTGTTTTGAGCTCCGGGGGAACCGCATTACTTGCTGCTCTTCTTGCCTTGGACATAAAAATCGGGGACGAGGTTATAACCTCGTCTTTTGATTTTTGGTCTTCCGCGAGTACGATTTTTTCTCTGGGGGCTCGTCCTGTTTTGGTGGATATTAACCCGGAGACTTTGTGTATAGACGCGCTTAAAATAAAAGAAAAAGTCGGCCCAAAAACCAAAGCTATTTTAGTTAACGATTATGCCGGTTGTCCCTGTGAACTTGACCTAATTAAAAAGGTAGCCAAAGAAGTTGACCTTCCGGTGATTGAAAACGCTCAATTTGCTTTGGGTTCTAAATTAAAAGAGAAAAAAATAGGGAATATAAGCGATATTACATGCTTTGACCTTTCTCCTTTAAGTCCCATAAATACGGGTAGAGGGGGATTGGTTACCACAAATAATGAGGTTTTGGCGAGAAAGGTGGGCCTCATAAAAAATTGTGGTTTTAGTGAGGCAAAAGAGCGATGGGTTGGTGATGCATTGGGTTGTGGTTTTGATTTGAATATGGCGCCCGCACACGCCGCTTTGGGTTTAATTCAATTGGAAGGGCTTGATAAGAAGATAGAAGAAAAAAATGATCGCGCCAAGTTATTTAATGAAGCTTTAAGCAAGTTGGACGGTTTTGCTTCTCATACAATTTTGCCTGATGTCCAGTCAAGCTGGGCATTTTATCCTTTGAAACTAAAAGGGGAACTTGAATCTAAGGGAAATAATTGGGTTACTAAGGTTTTAAATGAAAATGAGTTGGAAGCGAGAATTCCTCCAAAACCGCCTTTCCTTCAGCCTTATTATCAAAAACTTGGTTTTGGAGTTGATAGCTATCCATTTGCGGAGGAGGTCCTCAAAAAATTGGTATTGCTTCCTTTTCATAACAGAGTATCTCAACAAAATATTGAGAGGATTATTTTTTTGCTTCAAGAAACTGTAAAAAATTTAAAATAAAAGAAGGTGTTTTGATTTTCTTCTTGAATATTAGTTAAAGGAATTAAGGAAAGGAATAAGAATTGACCGGACTGGTAAAACAGAAGTCAACAAATTGCTGACTGACTGAAGCAATTTTCAACCTTCCCCTTTTTTCCTATATTACTTAAAGGCTTGTTATTGCATTTAAAAAATCATTAATGTATTTAATAAGATAGCAAATGTCTTTAAATTATTTGTAATTATACCAATTGATATAGAACTATAAGCAAAGACTTAAAAAGATATTATTAAATATAAAAAAAATAAAAGATATATGAAAGTATATAAAATTATTGAAAACAACATAAAAAGAGTTAACTTACACATTATTTATTATTAAGAATTAGAAAATGATTAAATAAAATAGAAAATTATACAATTTAATAAAAATTTATAAAAAATTAAAGGAATTTAATAAAAAGAGTTGAACTGTTTGTAAAAGAGTTGTAATGTCCATAATGAAACGTTAAAGAATATCATTCTATTGGGTGAAAATATAACTTTAAAAAGCCGATGGTGTGAGGAAATTAGTGAAAAGAGCAACCAACATGGAGATAATGACCACAAAACAGCTTGCGGAGTATCTTCAAATGAGCGAAATTACAGTTTGCCGCTTAGCTCGTGAAAAAAAGCTACCGGGTATGAAAATTGGGAAAGAGTGGCGTTTTAAAAGAAATGTTATCGATAAATTAATGGCGAGTAGAATCGATTACGATTCATTTGGGGAGGGTTAGCCGTGTTCGATCATCTTTTTACCGAAGACGCTTTTTTGGTCTTGAAAAATTCTCTGAGAGCTTCAGCACAGAGGCACGAAGTTATCGCCAATAACATTGCCAATGTTAATACACCTAATTTTAAGAAATCGAGAGTTTCTTTCGAAAACGAGCTTAAAAGTGCTTTGAAGACTTCAGGGGGGTCATCGCTTGTTTGTACCAGCTCAAAACACATGAGTGGTTCTGTAAGATCTCCTGCATCGGTTATGCCAAAAGAAATGTTAGTTGAAAAGACCGCAATGTCATTGAACGGGAATAATGTGGATGTTGATGAAGAAATGACGGAATTGGCCAAAAATACAATTTATTACAATGCGCTTGTCGAATTAATGAAGAGTAAAATTAATATGCTTAAGACAGCAGTTAGGGAGGGGAAATAACAAATGAGTGTTTTTTCAACGTTGGATATCAGTGCATCCGGCTTAACGGCCAATAGGGTTTGGATGGATACAATCTCCAATAATATTGCTAACGTTAATACAACTCGAACCTCAGAAGGGGGACCATATAGGCGTCAGCAAGTAACTTTTGCTTCTAAGGGTTCCAATGATGGGGTAAAAGTTGTGGGAATTTTTCAAGATAAAGGGCAGCCGCGCCTTGTTTACGATCCACAACATCCCGATGCCGACGAATCCGGCTATGTATCGATGCCCGATATAAATATTGTAACCGAGATGGTGAACATGGTTGCCGCCACAAGAGCTTATGAAGCAAATGTAACCGTAATTAATGCGGCTAAAAATATGAGCATGAAGGCATTGGAAATTTAATGAAAAGGAGTTTTTGCAATGGAAATTAATTCGCTAAATTCATTAATCGGGGCTTCAAATCAAATCGGTTTAAGCAAGAAGGATGATGTTTCCGGCAAAACGGCCATTGACTCTTTTGGAAAAGTGCTGAGTGACGCTTTTTCAAAAGTCAATGATACACAAAAAGAAGCAGATGTAGCAATGGAGAAATTTGCTGCCGGTGAAATTGATATTCACGATGTGATGATTCAGGTTGAAAAAGCCAATGTGGCTCTTCAATTAACCTTACAAGTAAGAAACAAAGTCGTTGAAGCTTATCAAGAAATTACGAGGATGCAAATTTAATTTGGGGTGAGTAATGCCTGCTGCCAATGCACTTAATCAAATTAAGAATGCGTGGAACAAACTGGAGCTTAATCAAAAGTTGATTATCGGTCTTACTATTGTTGCTTTCTTAATCGGGGTAGTTATGTTGAGTTATTGGGCAATGAAGCCCTCTTATTCGGTATTGTTTTCCAATTTGGGTTCCGATGATGCGGCTTCAATTGTTTCCAAGTTGAAAGAGCAGAATATTCCTTATCGTTTAAAAGGCAGCAGTGTTATCGAAGTTCCTTCTAATAGGGTTTATGAAACCCGTTTGCAAGTGGCGGCCGAAGGACTTCCCAGCGGAGGTTCGGTTGGTTTTGAAATATTCGATCAAGGCGGTTTGGGCGTTTCAGAGTTCACTCAAAAATTAAATTATCGCCGAGCTTTGGAAGGCGAACTTTCCCGGACCATTTCACAGCTTTCTGAAATTCAAGGAGTCAGAGTTCATATAGTAATCCCGGAACCAAGTCTTTATGAGGAGAGAGAAGAGCCTTCCACCGCTTCGGTTGTGCTTAAAACAAGGACGGGGTCTCGTTTAGCTCAAAACCAGGTCCAGGCGGTTATCCACCTGGTGGCTAGCAGCATTGAAGGGCTCAAACCGGATAATGTTACTATTTTGGATACCAATGGCAATCTTCTATCGGAGGCGGTTGGTGATTCCGGAACCTATGTTCAAGCGGGGCTCACCAAAAATCAAATTGAAGCTCAAGGATCTTATGAAGGCAAGCTGGAAAAGAGCATTCAGACCATGCTTGAAAAGGTTTTGGGCATCAATAAGTCTGTAGTTCGAGTCTCTGCCGAACTTGACTTTACGCAAAAACAGACGGACAGTGAAATTTATGAGTCTTTGGAAGAACCTGTAATAAGGAGTGAGCAGACGACTAAAGAAAAATATTCGGGAGAGGGAACTTCCGCATCCGGAGTGCCGGGGGTTGATTCAAGCGTTCCCACGTATTCTTCAGAGGAAGCGGGAGGAACTTCTTCCAGTTACAGCAAGACGGACAGTGTCAAAAATTACGAGGTGACAAAGCGTTTGGAACATGAAATTGAGCCACCCGGTGCTTTAAAAAAGTTATCCGTCGCGGTAATTATTGATAGTGCGGCCACGGAAAAAATTCAAACGGAGGTTATAGAGGAGGCAGTAGGCGCGGCTGCCGGCATAGATGAAGACAGAGGAGATGTTTTGACTTTAAATAGCGTGCCGTTTGATACAAGTTGGGCAGAGAAAGAGGCAGAAGAAATAGAGGCGTTTCAAAAACAAGAACTTTACAAGAATATTGGGAAAATAGCCGCAGTTGTAATTCTTCTCGTGGTTGCCGTCTTTATTTTCTTGAAGATATTATCGGGGGCGAAGAAAAAAGAGGGAGCTTTGGAGTTTGCTCCGTCAATAACAGGGATACCTCTATCTGTAAAAGAAGAAGAACTTACTCCCGAGGAGCAAGAAAAGCGGGGAATAAAAACAGAAGTTAAGAGGATTGCTAAAGAAAAGCCGAACGAAGTGGCACAATTATTGAAAGCTTGGTTGTCTTCTAAGGAGTAGATGTAATTTGGCTAAGACCGTAAAACTTACTGACAAACAAAAAGCAGCCGCTCTTTTAGTTTCTTTGGGAATGGATGTTTCTGCAAATGTTATGAAGGAAATGAGAGAGGAAGATATTGAACAGTTGACTCTTGAAATAGCTAACATGCGTAAACTTCCAAGTGAAATTATCGATGAAGTGGTTAAAGAGTTCTATGAATTGTGTGTGGCAAAAGATTATGTTTCTCAAGGTGGGATTGAATACGCCGAGGAGGTTCTCCAAAAGGCGTTAGGAGCTAACAAGGCAACGGAGATTATTAATCGGCTCTCTTCCTCTCTGGAAATTGCCCCCTTTGATTTTTTGAGACATACGGATCCCAATGAGGTGTTCAACTTCATTGAGAACGAACATCCTCAAACCCAAGCCTTGGTTGTAGCCCATCTTACGCCTGAACAATCCGCTGTTATATTTTCTAAACTTGCTCCGGAAGTAAGAGTGAGCGTTATTAAGCGCATTGCTTTAATGGATAGAACTACACCTGAGATTATATCCGATGTAGAAAGAGTGCTTGAGAAGAAAGTTGCTGCTATCGCCAAAGGACAGGAGTATTCTTCCGCCGGTGGAGTGGAATCTGTAGTTAATATCTTAAATAGAGTTGATCGTGGAACCGAGAAAAATATTTTAGAGTCTCTTGAGGAAGAGGATCAAGAATTAACTGACGAAATCAGACGCAAGCTGTTCACATTTGAGGATGTTGTTACCCTCGATGATAGAGCGGTACAGAGGTTCCTAAGGGAAGTAGATTCTAAAAAACTCGCCTTAGCTCTTAAGACCGTAAATGATGATTTAAAGGATAAAATATTTAAAAACATGTCACAGAGAGCGGGAGAAATGTTGAGAGAAGAGTTGGAATATCTTGGCCCCGTAAGATTACGTGACGTTGAAGAAGCACAGCAAGAAATAATTAACGTGGTGCGTCGTTTGGAAGAAGAAGGAGAAATTATAATTGCTCGAGGCGGGGAGGAAGAAATTATTGTCTAAAATAATTCGCTCACCGGGCAAAGATAAAGTTAAGTCGGTTAAGTTAAACAGGTTTTTTCGGGAGAAAAAACATCACGAAGAAGATAAGTTTGTATCTTCTTCTGAAAAATCACAGCTTTCTGCCGAAAAAGTTTGTGATGAGGTTAAGTCAAAAGCGGCAACCGTGCTTGAAGAAGCTTTGCAAAAGGCTGAAGAGATTAAAGAAGAAGCTTTTAAGCGTGGTTACGATGAAGGTTTTAATAAAGCCGACGAAGAGGCAACTAAGTTAATCAATACCTTAAAGGCGATAGTTTCCCGAGCAATGGAAGAAAAAGAAGAAATAATTAAAGGAGCCGAGCCGGAAACTATTAAGTTGGCGGTTGAAATTGCCGAAAGAATTATTAACGAGGAAATTAAAGTTAACCCGGAAGTTATTCGAAATGTGGCTAAAAGAGCACTTCGACTAACCGTGGAACGTGAACAATTGGTTATTAGATTGAACCCTTTGGATTTAGAAGTTATCAAGAAATATCGAGAAGAGTTAATTTCTTCGGTCGATGGGGTAAAAAATATGGAAATTGTTGGAGATCAAAGAATCAAGCGTGGCGGATGTGTTATCGAGACCGGCGCTGGCAATGTTGATGCTCGTGTAGATTCACAATTGAAGCAACTCGGTAAAGGCATACAAAGGGAGGCGCTTCGTGAACAATAAAAATTTAGCCGTTATAGATTTTGAGAAATATAAAAAAGCAATTAAAAAAACAGAGGCTATAAAACAGAACGGAAAGGTTAAACAAGTGGTTGGCCTCGTGATTGAGTCATTAGGACCTGCAGCTCAGATAGGCGAAATTTGTCATATATATATATCCAGGGATTCGTTGCCCGTAAAGGCGGAAGTTGTTGGTTTTAGGGGAAACGGTGTTTTGCTTATGCCTCTTGGGGAAATGAGTGGGATTAAACCAAACAGCGAGGTTATTACCACGGGAGAATTTTTGACGGTTAATGTTAGTGATAATATTTTGGGTAGAGTAATCGATGGGTTGGGTTGTCCGATGGATGATAAGGGTCCAATCTATACTGAAAAAGAGTACCTGGTTCATAATTCTCCACCAAATCCCCTCAAGAGAAAACGGATTGAAGAGCACCTTGCTTTGGGGATAAAATCTATCGATGCTACTTTAACATGTGGAAAAGGGCAGAGAATTGGCATTTTTGCCGGAAGCGGTGTAGGCAAAAGTACGCTTTTGGGTATGATAGCTCGCAATACTGAGGCAGATGTAAACGTGATAGCGCTTATAGGGGAAAGAGGAAGAGAAGTCCGAGACTTTATTGAAAAAGATCTTGGGAAAGATGGCCTTGCAAAGTCGGTTGTTATTGTGGCTACATCGGACCAGCCGGCGTTAGTCCGTCTTAAAGGAGCTTTTGTCGCCACCGCAATTGCAGAATATTTTAGGGATCAAGGCAAAGATGTCATGCTCATGATGGATTCAGTTACCCGATTTGCTATGGCCCAGCGCGAAGTCGGACTTGCGATTGGAGAGCCGCCGGCTACAAAGGGATATACTCCTTCAGTATTTGCTCTTTTGCCTAAACTCCTTGAAAGATCGGGAACTTCAGATATCGGGACCATTACCGGTTTGTATACTATTTTGGTTGAAGCAGACGATATGAATGATCCCATTGCTGATGCGGTTAGAAGTATTTTGGATGGTCACATAGTATTATCTCGAAAACTTGCTTCGTCGAATCATTATCCTCCAATTGATGTTTTGGATAGCATAAGTAGGTTGATGATAGATGTTGTTCCTCGTGAGCACAGTGAAGCTGCGGGTAAACTTCGAGATGCATTGGCAACCTACAAAGAAGCTGAGGATTTAATAAATATTGGAGCGTATGTCCAAGGTAGTAATCCAAAAATAGATTATGCAATTAGCAAGATTGACGATATAAATGCTTTCTTGCGTCAGACTGTTGATGAAAAGGTGGAATATTCTTGGGTTGTCCAGGCATTGGAGAAAATTTTTTCGGATTAGATAAAGTTTGGTGATTGTTATGAAAAGTTTTGAATTTAAACTTCAACCGGTACTCGACTATAGAGAAAAAAAAGAAGATTTCTTAAAAAAAGAGTTGGCTGAAGTTAAAAAAAAATATGAGTGTGAAAAAAAACTTCTTGATGATTTAGTTGAATCTCTCAGAATAAGCCAGGAGGAGTTTAAGGAAAAACAGATGAAGGGGTTAGATATAAATGAGTTTTTTGTATACAGTTGTTATCTTACAAAAATCCAAGAAGATATCTACATTCAAATTTTGAGGGTGAGAGCGATTTTAGTTCAAGTGGAAGCTGTGAGGGAAAAATTGATAGGAGCATCAAAAGATAAAAAAGTGATGGAGAAACTTTACGATAAACAGTACGAAGAATTCTGCCAAATGCTTTTGAGGAGTGAGCAGAAATTGTTGGATGAGTTGGCTACTTCACGACATAAGAGAAAAGAGATAGCCTCTCTTTTCTCAGAGGAGGGCGAGAGTGCTTAACGGATTAAGCGAAACTTTGGCACGAGTCCAAGAGATTAAAACCAGATTTGAAGCACCGCTTTTAAAAAGTGGCAATTTTTCTAAGGTTATGGAGAAAGTGCGACAAGGAGACGTTAAAGCAATTTCCAAAATAGGAGTTGATAAGAAAGTATCGACCAACGCTCTTTTTACTGACGAAATTTCAAAAGCTGCAGAAAAGCATGATCTTGATCCCGCCCTTATAAAAGCCGTAATATCTGCGGAATCCGGTTTTAATCCCAACGCGAAATCACATGCCGGGGCGATGGGGCTTATGCAATTAATGCCCGGCACCGCAAGGGGGTTGGGAGTAACCGATTCTTTTAATCCTGCTCAAAATATTGATGGTGGATGCAAATATTTAAGAATTCAGCTTGACAGGTTCGGCGATGTAAAGTTGGCTCTTGCAGCATATAATGCCGGCCCGGGGAATGTTAATAAATATGGAGGTATTCCTCCCTTTGTTGAAACTCAGAAATATGTAGAAAAGGTTTTGGCAAAATGGGACGATTACAAAAGAATTGATGGAGGGACTTAGCGGCTTGCTTAATCAAAAAGGTGGCGCAAAATTAGCAATTTTGCTGGCGGTGATATATTTTGTGGTTTTGTTTACCACTCTCAGTTTTGCCGGAGTTATAGATGTAAAAGGTATCATTGGAAAGTTTAGCAAACCCAAAGAGAAAGCTGAGACTGAAGAGGAAATAAAAAAAGAGACTACATCGACGGTGGAAGCAGAAGCGGGAGCAGAAGAAACCTTGAGTGAGGAAAAATCTGAAGAAGTTGAGACCGGGGAAGCTAAGGAGGTTGCTACGAAAACTGCACAAGCTGAAGTAACTGCAACTGCTGAAGCAGATATGGAACAATTGGAAAAGGTTGTGAAGATTTATGAGGCTATGGATACCAAGAAAGCGGCAGATATAATATCGCAATTAGATGATGATGAAGCTGTTGAACTGTTAAGTTGCATGAATGAGGAAATAGCAGCCGAAATTTTAGCGGAAATGGAATTAGATAAAGCGGCTATTCTCAGCCGAAAGATTAGGAAACCTTGATAATTGAATAATTAATTAGCTATATAGTTAGTTAGATGGCTGATGCTTGCCCGCCGCTGGCGGGGCTTATGGCGTATAGCAGATGGCTGATAGCTGATAGCATATGGCTCGATGGCTGATGGCAGATAGCATATGGCTCGATGGCTGATAGCTGATAGCATATGGCAGATAGCTTAGAGCGGGGAGTTTAGAGATTAGAGCACAGGGCACAGGGCACAGGGCACAGAGTATTCTTTCCCGTCATTGCGAGCACCCCACCCCAGTCTAACTGGGGTGATTTAAGAAAGAAACAAGGTTTTGGTATGGAGAGTGGTGAGCTTGTTACTTAGGAGGAACGAAGTGACGTGGCAATCTCATAAATAGAGTATGGAGTATGGAAAATAAAAGGATTAAGGGAGCTGGTGACATAGAAACATGGTGACTTAGAAACCACGTAGCCATGTAACCAAGAAACTAAGAAACCAGATAACTCCCCACTACCGACTAACAGAGTATAGAGCTTAGAGCCAAGAGTTTAGAGTATGAAAAAACAAACAAATCGGCAATCCAATAAACAAACCAACTAGCTAACAAGCTAACTATTAAATCAAGAAGAAGGGAGGTGATGAAATGAATGTAATGGGAGTTGACCCCCCGGCTTGCTGTAAAGCTTTCCGGGAACCCGTTGGCCCGGATGTATTGGAAGATGGAATTGGGTTTGTAAAAATACTTCAAGAAATCCTTGATTCCAATGATTCGGGAACAGAATCTTTGACCAAGATGGGGGAAACAAAGTTATCGTGTGTTTGTTGTGAAGATACCGAAGGTTCTCAAGACCCGGACCTCTTAGAGGAAGGTCTTTCCCCCGAGCTTTTTGCTGCTCTTGTTCTTTCGCTTATCGCGGAGGGAATGGAAAATAATGCAGTTTCCTGTAAATTTTCTAATGAACATCTATCTGTTAATGAAGATATTTTATTCCCAATAGCAGATTGCAAAGATGGTAACCCTGTTCTTGAAATAGGAGATATAGAGCAGAAGCTCAGGGATAAGATAGGCGCTCTTTTGGAAGCTGTTTCAGCCCTTTTGCTTCGAAATAATGGTCATGATGAATTCATTCAGAGCTCCGGTATATCCGACAAAGAAACGGTTAATGCCATTCTGTTTGAGATTTACGGGGCAGTCGATGAGGTACTTGCTGAATTTGGGAAGGCCGTAAACGTATCTGTTGAGAACCTAAAAGAAGAACTTGGAAATATTTTTGAATCTGTAACGGAAATATTTTTGGGAGAGGTTTCTCAAAAACCCCTCTCTTTTGGAGACGAAGGGTTATCGGAGGGGAAGCCTTGTAATTCAGCAGCAGGAACAAATGCGGCGGTTTTGTGGAAATCGGAGGCTCTAAACAATAAGGAGCTTGTGAGAGAAATTGCGGCGAAAATTACAACAAAACTGACGACACAAAATTTAGCAAGAACAGGTGCGGCGGTTTCCGAAGAGCTACTCTCAGAGGAATCAAAAGCTTTAGTCGACGAAAGAGCCATAAAAGAACTTGTAGCGGAAGTTGCGACTAAAGTTTCAGAAAGATTGACAAAGTTGGTTGATTCATTCAACCTTGATCTTTCTGCGAGAAAAATGGGAACTAATGCTGACCTTAATTCCACGAACCAGAAGAATTCGCCGGAAAAAATTTCTTTCCATGGTGATTTTAATGGCAAAACGAGCCCTTTGTCCAAGGGTGCTTTCCATGAAGGTGATTTTACCTCTTCGTTCTCGGCTGCAAATGATTTTTCAAAGAAAAACGATGGGGCTAATGTTGCCGTCAAAGTTAAAGGGGGAGCAGAAGAAGAAGTTGGGTTTCAGGGAGGTTTCGAAAAAGCTCCGGTATTTAAATCCGTGGATAACCAAGTCTTTGTTCCAAAAACGGCAGGTGAATATGGAATAATGGGCAAAGATGAAAAAGGATTTTTGGGTCAGGTTATTCGGAAGTTTGAAGTTTTGTTGTTGGGTGGTCGAAAGGAAGCATATCTCCGTCTTGAACCAAAAGAATTGGGCACTTTGCGAATAAAGATAGTTATGGAAGACGGAATGATAAGCGCCAGGCTCGAAGCCAACAATCATATGGTCAAAAGCGTTCTGGAAGCTAACCTCGCAAACCTTAAGCAGTCTCTTGAAGATAAGGGATTCAATATTAAGGGTTTTCAGGTTTCGGTGGGGGAGCATTTCAACAAAGGAAACAGTGGGGAGAGCCAGGGCCACAGTTCCTTTTCGCCGCGGGGCTCAACAAAGCAACCCTTGCCTTTGTTGAGCGATGAACGACCGGGGAGGTTGCAGGAAACAATGGATTTTTTAGGTAATCAGGTAGTGAACTATTTGGTTTGAGGAGGTGAGATAGTTTGGATGTCAATGCGACTCAACAATTGTATGGTGTCGAGCAGTCAACTCAAGGAACAAAGCGAGGAGAACTGGGCAAAGACGAGTTTTTGCAGTTGCTTGTAACTCAAATGCGTTATCAGGATCCTTTGGAGCCCGTGAAAGATACAGAGTACATCGCTCAACTTGCACAGTTTAATTCGTTAGAACAAATGCAAAATTTAAACAAGAGCATAGATGGTATACATGAGTGGCTTCAAGTTGTGCAGTCCAGCAGCATGATTGGCAAAGAAATAGAGGCCATTGATTTTGCTAGTGGCGAGGTGATTAAGGGCACCGTAACGGAGGTAATATTTAGAGACAACCAACCGCAGCTTGTGGTTGGAGATAATAAAGTTTCACCCGCCGATGTGCTAAGAATTTTTGGAGAGGAGGCTCAAAGTGACGGATAGAATTCAAATGCCCCATCAATCGATAAAACCGGTAGGAAGACCGGCTCAACAAATACGGCCAGGGACTAAACCCTCTTTTAAAGACGTATTTACTAAAGAGTTGGACAAGACGGGGCTTAAGTTTTCCGCTCACGCTCAAAAGCGACTTGCAGCAAGAAACATAAGCTTAACAGAAAAAGAATTTGAAAAAGTGCAAGCGGGTGTAAATAAGGCTGCCGACAAGGGTGCAAGAGAATCGCTGATTTTAGTTGATAATCTTGCCTTTGTGGTAAGCGTTAAAAATCGAACTGTTATTACCGCCATAGACGGGGAAAATATGAAAGAAAATGTTTTTACTAACATCGATAGTGCGGTAATAATGTAGGGCTGGACCTCTTTGAGGAAGCCTTAAGTTGCTGAGGTAGCGAAGCAACCAATTAATTTTAAATAAACAGGAGGTCGATGTAGTTATGATGCGTTCAATGTTTTCGGCGGTTTCCGGTCTGCGCAACCATCAAGTTAAGATGGATGTTATCGGAAACAATATAGCCAATGTCAATACGGTTGGTTACAAAACAAGTAGGGTTACTTTTCAAGATATGTTATGTCAAACCATAAGGGGTGCCACCGCTCCTCAGGGTGGTTTGGGAGGTTCGAACCCGCAACAGGTTGGCCTCGGGATGCTCGTTAGGACCATCGATACAATTCATACGCAGGGCAGTCTTGAGTCGACGGGCAAACTTACAGACCTTGCTATTCAGGGCGACGGATTCTTCGTTTTGAATGATGGAACGGTGAATCGTTACACTCGAGCGGGTATCTTCGATATAAATTTACAGAAGAATCTGGTTGACCCTTCCACCGGCCTCAAGGTAATGGGCTGGCAAGCAGATGATGCTGGGGCTATTGATACCACTCTCCCCCCATCGGAGATATTCATACCAATCGGTGAATTAATGGTGGCGAAGGAATCGGGAAATGTTGTTTTGGCCGGAAATCTTGATGCCGATCCCACGGGACCCGCCACCGTCTCTGTTCAAGTTTACGACTCCTTGGGGGTTGCTCACACACTGGTGTTAGAATTTACGGAAAGCGCTGTAGATAATACCTGGGACTGGCAATGGCAAGTTGACGGTGGCGCTTGGAGCGGCAACGTGGGGACTATTACATTTAATGCTGATGGAACTTATAATACAGAAAGTGGGGCAAGTATATCGATACCATTAGCCAATGGAGCAAGCACACCTTTGGTAATTGACCCAGACTTTTCAAACCTAACTCAGTTTGATGCCCTCGACTCCAACGTCATAATAAGAAACCAGGATGGTTTTTGTATGGGTGTATTAGAGACATTTACCATCGGAAGTGACGGGATTATTACGGGTGTTTTTTCTAACGGTATGAATGAAACTCTTGCCCGGATTGCCCTGGCTGTATTTGGTAATTCCGGTGGATTGATGAGAGCGGGCGGAACGATGTTTCAACAGTCCACCAACTCCGGTGAAGTAAGACTCGTTGCTCCGGGTGAGAGCGGAGTAGGGTCCATTATCCCCGGCTCTCTTGAGATGTCCAATGTTGATTTGGCCCAGGAATTTACCAACATGATTACCACACAAAGGGGTTTCCAGGCCAACTCGAGGATTATCACCACATCGGATGAGATGCTGATGGAATTGGTTAACTTGAAACGGTAGTAATTAACGGGGGCTGGGTTTTAACTCGGCCCCCGCTTACCGGAAAGGTGGAAATGATGATAGAAGTAACTCGTCTCAACGGAAGTAAGCTAATGATAAACGCGGCTTTAATAGAGACAATTGAGGTTACTCCCGACACCATTATCACCTTGATTACGGGTAAGAAGATTATTATTAAAGAGACGTCGCAGACGGTAGTTCAGCGGGCTGTGAAATATTTGAAACAAATTGGGGGCTCCAAAGTTATTATTTCCAAAGAAGAGCTCAAGGAAGAAGAGGATTAGTCCGATAATTATATATTGGAGATAGAATTTATCCGATGTGCCGTAAAACCTCGTCATTGATGGCGAGGATATATGGGCCAGAGGCCCATTGTCCGAAGGTTAGAAGTCGAAGGAGGCCAAAAACCTTATGTTAAAACAATACGCTTACAAATTTCAATTAAGGCCTAACAGCCATCAAGCAAAACAGATGG
>Ga0209121_10001927_pt1 | contig 21526 bp, 23 predicted proteins | sample Cruoilmetagenom3_FD_187292 | JGI IMG/M metagenome (GOLD analysis project Ga0209121, IMG submission 187292) | Oil polluted marine microbial communities from Coal Oil Point, Santa Barbara, California, USA - Sample 3 (SPAdes) (version 2) | ecosystem: Environmental > Aquatic > Marine > Oil seeps ...
ATCTTTTTGCATTTGTGCCATAATTCTATTTACATGCCTATCAGGATCTACTATTTTAATTTGTTTGAACCGTTCTTGTCTATAATATTTTGCATTTCTCAAGCTTAATTCTAAAATCCTTTTTTTATCTCCTAACTTAGGAATTGTTGTTTTAATCGATTCGCCTAAATCAACTTCAAACGGAACATATATTTCTTTAGACTGTGAGTTAAATCGTTGTCTAATTTCAACAATAAAAAGTTCTAATAATTCTTTATCCGATTCGTTTAGTTTCTTTTTAATTTCTGTGGTATGAGACTGAATTATGGCGCCATTCGCTATTTTAAAGAAATTAACATAACTAAATGTTTCATCAGATAAAATTGAAAACACATCTACATTATTTATTGATGGATTTACCACTGTCGATTTAGCTTGATAATTCGCCAATAAATCCATTTTTTCTTTCACTTTATGGGCTTCTTCAAACTCCATTTTTGTGGCATAATTCAACATTAAAGATTCAAAAGATTTTATAGCTTCCTTAAAATTACCCTTTACAATGTTTTTTATTTCTGTAATATTACTCGTGTATTGTGCATCGGTTTCCAAACCTTCGCAAGCTCCTTTACAATTTCCAATATGATAATCTAAACACACTTTATATTTTTCAGCTTCAATATTTTTCTCGCTTAAATCATAATTACAAGACCTAAGTTGATATAACTCTTTTATTAAATCTAGCAAGGCTTTTGCTGTTCTTACAGAAGTGTATGGGCCAAAATATTCCGACCCATCTTTAATCACATTTCGTGTTAAAAATATTCTAGGAAATCGTTCTTTTTTAATACAAATCCAAGGATATGTTTTATCATCTTTTAGTAAAACATTGTACCTAGGTTGATACTTTTTTATTAAGTTATTCTCTAATAAAAGTGCATCTGTCTCCGTATTCACAACAATGTGTTCAATACTGGCAATTTTTTTAACTAGAACCTTCGTTTTACCATTTTCATGATTTTTGTTAAAATATGATGAAACTCTTTTTTTTAAGTTTTTTGCTTTACCTACATACAATATAACTCCTTCACTATCGAAATATTGATAAACGCCAGGTTCATTTGGTAGTGTTTTTATGTGCAATTTTAAATCCAACAACGGTCAATTTTGAAAATTAAAAGTAGTGCTTTTTTCATAGAATTCAGTTTCCATACATTAAAGACGATGCATGGTGTTAATTCTAACAAAAATTAGTTAATTTTGCGAAATATTTAAAAAATTACTTTTTATCAAGGCTTTTTTAAGTATTCTTTAAAATTACTGAAATGAAATATTGGAAAAAATATACAAAGGAAAAATTAATATCGAGAATTGACGAAGCGTTAAATGCAAATGTTAATTTTCAGACAAGTAAATATTTAGGGTATCCTGTTTCACGATTAGATGAAAACGTATTTAATACGAGTGGTTCATTTTTAGATGATTCGCCTTTATTAAAATCATTTATTGCAAACCCAAACAATATTGGCTGTCATACTTTAGGGAAAAGTGAAGAAGCTTTTAAAGGTTCGCAAGAATTAGAGCGTGAAATTATTCAGGTTTTAGCTATAGATATATTCAAAGCAAAGGAAAATGAATATGACGGTTACATAGCAACTGGCGGAACTGAAGCAAACATTCAAGCTTTATGGGTTTATAGAAATTTATATAAAAAAGAATTTAATGCTTCTTTAGATGAAATGGCTATTTTGTCTTCAGCCGATACGCATTATTCGGTTCATAAAGGTTCTAATTTATTAAGCGTTGATAATTTTAGCATTCCTGTAGATTTTAATTCTAGAGAAATAATTAAAGAGGATTTAGATGCAATTGTTAAAGACTTAATTTCTAAGGGGAAAAAGTACTTTATGGTTATTTCAAACATGGCAACAACAATGTTTGGATCGGTTGATGATCCTAATGTTTATGCTGAAGTTTTAGAAAAACACAATGTTGAATATAAAATTCATGTAGATGGTGCATTTGGTGGTTTTATTTACCCTATTTCAAATAGAAAATCTACTATAAATTTTGAAAACCCTCACGTTTCTTCAATTACTATTGATGCTCATAAAATGTTACAGGCTCCTTACGGAACTGGTGTTTTTTTATGTAGAAAAGGATTGATAGAAAATGTATTAACCAAAGAAGCTCAATATGTTGATGGAATGGATATTACCATCGTTGGAAGCCGTTCTGGTGCAAATGCCATTGCTGTTTGGATGATTCTATTTAGTTATGGTTATTATGGGTGGTTCGAAAAAATTAATACACTATTATTACGTACCGAATGGTTTACAAAACAAATGGACGCTTTAAATATTGAGTATTTTAGAGAGCCAAGTATGAATATTGTTACCTTAAAATCGCAGTATATTCCTAAAAATATTGCACATAAATTTGGCTTAGTACCAGATACGCATGATGGCACAAATAGTTGGTACAAAGTAATTATGATGGATCACGTTGAAATTGATGATTTAATAAAATTTGTTGATGCCTTAAAAAAAGAAATCAACAAATAATAATTACAATTTATAATTAATTCCAACTAAAAAATGAGGCATTAATAAAGGCTGGTTAATACTCTTATTTGCATCTTTATATGTAAAAGGAGTATTACCATTTTAATTGTCATTTCTACGGTTTACATTATCATCATCAGGACTGTACGATGTATCATGTCCTTAAAATTGCATCGAAAAAATAATCCAACCCAGTTGTTAACACAAAGTCCATTTTAGCATTTATCTTAAAATGACTTTCTGCGCCAATACCAACTCCAAATTGTTTCGAAGTAACATCAAAATCTTCGTTTCCACCAACATCTTTAAAATTCGCTGTAAAACTAGAATATCTTGGTCCAATAATAAAATAGGATTCTTCATTATTAAAAATTGTAGTTGGCACTAAAACATCGAGTCTATAATCAAATGATTTACCTTTCTCTTCAGGAACTCCATTAGTTGCATTGTTTATAAAAATCCTTCTAGCATCGGCAGAATTCCCTGGGTTTAAGCTTGTATAACCAACACCTAACCGAAGGTCAATTACTGAAGACTCTAAAGGTTTATAAGCTGTTAAATTTGCTTGAAATCCTAAGCCTCGATTGTATCCAGTTAAAAATCCAAGAGAAAAATTAGATTGATTTTTTTTCGATGTTTTGCGCTATCGCTGTATAACTTATAGACATTAACAAAACACACAATAGTACTGTTTTAATTAGGGATTTTTGGGGCATTTTTATATGCTTATTCTAAAACGTAGCTAATTATAAATTATTATTATCTGCTATAAAAAAATATGCTGAAAAATTAAAACAGAAAGTATCTAATAATGATAATTGAGGCTTATCATTATTAGATACTTTTTATTTAAGAATTCCAGAAAATATGAAAACATAATACAAACCAGTAATGATAAAAATAATTCCTGAAATTGTCCTAATCCATTTTTCAATAGTTTTTATTTTTTTGTAAAACGCACTAATACTTCCTGTTGCAAAAGCCAATAAATAAGTAAACACTATTACTGGCAAACCTGTTCCTAAGGCAAATACAATTGGAAGGTATAATCCTTCCACACTTGAAATAGTCATAGGAATTAACATTCCAAAATACAATGCTCCACTATAGGGACAAAATGCCAACGCAAATAAAATTCCAATTACAAATGAGCCCCAAAGTCCTTTGTTGGCAAATTTTTCTGAAAACTTTTCTGATGCATTTATTTTTCCTAGAAAATTTAATCGAATTACATTTAGCATTATTAAGCCAACTATTATTAATAATGGTCCTAAATATTTTTCACCATTTTGCTGAAAAAATCGCGCAATATGAAATTTACTCGCTCCAAAAAAAAGAACAACTCCAATTATTGTATAGCTAAAAGCTCTTCCTAGTGAATATACCGCACCGCTTAAAAAAACTTTCCTTTTATTAGAAATATTTTTTGATATATATGCTGTTGCCGTTATGTTCGTTGCTAACGGACACGGGCTTACAGCCGTCATTAATCCTAATAAAAATGCGGATAGAATTGGAATATTATAATTCTCCAATAACGATTGCAAAAATTCCATTACACTTTGATCAACTGTTTTTCAATACGTGATTTTAATCTTTTTGTGAATTCAGCTTCATTTTTTCCGTATTTAAAAGCAAACTGAGTTAAATCTATTTGCTTTTCTTCTCCGTTTACAATCACATTCAAAAATAATGAAGTTCCTGCTGCTTGAAATTTTTCAGCCAATTTATAGTTTTCCTTTTCATCGATATTCACAACCTGAAAAGTGACTTTTCCATTTTTTAATTCTTCAGAAAAAAAAGAGTCAAGCGTAAGTTTTGTGTGTTTTTCAATAGCATTACAGGTAATACACCTATGCGTTGAATGAAAATCAATTACTTCAATTTTGTTATTCGACTGCGCGAAAGATGATACAACAGCGAAACAAAAAATTACTAAGAATATTTTAAGCTTTTTCATAATGAAAGTTTTATATTAAAAAATTATATTAAATACATATCCTGAAATTATTATACAAATAGTTACTACAGCAAAGAAAATCCCAATCAACTTCACAGTCATTACCTTTTTTAGCAACATTGCTTCTGGAAGTGATAACCCTACAACTCCCATCATAAAAGCAATAGCAGTTCCTAACGGAATTCCTTTTGAAACCAATACTTGAACTACTGGTAAAACACCTGAAGCTCCTGAATACATAGGCACTGCCAAAATAGTGGCAATTGGAACGGCAAACCAATTATCTTTACTTAAATATTGTTCAAAAAAACCGTCTGGAATATAACCATGCATTAATCCCCCAATTGCCAATCCAACTAAAACATACGGTAATATTCCTTTTAAAATGGTTTTTGTTTCTAACCAAATTGAAGGTAACTTATCTTTAAATGATGTTTTTTCGATTTCAAATTTTTCAGATTCTCTTTGTGAGTTTTCTAAAACTTTTTGAACCCAAGGTGACAAATATTTTTCGAGTTTTAATTTTTGAAGAATAACACCAGAGATTGTCCCCAATAAAATACCACTAACTACATAAATTACGGTTGTTTTTAAACCAAACAAACCAATAAATAAACCAATAGCAACTTCGTTTACTAAAGGTGATGTAACTAAAAACGCAAAAGTTACTCCTAAAGGAATACCTCCTTTTACAAAGCCAATAAACAAAGGTACAGATGAGCAAGAACAAAATGGAGTTACTACTCCAAATATAGAAGCCATTAAATATTCGAAACCATATAATTTTTTGCGAGATAAGTAATTCCGCACTTTTTCAACGGGGAAGTAACTATTTACAATTCCCATGAAAAAAATAATAACGAAGACAAGAAGTAAAATTTTTATACTGTCGTAAATAAAGAAATGTAGAGCTTCAGCAAGTCGATTTCCTTCTTCTAATTTGAAGAGATCAAAAACCAACCAATCGGCCAAATGTTCAATCCATTTAAACATAATTAAGTTTAATTTATTACTCTTTTGTCACTTCGAGTGCCTCAGTGACCCTGCTTATTAAAATTTATATTTAACTATAATATTTCTTTTTTAACCACAATGAAACTTTCACTAATAAAATTAAAACTGGTACCTCTACCAAAGGCCCAATAACTCCTGTAAAAGCTTGTTGAGAGTTTATTCCAAAAACTGCAATGGCAACTGCAATTGCCAATTCAAAATTGTTTCCAGTTGCTGTAAATGCTACCGCTGCATTACGCTTGTAATCTATTTTCATTGCTTTTCCCATAAAGAAACTTACAAAGAACATTAACACGAAATAGATTACTAAAGGCACAGCAATTTTTAATACATCTAAAGGAATTTCAACAATTAAATCACCTTTTAAGCTAAACATTAAAACTATTGTTGCTAATAAAGCTATTAAAGTAATTGGCGAAATTGCTGGAATAAATTTTCTGTTATAATAATCTAGCCCTTTGTATTTAACAATAAAAAAACGACTTAAATATCCCATTAAGAACGGAATTCCTAAATAAATTGCGACACTTTGTGCAACTTCTCCAATAGAAATGTTTACATCAAAACCTTCTAAACCTAAATAACCAGGTAAAAAAGTAATAAATAGCCAAGCATAAAAACTATACGTTAGTATTTGAAATACACTATTTAAAGCTACTAATGTAGCTCCGTATTCTCTACTTGCGCCTGCTAAATCGTTCCAAACAATGACCATGGCAATACAACGAGCAAGTCCAATTAAAATTAAACCAGACATATATCCTGGCTCATCTCTTAAGAAAATTACTGCTAAAGCAAACATTAAAATTGGCCCTACTATCCAATTTAAAAATAAAGACATTGACATTAATTTAGTGTCTTTAAAAACTGTAGGAATTAAGCTATAATCTACTTTTGCCAAAGGTGGATACATCATTAATATTAAGCCAATTGCTAATGGAATATTAGTTGTTCCAACTGATAATTTATCAGTTATAGTTGCTATTTGAGGAAAAAAATACCCCAATCCAACACCTATGGCCATTGCTAAGAATATCCATAAAGTTAAGTACCTATCTAAAAACTTTAATCTTTTTTTCATGTTAGTTTAGTAGTAGTTACAAAAATTAGCAACAACCTGATGAAGAATCTTCTGTAGAGCAACAAGAATCATCTACATTTTCATCAGAACAACAAGCATTATTTGCAAAATTATCAACAAGCAATGCTTTAACCTCATCCTTATTTGGAACTCTGCCTTTAAAAACGACCTTTTCATCTACAACAATTGCCGGTGTACTCATAACATCATACATCATGATGTCCATAATTTCAGTAACTTTAATTATTTGAGCTTCAATATTCAATTCGTTTACAACTTCGGTTACAATTTTTTCGGTTGAAACACAGCTTGGGCAACCTGTCCCTAATATTTTTATGACTTTATTCATAACTTATTTATTTTTATTCTAATATTCATTCCCTCTTTAAACTTAATTAACAACAATTTGAATTAGGAGAACAACAGTTTGTTGCTTCATTATCTAAATCTACAAGTTTAACCTTAGTTTTTTCTTGCGGAATTCCACAATTATCCTTCGCTAAACAATCGGTTTGCTTTGTTGTGAGCAAAAAGTTTACACCATCAAAATCCAATCCATATTTTCCAATAGTAGTCGCTTGGTATTCTACTTCAATTTCTAAATTACCAAGATCTAATAACTTATCCGACAACTCAATAATATGAACTAGTTTTTCAGGATGTAAACGATGATCATAGTCGTTTGCCTCCCACAACTGAAAGTTCACTACAACTTCATTCCTAAGTGTTCCCCCACAATCTATAAAATGCTTGGTTACCTTACCAACTTCGGTTACGTGAAAGTGACTTGGAACAAAACTACCATCTGGCATCTGAAATGCTATTGAGTTTAAACTTTTTAGATATTCTTTAATTTGTTCAATCTTCATTTATTAATTTTTTAGTTAATCGCAAATACACGATAAATATTGTTAATTTTTTTTACTAACAAGAAATCATATTTCTGTCACTAAAAAAATCATCAAACAATTTTTTTGCCTTTATCCAATTTTCTTTGTGAATACAATACTTAATTTTTGGAGGATTTACTTCTCCTTGAATTAAACCAGCATCTTTCAATTCCTTTAAATGTTGTGAAATAGTTGATTGTGCCAACGGAATTACTTCTAATAAATCTCCCGTAAAACAACAGCTTTGATTTTCTAAATAATTTAAAATTTTAATTCGAGTTGGATGGGCTAAAGCTTTTGCAAAACGAGCCAATTCTTCGGTTTCAGCTAAATAATCTATTGTATTTGTAGTTCTTTTCATAAGCTCATCGCAAATGTACGATTAATATTCCAATACATCTTACATTTCAAAAAAAAATGACCATTTTTAAACCATTCAACTATTTTGAAGTCTTAAAAACATATAAAAATTATACTAAATGAATATAGTTACAAAAATGAACTGGTTACTAATAGGAGTATTGATAATTTCTGCTTGTAGTGTAGATGAATCTATTTTAAATGATAAGCAAAACACTAATACTGATTTACTAGAATTAGCAAACCCAGACAAACCTTACTCAATTGTTGATACAAATGTATCTGAATTTTACAGTGATAATGCACTAATTTCAAAACCAAGCACAAGTGATTCTTATTATGGTCAGGATGCTAACTACAGCGGAAATCAACCTTCTTATACAGATAACGGAGATGGAACCATTACCGACAATGTTACTGGGTTAATGTGGGAGCAAGATATGGGTTCTAAAATTACTTTTGATGAATCTTTTTCAAAAGCAACATCCTCAAATTTGGGCAATTATACTGATTGGAGAGTTCCAACCTTAAAAGAATTATACTCATTGATTTTATTTTCAGGGAAAGTAAAAGGTGAAGTCGCCATAGACTTGTTTATAGATTCAAATTATTTTAATCAAGAGTTAGGAGATACTTCCATTGGTGAACGTGAAATTGACGCTCAAACTTGGTCTTCAACTGAATACGTTGGTAGAACAATGAATGCTGATATTACAGTATTTGGAGTGACTTTTGTTGATGGTCGTATTAAAGGGTATCCGAAATTGAAAGGTGGTTCAGGTGCTGCAAATAGTATGTACTTTAGAATGGTAAGAGGAAATACCGACTATGGAAAAAATAATTTTGTAGATAATGGAGACGGTACAATAAGCGACTTAGCAACTGGTTTAATGTGGGAACAAAAAGATGATGGGACTTCAAGAAATTGGCAGGAATCTTTAACCTATGCTGAGGGTTTAACACTAGGTGATAAATCAGATTGGCGTTTACCAAACGCAAAAGAATTACAAAGTATTGTTGATTATACTAAGTCACCTCAAACTACAAACTCACCAGCAATTGACTCACTTTTTGATTGTACTGAAATAACAGATCTAGACGGAAACATAGGTCATTATCCATTTTACTGGACAGGAACTTCACATTTAGATGGAGCAAATCCGTATTCAAGTGGCGTTTATATTGCTTTTGGCGAAGGTCAAGGAGAAATGAATGGAAACCTAATGGATGTACATGGAGCAGGTTGCCAACGTAGCGACCCAAAAAGTGGAAACATAAATGATTACCCACAGTTTTTTGGCCCTCAAGGAGATGTCCGATACGTGTATAATTATGTCAGGTGTGTAAGAAATATAGAATAAGAATTTCTTTTAATAATAATACTAAGGTATACTCAAATGATTTAAATATGAAAAACTTAAATGTTTATACAGCTATCATTATTAGTTTTTTACTTTTCTCTTGCGATAAAGATGCAAATATTGATACTATTGAAACCCCAATAAATGATTCAATAAGTGAACTTAGTGATGGGTACGTACTTTATTCTTTTATGGGTGATAAAACAATACACCTAATTGATACAAATGGGAATGATGTTAAAACATGGGCATCAAGTAATCGTACCTCTGGAGGTTATTATCTTTCTAATAACAAAATGCTACTACGCTTAAGTTCAACCCCTGATGCAAGTACAGGAACATTTTCTGGCGGTGGCGCAGTGGCTGGGAATATTGAAGAACTTGATGGCAATAGCAATGTAATATGGTCAATTCAGAGAGATAGTGACACAGGTACATTTCATCATGATTTTAAAGAAATAGATAAGAATACAATAATTGCGCTCACTTGGGAACTTGTAAATTACAATGGAAAAGATTATTGGAATGAGAATATATTGTTAATAGACAAAACTAGTACTTCCGTTTTATGGGAATGGGATGCAATAGAAGATGGTGGCATTATTCCGTTAGCTAATGATAAAGTTGATTTTCTACATTTTAACTCTATTGATTATAATGATGGTGTTATTTTAATAAGTTCAAGGAATAAAAATGAGCTGTATTTAATCAACAAAGAAAGCAAAGAAATCACTGCCACTTTATCCGTCAATGGAACCTTGTCTGGTCAGCATGATGCTACTCTCTTAGATAATGGAAATATACTTGTCTTTAATAATGAAGCAGGCAATAATAAATCAGAAGTAATAGAATTAACAAGATCCGATGAGCTTGTATGGCAATATTCAAATGATTTTTATTCTGATCATATCTCCGGTGTTTATCGTTTAGAATCAGGGAATACTATCATTTGTTCAGGAGTTGAAGCGCGAATTATTGAGGTTACTGCAACAAGAGAAGAAGTTTGGGATTTTTCACCAGAAAGTTATAATGTGAATAAACCATCTGAAATATTCAAAATCAGGAAATATTCTAGTTATTAATACTAAATGATTAAGATAGTCTAACGAAAGACGAAGCTAATTAATAAAATTTAAACGACTTCTTCCTTAGGAAATGCTTTTTTATTAAACACTATTAAAATACCAACTGCCGTAGAAATAGCAGTATCAGCAACATTAAAAATTGCATTAAAAAAAGTAAAGTTTTTTCCTCCCCAAATTGGTAACCATTCAGGTAAATTACCATTCCAAATAGGGAAATACAACATATCTACTACTTTACCATAAAGCAGTTCTCCGTATGGCTGCTCGGCAAACAGTGTTGCTGTTGCATTGTTCGGAGTGTCAAAAATAACACCATAAAAAACAGAGTCAATTATATTTCCTGTTGCTCCTGCAAAAATTAATGCAATTGCAACTATAAGAACAGATGGAGCATTTTTCTTTACTGAAGTATATAACCAGTATGCGATACCAGTAATCGCAAATAACCTAAATATGGTTAAAAATAATTTGCCTGTTTTTCCTCCAAATTCAGTTCCCCATGCCATTCCGTTATTCTCTATAAAGTGAATTCTAAACCAATCAAAAACAACGATATCTTCTCCATAAAGAAAATGAGTTTTTACATATATTTTACTAATTTGATCGATTAATAAAACTAAGATTATAATTATAATTGGCTTCTTCAATTTACTGGTTTTTAATTAATTGCATTAAAAAGTAGAAGCTTCTTTTTTAAGAAGCTTCTTAATTGTTTTATTACGAAATAAGTTATTGTTGCATTCTTTTTGCCTCAATACTTAATGTTGCATGTGGCACTAGTTTTAACCTTTCTTTTTGAATTAATTTACCAGTAACTCTACAAACACCATACGTTTTATTTTCAATTCGCATAATAGCGTTTTTCAAATCTCTAATAAATTTTTCCTGACGTATTGCTAATTGTACGTTTGCTTCTTTAGACATTGTTTCAGAACCTTCCTCAAAAGCCTTAAATGTAGGTGAAGTATCGTCTGTTCCATTATTACTGTCGTTTTTAAATGCACTTTTTATGTAGGATAAATCCTCTTCCGCATGTGCGATTTTTTTCTGAATTAATTCTTTAAATTCAGCTAAATCTTTATCAGAGTATCTATTATTTTCGTTCATAAACTTAGATTTTTTCTATTAATATTTTTGTATTCACATCATCGAATACAATTTCCGTACCTTTTTCTATAATTTCTTCAAAAACCAACTCATTAGTTAAAGTTTCTGTTTTTATATATTGCTCGTTTGCAGCTATTGACTGCTCTAATATATCATTTTTTTGAATAATTAGCTTAATTTTATCTGTTACATCTAAACCGCTTTCTTTTCTTAAATTTTGAACTCGATTTATCAACTCTCTTGCATTTCCTTCTTTTCTCAATTCATCAGAAATTGTCACGTCTAAAGCAACGGTTAAACTTCCTTGATTTACTACTAGCCAACCTTCAATATCTTGTGAAGATATCTCTACTTCTGCTGTAGTTAAATTTACAAATTTTTCGTTTACTTTTAAAGAAATTTCTCCTTGTTTTTCAACAATTGCAATGTCTTCTTGGCTTAAGTTTTGAATTGCTTGCGCAACGAACCTCATATCTTTACCAAACTTTGGTCCCAACACTTTAAAATTAGGCTTAATCGTTTTTACTAAAATTCCAGAAGCATCATCGATTAACTCAATTTCTTTAACGTTAACCTCCGATTTAATTAAGTTTTCAACAGCCAAAATTTCTTCTCTATCTGCTTCATTTAAAACTGGAATCATAATTCTTTGTAATGGCTGACGAACTTTTATCATTTCTTTTTTACGTAACGACAATACCATTGAAGATATTTTCTGAGCTTGCTGCATTTTATGCTCCAACTTAGAATCGATTAAACTTTCATCGCTTTTTGGAAATTCTCCCAAATGTATCGATTCAAAGTCTTCTTTTCCTGAAACACTTATTAAATCTTTGTAAAGATTGTCCATAAAAAATGGAGCTATTGGCGCACTCAATTTTGCAACAGTTAGCATGCAAGTGTACAATGTTTGATATGCCGAAATTTTGTCTTGCCCGTATTCTCCTTTCCAAAAACGTCTTCTACTTAAACGAACAAACCAGTTACTTAAATTTTCACCTACATAATCTTGAATTGCACGTGCAGCTTTTGTTGGCTCATATTCTTCGTAGAATTTCTCAACATTTTTTACCAAAGTATTCAATTCAGACAATACCCATCGATCAATTTCTGGTCTATCTTCAATCTTAATTTCATCTTCAGCATAGGTAAAGCCATCTAGGTTTGCATATAAAGAGAAAAAAGAATATGTATTGTACAATGTTCCAAAGAATTTACGACGAACCTCATCAATTCCTTCAATATCAAACTTTAAATTATCCCAAGGGTTAGCATTCGAAATCATATACCAACGGGTAGCATCTGCACCATATTTATCCATTGTTTCAAATGGATCAACGGCATTTCCTAAACGCTTACTCATTTTTTTCCCTTCCTTATCTAACACTAATCCGTTAGATACTACATTTTTATAAGCAACTGAATCGAAAACCATTGTACCAATTGCGTGTAGCGTATAAAACCAACCACGCGTTTGATCAACACCTTCCGCAATAAAATCTGCTGGGAAGAATTTCTTATCGTCAATTAATTCTTTGTTTTCAAACGGATAATGCCATTGTGCATATGGCATTGAACCAGAATCGAACCAAACATCAATCAAATCAGCTTCACGCTTCATTGGTTGGCCTTTTGGTGAAACTAAGGTTACTGCATCCACCACATTTTTATGAAGATCTATTTTATCATAGTTTTCTTCACTCATATTACCAACTTCAAAATCAGCAAAAATATCAGCTTCCATAACGCCTGCTTTTACAGCCTTCGCCATTTCAGCTTTCAATTCTTCAATCGAGCCAATCATAATTTCTTCCGTTCCATCTTCGGTTCTCCAAATTGGCAATGGAATTCCCCAGTAACGAGATCGAGATAAATTCCAATCGTTTGCATTTTTTAACCAGTTTCCAAAACGACCTTCTCCGGTCGATTTTGGTTTCCAATTTATGGTGTTATTCAAGGCAAACATTTCATCACGCTTCTCAGTAACTTTTATAAACCAAGAGTCTAATGGGTAGTATAAAATTGGCTTGTCAGTTCTCCAGCAATGTGGATAACTGTGTCGGTATTTTTCTACGTGAAATGCCTTATTTTCTTCTTTTAATTGAATCGCGATTTCAACATCTAAAGAACGTTCTGGCGCTTCACCTTCATTGTAATATTCATTCTTCACATATTTCCCAGCATATTCACCCATATGTTTGGTAAATCTTCCTTGTAAATCTACCAAAGGAACAGGATTTCCATTGTCGTCTAACACCAACATTGGTGGTACTTCTGGACTTGCTTGTTTTGCAACCAAGGCATCATCAGCCCCAAAAGTTGGAGCAGTATGAACGATTCCAGTACCATCTTCAGTAGTAACAAAATCACCTGCAATTATTCTAAAAGCATTTTCAGCATTTTGATAAGGCAATGCGTATTGCATTAATTGCTCGTATTTAGCTTCTAAAATATCAGCTCCTTTAAATTCTTGAGCTATGTAAAAAGGAATCTTTTTATCGTTTTCTTTATATTCAGAAAGTTGTTCTCTATTCTCAATAGCAAAGAATTTTTTATTGAATTGTTTCCCTACTAAATTTTTAGCAAGAATAACTTTAATTGGTTCAAAAGTATATTGGTTGAAAGATTCAACTAATACATAATCAATCTTTTTTCCAACAGTTAAGGCTGTATTTGAAGGTAAGGTCCAAGGAGTCGTTGTCCAAGCTAAAAAGTGAATATTTCCATCAACTTTTTGTAAAAATTCTGGCAATGTGCTTTTCACAGCTTTAAATTGAGCAACAACTGTTGTATCGGTAACATCTTGATATGTTCCTGGCTGATTTAACTCATGCGAACTTAAACCAGTTCCTGCTTTTGGAGAATATGGTTGAATGGTATAGCCTTTGTAAATTAATCCTTTCTTATACATTTCGGCTAATAACCACCAAACTGTTTCCATATATTTTGGCTTGTAAGTTACATACGGATCTTCCATATCTACCCAATAACCTATACGTTTTGTAAGATCATTCCAAACATCGGTATAACGCATAACAGCAGTTCTACAAGCTTGGTTGTATTCTTCAACCGTGATTTTTTTGCCTATATCTTCTTTCGTAATTCCTAATTCTTTTTCAACACCTAATTCAATCGGTAATCCGTGCGTATCCCAACCTGCTTTACGTTTTACTTGAAAACCTTGAAGTGTTTTATAGCGACAAAAGATATCTTTTATAGCACGTGCCATTACGTGATGAATTCCTGGTAAACCGTTCGCAGAAGGTGGTCCTTCAAAAAATACATATGGTTTGTTTTCGTTTCTTGTTGCGATACTTTTTTCGAAAATATTTTCTGCTTCCCAAAACGCTAAAGTTTCATTGGCTACTTTAGTGAGGTTCAATCCTTTATATTCTCTAAATTTTTTACTCATTTCTACCCTGAATTCAATTAGTTTGCGAAATTACGGATTTTATTGAAAATATCATTATTATAAATTGCAAAAAATAATTGACCTAATTACTTGAATATCCTTGATTTATAGTAAGTTTATATTCTGAAAAATTTAAAAGCGAAAAATGATTCAAAAAATTATTTCTAATTCCTATAAAAATGCTAAAAGGATTCCACTAAAAAAGGACTCAAAATTTATTTTTTTTAGCGATTGCCATAGAGGAGATAATAGTTACGCAGATGATTTTGCCAACAATAGTAACATTTACTACCACGCCTTGCGAAATTATTATAATAATGACTATACGTATATAGAGTTAGGAGATGGCATTGAGCTGTGGGAAAACTTATTTTTTAATGAAATTTTTGAAGCACATAGAAATGTATTTATGTTATTACGCCAGTTTCATTTAAAAAATAGACTGCATATGATTTGGGGAAATCATGACATGACTTTCAAAAATAAAACTAAATCGGCAAAATTATTAGATACTTATTTCGATAAAGTTACTGGGACGAATAAAGATTTATTAACCGGACTTGTTTTTAATGAAGGAATTATTTTAGAACCTGAAGGGCTTGAAAAAAATATCTTACTTATTCACGGACATCAAGCAGATTTTTATAATTATGTTTTCTGGAAATTTAGTCGGTTTTTAGTACGGGTTTTATGGAAACCTTTACAAGTAGTTGGTATAAAAGACCCAACAAGTCCCGCAAAAAACTTTAAAGAATTAATTAAAGTAGAACGCAAACTTAAAAAATGGATCTTGGCAAATAACAATCAAATGGTTATTGCAGGGCACACGCACAGACCACGTTTTCCAGAACCAAATGAATTGCCTTTTTTTAATGATGGAAGTTGTGTACACCCACGCTCAATTACAGGAATTGAAATTGTTAATATGCAAATTTCATTAATTAAGTGGCATATTATTTCTCGCGATGATGGCACATTACAAATTGTAAAAACAGTTTTAGAAGGGCCACAAGATGTTAGAAGTTATTTAAAATAAATAAAGCGCCTCGAGAATGAGACGCTTTACAAATATTTGGGGTTTAAATTGAGGTTAAACCCGTAATTTATTTATACTAACCAAGTATATGACACACATTTTTTAAAGAGGTCACATAATTTATATTTTTATTTCATTCCTCTTTCTTTTTGAATATGTTCATAAGCTTTTTGAACTTGTCTAAACTTTTCTTCAGCGCCTTTTGTGTGTTCTTCGCCCAAATGTCTTAATTTATCGGGATGGTATTTTTTAACCATTTTTCGGTAAGCTTTTTTCACTTCGTCATCTGTTGAAGATTTAGTTATTTCCAATATCTTATACGAACTGTCTGAGCTATTGTAAAACATAGCTTTAATAGATTCAAAATCGTGACTGTTAATATATAAGTATCCTGCAATTGTTTTAATTGCGTGAACTTCTGACTCAGTTACAATTCCGTCCGATTTTGCAATTCCAAACAAAAAATGCAGTAATTGTAATCTTGAAGCATGTGTAATATTTTGTCTTATTTGAATACAAACTTGTCGAGTAGATATTTGATTATTTTTAATAAAACCTTTAAACAATTTAAACGCATGGTTAGCTCTTTCTTCACCATACATGCTTTTAAAATGATTTCGAACATAATTTAGCTCTTGCTGATCTATTTTTCCATCAGCTTTAATTACTGTAGCTGAAAGCAATAGTAAACTTATTTCAAAATCTCCAGATTGATTGCTTGTGCTTGTAGTTCTATATCTTTTAGCGGTTTCAACATCTTCTTTAGAAAAGCCATCAATAAAACTTCCCACAACATATCCTAAAATACTTCCAATAGGTCCACCTAAAGAAAAACCCAATCCAGCACCAAGCCATTTTACAAAATTCCCCATAAATAATTTAAAAATTCAAATATACGTCATATTGTTAGTCTATGTGAAAGATCAATTAGTTACACTTGTTAAATAAATTATAAACTTATGTTTTAGAAACTGTTATATTTACTCATTGTATTTTCAATTTAATTAGGTATTCGTGAACCTTTACATACTTTTTTGAATTTGAAATAATTTAAAATCAAAAAAATATGTAGGTTTGCACGCATAATACGTCTAACAAAAAAAATTAAAAAAATATGTATCCATTAGAAATCGTACAACCAATGCAATTAGAATTAGAAAATGCTGGTTTTACATCATTACACTCGGCACAAGAAGTTGAAGATATTTTAGCAAAAGAAGGAACAACGTTAGTTGTTGTAAATTCGGTTTGTGGTTGTGCCGCAGGAACTTGCCGACCAGGAGCTATCGCTTCTTTACAAGCAGAAAAAACACCAAGTAATTTAGTAACAGTATTTGCTGGAGTTGATGCTGAAGCTACTCAAAAAGCAAGAGAATTTATGATTCCTTTTCCTCCATCATCACCTGCAATAGCATTGTTTAAAGATGGTACTTTAGTTCATATGTTAGAAAGACATCATATTGAAGGAAGACCTGCTGAAGTTATTGCTGGAAACTTAGCTGGCGCATACGAAGAGTACTGCTAAAAACAATTTATAAACAAACTATAAAATCCGTTTAATAATTTAAGCGGATTTTTTATTTTTATAAAATGAATAAGAAACAGATAATTGCAAATACAGAAATATTCGTAAAAAAAACATTAAAAAATGCGGAAGGAGGGCACGATTGGTTTCATATATTGCGTGTTTGGAACAATGCAAAACTCATTGCTAAAAATGAATCGGTAAATTTATTTATTGTAGAACTTGGCGCCCTGTTACACGACATTGCTGATGCCAAATTTCATGATGGTGATGAAAGTATAGGTCCAAAAATAGCACGTGATTTTTTAAATAAAGAAGGTGTTTCAGAGGAAATTATTCAACATATTGAAAATATTATAAATTACATTTCATTTAAATCTTCATTAACTTCTGACGGCAACAAATTTACTTCGCCAGAATTAGATGTAATTCAAGATGCGGATAGGTTAGATGCCATTGGTGCTATTGGAATAGCGCGTTGCTTTAATTACGGAGGTTTTAAAAACAGAACTATATACGATCCTGAAATTGAGCCAAACTTAACTATGAGTAAGGAAGAATATAAGAATTCTCAAGCACCAACAATTAATCATTTTTATGAGAAACTATTGCTGTTAAAAGATAAAATGAACACAAAAACTGGAAAGCAAATTGCAGCTGATAGACATTTATACATGGAAGGTTTTCTTCAACAGTTTTATCATGAGTGGAATGGAGAAAAATAATATTTCTTATAAAATTATTGAAGGAGCTCCAGATTTGAAAGATTTAAAACATCTAGAAAATTTATACAAAACCATATTTGAAGATGCTCAACTAGATTTTTTTCGAAATAGAGTTACGGAAAAAGAAGATTTATGCGCTATTATTGCTTTTAAAAAGGAAAAATCCATAGCTTTCAAAATTGGGTATGATTACAACGAAACTACATTTTACAGTTGGGGTTGGCGGTGTTCTTCCAGAATTCAGAAATAAAAGAGTTGGTGAAAAATTATCCCAATTACAAGAAAAATGGGCGAAAGAAAACTCTTATTTAAAACTAAGGCCTAAATAGATGAATAGTTTTAAACCAATGATGATTTTAAATTTAAAAAATGGTTTTGATATTGTTTCGGTTTATACAAATGTAACTAATCAAACAAAAATAGTGTTTGAAAAAGAATTAAGTTGAAGATCGGTATTTTGCCCATAAATTGAACAAAACATAAAAACAATAACAATACTTAACTTTATCCTTTTCATTTTAAAATCTATTCAAATTCAGGTTTTCTTTTTTCTAAAAATGCCGTTGTTCCTTCTTTAAAATCATCAGTGCCAAAACTTATTCCAAATTGTTCTATTTCAACGCTATAACCATTTACACAATTAGTATAATTAGCGTTTATGGCTTTAATCGCAGCTCCTATCGCTACTGAAGAATTTCGTATTATTTTATCTGCTAATTTTTCGCAAAGTGGAATCAATTCTTCTTGCTCAACCACATAATTTACCAATCCGTATTCTTTTGCTTCTTCAGCAGAAATCATAGCTGCAGTCATAATCATTTCCATCGCTTTTCCCTTACCCACTAATTGCGGTAAACGTTGCGTGCCTCCATAACCAGGAATAACACCAAGACTAACTTCTGGTAAACCCAATTTTGCATTCGTACTTGCTACTCTAAAATGTGCTGCCATTGCCAACTCCAAACCTCCACCAAGTGCAAAACCGTTTACAGCAGCAATAACTGGTGTGCTTAAATTTTGAACAAAATCAAACAGAATTTCCTGCCCTTTTCTAGCTAGTTCCGTACCTTCTTCAATGTTAAAATCGGCAAACTCAGAAATATCTGCTCCAGCAACGAAGGCTTTTTCCCCACTTCCAGTTAAAATAATGACCTTAGTTTCGTCATCATTATTCAACATATTAAAAGCAAAATGCAGTTCTTCAATAGTATTTTTATTTAAAGCGTTTAATTTTTTAGGTCTGTTAATTGTAATTGTTGCAAGGTGCCCTGCTTTTTCTACTAAAATATTGTCAAAATTCATGGTCTTATTTTTTAGGTAAAATTATTTTAAAAACGGTTCCTTTATCAATCTCAGATACAAACGTAATTCTTCCATTATAAGCTTCTACAATATTCTTTACCATTGGCAAGCCTAAACCCATTCCGCTCGATTTGGTGGTGAATTTTGGTTCAAATATTTTGTCTTTATCTTCATCTGAAATTCCTTTTCCATTGTCGGCAATGCTAATTTCAATATCATTTTCCAAATCTGAAACACTAACTTCAATTTTCTTATTTGAAATTTCAGTCAATGCATGAATTGCATTTTTTACTAAATTTGTAACAACTCTAATCAATTGCGTTTTATCTAATTCTGCAATAATTTCTTGCTGTTTTGGAAAATAAAAAATAAAATCTTCTGTAAAAATATCTAAAGCGTGCTTCACAACTTCAGCAACATTTAATTCTTCTCTCTTTTGAGTAGGCATTTGCGCAAAATTTGAGAATGCCGAAGCAATGGAACTCATCGTGTCAATTTGCTGAATCAATGTTTTACTATATTCACTTAATTTATCGTAAATTTTTGGGTCATTTACATCAAAACGACGTTGAAAACTTTGAACTGTTAAGCGCATTGGAGTTAACGGATTTTTAATTTCATGTGCCACCTGTTTTGCCATTTCTCTCCAAGCTTGTTCTCGCTCTCCTTTCGCCAATTTCACTGCACTTTCCTCTAATTCATCCACCATATCATTGTAAGCATTAACCAATGTAAATATTTCAGCGCTGGCATTATTTAAGAATATTTTCTCGTTACGCTTATTCAATCTGGTCAATGCCATTTTATCGGTAACTGCTTTAATATTTCTAGTAATGTAACTCGATATAAAATAGGCCAACACAATAGCTAGCAAAAACATTAAGATATAAATGTAAGTCATTCTAATTAAAAATTCTTCTAAATCTTTATCCTGAATCGTATTATCTTGAATGTATTGTAAATTTAAAATACCAATCGGCTTAAATTTATTATCGGTAATATAGGAGTACGAAGAAAATAAGGTATTTCTTTCTATATCTTCCGATTCTACATAACTACTACTAATCGTTGTTGAAATTTTTTGTAAAATAGTATCGTTTAAAATTGTTGGCGAATCGCTTTTAATAAAGCCAGAATAGGAACTCTTTTCTAATTTACCTTCTAAATTATAAATAATCATTTCAATATTTTCAATATCAGAAATTTCATGAACTTTATCCTTAAATATTGCAGTTAAATTTTCAGAATTAATTGGGTACGTGTTTTGTGAAGAATTTAACCAATAGTTAATTGATGCGTGTACCGATGCTTCTTTTCTTTCTAATCTAGCTGCATTGTATTCGGTTGTTTGCTCTTTGTATTGGTAAATTGTAACTGCAGCAATAAGAACAGATGCCAACAATATTAATAATATCATTGATAAAAATATTCGAATACGAAATGAGAGTCTGCTAATTTTCATACTTTTTTTTGAAGAATTTTAATCTTCTAGTCCTCAATAAATATACCAAGAATTTTATTTATACCGAAGTTTAAAAATAAGAATAATTAAAGTTAAAACAGCAGTTACACTATTCGCAGCAATCATAGCCAAGCTATTTAAGTGAATTCCATAAATTAACCATAACAAAATACCTATAAACATAGCAATATACATGGTAAGCGAAATATTTCCTGCCGATTTGGTTTTCCAAGTTTTATACACTTGTGGAACATAAGCCGCTGTTGTTAAAGTAGCAGCTATTAAACCAATAATTTCAAAAGAGTCTATCATATTTTTATTAAAAAACGGTCATTGAGGCTCTCGAAATGAAAACTTTTATTTCACTGAAATCTTTATATTATGTTGGTCACTTCGAGAGCCTCAGTCACCTATTTTCTTTCACTGAAATCATTATATTAAAGGTTACTTCGAGTACCTCAGCTACCTGTTTTCTTCTACAGAAACTTGTTATTATATTGGTCACTTCGAGAGCCTCAGTCACCTGTTTTTTCATTAATAACTTCATATTTAAAAGTTACTTCAAGTACCTCAGCAACCTAGAGAACTTCTGTGATCTAAATTCCTACCCAACAATATTGATAATTTTACCTGGAACTACAATCACTTTTTTAGGTGTTCTAC
>Ga0209121_10001928_pt1 | contig 21523 bp, 23 predicted proteins | sample Cruoilmetagenom3_FD_187292 | JGI IMG/M metagenome (GOLD analysis project Ga0209121, IMG submission 187292) | Oil polluted marine microbial communities from Coal Oil Point, Santa Barbara, California, USA - Sample 3 (SPAdes) (version 2) | ecosystem: Environmental > Aquatic > Marine > Oil seeps ...
TGGGACAGATATCATTATGCTGGACAATATGAGTCTTGAGGATATGCGTGAAGCACTAAAGGCAATTCGTGGCCGTGCTTTAATTGAAGCCTCTGGAGGCATTAAACTAGATAGAGTTCGAGCTATAGCCGAAACCGGGGTTGATTTCATCTCAGTTGGCGCCCTTACTCATTCAGCCAAGGCTTTAGACATCAGTTTGGAGCTTACGTCATTTTCTTAGCGACGACCAAATATCGTTTGGGGCTGTCTTCTAGGTGGGTTATGGCTAAACCAGCGTGCTTCATTAGCTCTCTTAGCTCAAACTCATCAGGTAAAAAGTCATTGCCAACCACGCCGCCTATGGATTGGTGAAGCTGGTTAATTGCTTCCCTACTCATGGTATGACAGATAACTACCCTGCCACCATCCTTGAGTACTCTGGCTATCTCCCTTAATGCCATTGCTTTGTTGTAAAAATGTGGGAAAACACTGTTACATATAGCTAAATCAGCAGAATTATCAGCTAAGGGAATACCAGTGATATCAGCCTGAACAAAATCCACGATTGACCAAAATCCTTTGCCTCTAGCTCGGTGCAACATCTTTTGTGAGAAATCCAAGGCTATAATTCTCCCCTCATTTCCCACTGCTTCAATTAGAAAGGGCAAAAGGATGCCCGTGCCACTGCCAATATCAAGTACATGACTCCCAGCTTTAATATCTAGCTCTTTAACGATATTGCTGAGGCATTCCAGCCTTTCCCGAGTAACTTCCTTATCCCAAACTGGGGACAATTGATCAAAATAATTCTGAAGCTGCATAGTTAGTTTGCTAGCTGAACTTGTTGCCATCCCTTCACCTTCCTCTTAGGAGAGAATGCTGTTGCCAGGCCAAAGATAATGGAAGAAGTTATCACAATGGATGCGCCCGAGGGGAGATCCAGAAAATAGGAGGTGGCAAGTCCAGCCCAGCAAGAGATAATGCCGAAAACTGAGGCGATAAGGAGCATGCGCTTTAAACTGTAAGTAAGTTGATATGCCGCTGCTGCGGGATTAAGAATAAGGCTATAGATGAGCAAGCCACCAATGCTTCGCAGTGAAGCAGTGATAGTTACACCGGTGAAAAATAGCAAGCCATAGAAAATAAGGGTTGCCGGGATGCCCACGGCTAATGCTACCTGTCGGTGGCAAATTACCGCCTGAATTTCCTTGTAAAAGGCAACCACCAATCCAATCACCATTGCTGTTACTATGACCAAGAAGATTAAATCTTGTCGGGTAACAGTAAGGATACTGCCCCAGAATAGGTTTAAGGCTTCGGTTCTGGAACCAGGCATCATGCCCATGAAAAGGAATGCCAGTCCCAACATTAAAGAGAAAACAATGCCAATCGAAGTATCAGGGTTTAGCTCACCTCGGTCAGCCATGGGTCCGATGATTCCCGCTGAAGCCAGACTAAAAAGCAAAGCTCCAACAAGGGGGTTAAAGCCTAACCAGACACCGAGGAGGGCACCAGCAAAAGCAGCATGGGCAATGCACACCCCGATAAATGAGAGGTGCATGCTAACTACGAAGACCCCCACTATGGAGCAGGTTATACCACCGCACAACCCGGCAAGGATGGCATTTTGCATAAATTGGTACTGCAGAATAGAAAAATCCATGCTATTCAGAAAGCAACCTCAGCTTTAGCCGGTATTGAAACCGTAGCCCCATAAAGCTGGCTCAGTATCTCTCCTTTAAGCATTGACTCTGGGCTACCTTGTTGCCATATTTTGCCCTCTTTCATTAGAATCAGTCGCTGGCAAGTGGAAGGCAGTTGTCTAAGGTCATGAGTGACGAATAGAGTAGTCATGTGGTATTCCCTATGAATAAGCTGTATCAGGCTTAAGATTTCTCGCTGGGCTTGTGGGTCTATTGAAGCTGTGGGCTCATCAAGGAGAAAGATTTCGGGCTGTTGAATTAAAGCTCGGGCAATAGCTGCTCTCTGGTATTCGCCTCCAGAAAGGTGCCCTATGGGGCGCTGAGCTAGCCCAGCCATGCCAACCATATCCAATACTCTATCTACATTTTTCCATTCAGTCTGTGTCGGTCGGTGTAATAGACCCAGGCGGCCATAGCGGCCTACCATCACTGTCTCCCTAACATTGATGGGCAACCTGGGGTCAATACTTTCCACCTGAGCTACATAACCTATGCGCTTTCTCAACTTGATGCCATTTCTTCCATTCACTGGCATCCCTAATACCAAGGCTTGACCTTGGACCAGTTTGCCCAAGCCATTGATAACGGTAAGCAAAGTAGTTTTGCCAGCACCATTAGGTCCAATGATGCCGATGAATTCCCCCTTTCGTACCTTCAGAGATACCCCCTGTAGGGCCACATCCTCCCGATAGGAAACTACGGCATCCTTAATACTGATGACCATGTTATCCATGTTGCTTCCTCCACTGAGCTAGAGCTTCGAGAATCAAATCAACATTCTTATCTATGGCCTTCTCCCAGGTTTCGGTGTTTTCAAAGCCACCGGGGAAGTTGGATATGGTCACTTGAATGGCTCCAATATCTTGTGCCATGGTTTCGCTATTACTAGTTGCACCACTTTGCAGGTTATCAATGACCAAAGCTACACCGGCTTTTTTAGCTTCAGTTACCAGTTTTCCCATCTCCAGCACACTTAGCTCCCCAGGTCGGCCATAGGTAGCAATGACATCAAAGCCGGCCCAGCTTACAAATCCCGCCTGATAACTGGAGCAGAGCACTTTCACTTCACTTACCTTCGCCTCCCTAAATCTATTTCCTATTTCCCTGCCCTTAGCCAAAATAGCTTGTGTTCTCTCCTTAGCCTTCCTTTGGTAATATTCTGAATTTGCCAAATCTATTTCACTCAGAGCCTGGGCAATCTTATCTATAGCTTCACTTTCAACCTCAGGCATCATCGGGGCGTCTGGCACGTCGATAACTTTGATAATGAGAGCAGGATTGTCAGCAGCGTCGATAAGCCCCGTTATATTTGCCTTATCCTGCTGCCAGTTATGAATGATAAAGGCTTTACTATTAGCTAATATCTCAACATCGCTTGGTTTCATGTCATAATGTCCCGGACACATCCCTGGAGGGATAAGGTTATGTATTTCCAGCTTGTCACCAGCAATATCCTGTGCAATCCCAGCTATGAGTGAGCTTCCTGCGATAATATCGGCTGATGGCCGGGAACAGGATAAGGGTACAAGCAAAGCTACGAGGAGAAGTGCTGTCATAAGGCCTAGCAGAAATTTTCCTTTCATAAGCCCGCCTTTCAATACTTCATGCATCTGCAATTAGTTGCAACAAGACCGCAAAAAAATTTAATCCTTTTCCAGTTGCACTCTAGACTTTACGAAATCCACCTGACGTACCTTACCCAGGAAAACCCTCCTTTCCCCGAAGAGGGTCTCTACTTCCACCCGCTCACCATCAATCATCATATATGCAATATCCTCCACAACTGGCTTATCATCTTTTGTAGCTTCATAAACTTTAGCCAGACACATCTTAACGCTCATCCTTTCCTTTTGTTAAACCTTGTCGTGCCTTCTCTAGGCAATTGCTGGCATCAGCCATCCTGGTGGCTGCTTCCTGTAGCTGTTGTGCTACCTCAGTGGATAAAGACGCAGGCTTTTCAGCCCAATCGCGAAACTCCCTCTCATGCTCGCGGTTATGCTTAATCCAATAGTCAAGCAAAATACGCAGTTTTTCTCGAATGTCACTCATAGCTAAGATTGTCCCCTTTTCTTGCGGCACTCGCTGCATTCTCCTGAGATAGCTAAGTGTCTTAGGTCAGCATTAAAGCCATAATCACGAAGCAAAGTATCTTTTAGCGGATATAATGCAGCTTCGTCTAAATCCATTATCTTGCCGCACCTGCGGCAAACCAGATGATGGTGATGACTCTTCTCAGCTACATGATAACGAACACGCCCTTCGCTAAAGTCAGTTTCCGTGACTAAATTCAATTCTTTTAGTAGCTCCAAGGTGCGATAGACGGTAGAAATGTTGCTATACGGGTAACGACTATGTAGCTGCCCATAGATCTCTTCAGCGCTAATATGGCCCTCAGCCTCATGGAGGGCTTCAATGACCAGCATACGCTGCGGAGTTAAACGATACCCCTTTTCTTGAAGGATTTTGTAGCAGTTCATTCCAAAGTAAGATTATAATAGGACAGGAAGATTATTGCAATAGGTCGCTGATGCAATTAACTGATTTTTAGCGATTTTTTGCTTTCTAGCAACAAGGTTACCGGCCCATCATTATGGATCTCTACCAGCATATACTCTTGGAAAATTCCTGTCTCTACCTTAAGGCCAGTGGAGTGAACCTGATCCACAAAAAAGTCATATAATTCCTTAGCCCTATGTGGAGGAGATGCTTCAGTGAAACTGGGACGCCTTCCCTTCCCAGAATCAGCCAGAAGAGTAAACTGGCTTACTATCAAAATTTCCCTCTTTGTTTCCAACGCTGACAGAGCAAATTTATTCCCTTCATCGGAGAAAATGCGCAGGTTAACTATTTTATTTGCCAAGTAGCTAGCATCCTCTTGTGAATCGCCCCTAGCAATACCAATAAAAACTACTAACCCGGAACCAATCTTCCCTACCAGCTTGGCATTTACACTTACCAAAGCACCGGTAACCCGCTGAATTAGCGCTTTCATTTTTGCTTTTTTTATTTAATCATGTTAAATTAAAGGTTGGGGATATTATATCCAATTAAGTGGGTAAAAACCCACTTTTTTGTTAAATTTATGTTAGGTTGAGAAGAGATGAAGACAGAGTTTATGGTTGCTATTACACAGCTCTCAGCTGAGAGGAACTTACCTAAGGAAGTTGTTTTAGCAGCTTTGGAATCAGCACTTATTTCAGCTTATAAAAAAGACGTTTTTACCCCAAAGCAGGATATCTCAGTCAAAATTGACCCTAACACTGGTGATATCAAGGTTTATGTTAGAAAAGTTGTGGTTGAGTCAGTTACCAACCCACACCAAGAGGTTTCTTTGGATGAAGCTCAAAAATTGCGGGATAGCATCCAAGTTGGCGAGGTAGTGGAGGTGGGCTCTACACCCAAAGATACTGGGCGTATTGCTGCTCAAACAGCAAGACAGGTTGTTTTGCAGCGGTTGCGCGAAGCTGAGCGCCGAGTAATCTATGAGCAGTTCACCGGTAAGGAAAGCGAGATTGTCAGCGGGACAATTCAATTCATCCAACCTAAACAAATTTATGTTAACCTAGGTAAGACAGAGGCTATACTTCCTTTTAACGAACAGGTGTCTAATGAGCGTTACTACGTAGCACAGCAACTTAAATTCTATCTCTTGGGGATAAGCCAAGGGGTTAAAGGGCCTCAAATAATAGTTTCTCGATCCCACCCGAATTTGCTTCGCCGCCTTTTCGAACTAGAAATCCCTGAAATTTGTAGCGGTGTTGTGGAGCTGAAAGCCATAGCTCGAGAGGCTGGACACCGAAGCAAAGTAGCAATATCAACTCGCCAAGAAAACGTTGACCCCATAGGTTGCTGTCTTGGACCTCGAAGCATCAGGCTACAAGGTATTATTAACGAGCTAAATGGTGAAAAAATAGATGTGATTCAATGGCACGCCGATCCTAAAATATTTATTCCCAATGCCCTCAGTCCAGCTAAAGTGACAAGTATCGAGCTCAACGAGGCAGAAAAGACAGCCACTGTAGTCGTTCCTGATAGGCAACTATCCCTAGCTATAGGTAAGGAGGGGCAAAATGCCAGGTTAGCAGCAAAACTCTCTGGTTGGCGAATTGACATTAAGAGCGTCTCTGCCGCTGAGGCAGAAAGAATAAGCTTACTAGAGGCTGCTCCCCAAGAGTTAGCAAAAGTAGCCGGAGGGGATGAATTTCCTTCCACCATGCCAAGCGAGCCCCAAGCGGCAGTGCCGGTTAGTAGCAGCAAAGTAGAAGAGCTAACTACGCTGTTAGCCAGCGAAGAATTTATATTAGCCTCGAAAGTTGCTTCTGAGAAGCCTGAAGGAAAACCACAACTTCGCTTCGCTGAGGATATTTTGCCAGCCAGGGGGAAGAGCGCAAAGCTGGAGAAGGAGAAGGTTAAGGGCAAAGGACATAAGAAAAGGAAAATTCACTTTGAGGACAATGCGCCAGAAGAATAAACATATACCGCAGCGTACTTGCGTTGCTTGCCGACAGGCGAGGGACAAGAAGGATTTGATTCGCCTGGTACGTAGCGATGACGGAGTTGTCGAGGTTGACCCATCTGCCAGGAAGCCAGGCAGGGGTGCCTATTTATGTTCCCTAAAGGGTTGTTGGGAAATAGGGCTGAAAAGGAATTGCTTGGAACATGCTTTGCGAACAAAGCTTAGTAGCGATAATCGCCAAGCTTTAATAGAGTATAGCAATGACTTGCCTAGGAGGAGTCGGATTTGAGTAACGTAGAAATGCACCCGATGGCTAATCGAAAGGAAACAAATCATTCGACTTTGCCTCAAATCGAGCTTCCACCTTCCGTAACTATAAAAGGGTTAGCTGACACCCTAAAAGTAGAGCCTGTGAAAGTTATTAAGCAGCTTATGCGGAAAGGCATTATGGCCAATGTTAACCAGGCTATCGATTTTGATACTGCCGCTATGGTAGCCCTAGATTTCGGTTACCACACTCGGGAGAAAATAGAGCGTCAAATCTTGCCTTCCCTCAAGGGACTAGGAGATAAATTAGAAATTCGCTCCCCGGTGATTACTGTAATGGGGCATGTCGACCATGGTAAAACAACCCTTCTTGATGCCATCAGGAAAACCAACGTAACTGCTCACGAGGCAGGAGCTATTACCCAACATATTGGCGCTTACCAAACTACCGTGGATGGACGCAAAATTACCTTCTTGGATACACCCGGACATGAAGCTTTCACTGCTATGAGAGCCCGTGGAGCACAGGCAACTGACATCGTGGTCTTGGTGGTTGCTGCTGATGATGGCGTCATGCCTCAGACTGTAGAAGCTATAGACCATGCCAAAGCTGCCAAAGTGCCCATAGTAGTTGCCATCAATAAAATTGATAAACCTGATGCCAACCCTGAGCGTGCAAAGCAGCAGCTTGCTGATTTAGGTTTAATTATTGAAGAATGGAGCGGCGAAGTTGTTTGTGTTCCCATCTCAGCTAAAAAGGGGCAAGGAATCTCGGATTTATTGGAAAATTTATTCCTTGTTGCCGACATATTAGAACTAAAAGCCGATCCTAACTGTGCCGCAGAAGGCGTGGTCATTGAAGCTAAGCTTGATAAAACTAAAGGCCCCTTAGCTACTCTTCTGATCCAGAAGGGCACTCTCGAAGTGGGCAATATTATAGTGGCTGGCAATACTTGGGGTAAAATCAAAGCTATGTTTAATGATAAAGGAAAGAGGATTAAGAAAGCTGGGCTATCAACTCCAGTGGAGGTTCTTGGCATAAATGGCGTGTCAAGGTCAGGAGAGATCTTTACTGTAGTTACCGATGAGCATCAAGCACGAAGCATTGTAGACAAATATGAAGCTATGATAGCCCATGAACCTTTAAGTTTAAGCACCCTTTCCAGCCAAATAAGCGCCGGGAGAGTAAAGGAACTCAACGTAATTTTAAAGACGGACGTTCAGGGCAGCATAGAACCAATAAAGAACTCCATAGAGCGACTGGGCACGGAAAAGGCGAGGGCTAAGGTTATACACGCTGCTAGTGGCAGCATCACAGAAGGTGATGTGCTTCTTGCTTCGGCTTCAAAAGGCATTGTTATTGGTTTTAACAGCGATCCAGCGCCAGGAGCACAGCAGTTAGCTGAAGCAGAAGGGGTAAGCATTCAGCATTATGATGTAATCTACCGATTAGAGGAAGACGTAGGTAAAGCATTAAAGGGGATGCTTGAGCCAACTTATGCTGAAGTGCTTGGAGGGCGTGCTGAGGTACGCGCTATATTCTCCGCTAGCAAGCGTGGTAAAGTGGCCGGAGTTTATGTTAAGGAAGGAAAAGTATGGCGGGATGCCAAAGTCAAAGTATTGCGGCAAAATGAGGTGGCCTGCGAATCTCGAGTCTCCAGTTTAAAGCGTTTTAAAGAGGATGTCACCGAGGTAGTTGCTGGCCTTGAATGTGGCATAGGCATAGAAGGGTTTACCGATTTCTACACCGGCGATATTATCGAGTTTTATAGAAAGGAAAGGGTAAGTTAAGGCAACAAACGCCATTCCGAATGGAGCGAAGGGGAATGAAGAATCTCGGAGAGCGAGGAACTTGAGGAAGCTTAAATGTCCAGACGTACGGAACGACTAAGCAAACTTATCAAGCAGGAAATCAGCAGATTGCTTGAGCGTGAGGTTAACGACCCAAGGCTGAGTAATCCTATCTCTGTAACAGAAGTTTCGATTTCGCCTGACCTCAAGTATGCTAGAGTATTTGTTAGCATACTGGGAAATGAAACCAATAAAACAGAGATGCTAGCAGGTTTCAACGCTGCTTCTGGATTCTTACGCAAGAAATTGGCTGCGCATTTAAAGTTGAGATGCGTCCCACAGCTTAGCTTTCATTATGATAATTCTATTGAGCTGGGGGCAAGGCTGCTCAAATTAATCGAGCAGGTTAGCAACACGAAATAGCTTAAGCTTTTGCTAGGAACAGACCAAAAATATTGACATTACCGTATGTAATAAGATATGTTAGAGATATGCTAGCGAAGTAAAAAGGAGGTAATTTTTCATGCAAGCGTATTGCTTTAAGTGTCGGGCGAAGAGGGATATAAAAAATCCAATATCCGTTACCCTTAAGAATGGAAAGCCAGCAGTCCGCGGGACCTGTTCTGTATGTGGAACCAAGGTATTTAGAATTGGCAAAGCTTAATTTTCCCACGTGGCTCGGTGGCACCAGCAAAGATAATTTCTGTTAACCTCAGCGCACGAAATAGTGAATCTTAAGCTCAAAATTTGCTGGCTCTGTAGTCTAGCTTAGTGTTGTCTATAGTAGCAACAATTAATCCTGATATTAATAGATTTTTGCTAGTATAAGCATCAGGAGAGGCTGGATTTTTGGTTTTGCTTCCTAAGCAACCAAAACTATATAAATGTCGGCAAAGGAATATTCTTGTGGGTGCTGAGCCCAAAGTTCATGCTCTGGTAGCTGATAAGGCCGCTTTAGCGAGGTGGTGTCTCTATCCATCAGTAAGGAGGGAAAGCGAGTTATGGGAACGATAAATGTAGCCATTATAGGTGTTGGTAATTGTGCTTCCTCATTGGTTCAGGGAGTCTACTATTATAAGAATGCTAAAGAAAACGAGTTTGTCCCCGGTTTAATGCACATCAAGCTAGGAGGCTATCATATAGCTGATATTAACTTCGTAGCTGCGTTTGATATTGATAAAAATAAAGTAGGTAAGGACTTAGCTAAAGCTATTTACACCCCACCTAACAACACCTTCAAGTTTTGCGATGTGCCTAAAACCGGTGTCAGAGTAGAGCGTGGCATGACCCATGACGGGTTAGGCAAATATCTCTCGCAAATCATTACCAAGGCGCCAGGTCCAACAGCTGACATAGCAGGCATTCTCAAGGAGACTAAAACTGATGTGGTGCTTAATTACCTACCTGTGGGAAGTGAGGGGGCAACTAAGTGGTATATAGAGCAGGTGCTAGCCGCTGGCTGTGGCCTTGTCAACTGCATACCGGTGTTCACTGCCCGTGAGCCTTATTGGCAGAACCGATTTGCCGAGAGTGGATTGCCTGTTATTGGCGATGATATCAAGTCTCAGGTTGGGGCTACCATTACACACCGAGTATTGACGAAGCTTTTCCGCGACCGCGGTGTTAAGTTAGAACGAACTTATCAATTGAACTTCGGTGGCAATACTGACTTCTACAACATGCTGGAGAGAGAGCGGTTAGAATCTAAGAGAATTTCCAAGACAAATGCTGTTACCTCACAGTTAGACTACGATATTGGTTCTGATAATATCTATGTTGGCCCTAGTGATTATGTCTCTTGGCTGGCCGACCGCAAGTTTTGCTATATAAAGATGGAGGGACGCACCTTTGGCGATGTTCCCCTAAATTTAGAGTTGAAGATGGAGGTATGGGATAGCCCTAATTCCGCCGGGGTGGTTATTGATGCTCTAAGGTGCTGCAAATTGGCTTTAGACCGCGGCCTAAGTGGAGCTATTGTGGCACCCTCAGCCTACTTTATGAAATCTCCGCCAATCCAATATTCCGACGACGAAGCCCGGCTAAGAACCGAAGCATTTATTATAGGAGGGGAGCAAGAAGGCCCAATTTCATTGCCTGAGCCACAGCCAGCGAGGATTGAGGGGTAAGCTGCTCCGGCAGCAAGGCAATAATAACCTTAAGCAGCACACCTTAAAAGTAATCCACTACTATATTGCCTTGCTTGATAAGGCTTAATAAATCTGATAAAGCTAGGTGTCTTAAGATGATAACCTTGGTGGTAACAACAGGTTCTGGCTCAATGGATTTATACTCCCAGAAACTTGCTGAGAAACTGGACGTCCCCAAAGTCTATACGGATATTTACCAGAGGACTGCTGAGAAGTTTAATATTTCCTGGCTCTCACGAGATGCATTAAGAGCCATCCGAGAGGATTGGAGCTTTTTTAAAAAAGTTAACAAATTAAGTGGCATAGTTCATCTGCCAAATCAGCACTTTGGGCGTTACGGAAACTTTCTCAAAATACCCTACATCATAACCGTGCATGACCTCATCAGGTATCTCGACCTCAGGGAATATGGAAAATATATTCACCGTCCTAACCTTAGGGACAAATTCTACTTGAGCCTTGATTGCAAAGGTATCAAAAAAGCAATAAGGATAATAGCAGTATCTCAATCTACAAAAAACGACCTGCTGCACTACCTTGAAATACCCGACAAGCAGATAAGCCCTATTTATGAAGGTGTTAACCACACGATTTTCAAGCCATCGCTTCCGCCTAATAATTCTGCATACCCTTATATCCTCTTTGTTGGCTCGGAGCACCCCAGAAAGAACTTGCCGACTTTGCTTAGGGCATTTAAAAGGCTCAAGGAGCAGCCAAGGTTTAAGAATCTAAAGCTGGTCAAAGTAGGTAAGGCTGGCGGGCCAGAGAGCGATTTTAGAGGACAAACTATGGAGGTTATAAATTCTCTAAAACTAAATCGGGAGGTAATATTCACCGAGGCAGTTTCTGAAGAGGATTTGAGGGCATATTACTGTGGCGCTGAGTGCTTTGCTCTCCCTTCTCTCTATGAGGGTTTTGGTTTCCCACCGCTTGAAGCAATGGCTTGTGGTTGCCCTGTGATAATCTCGGATAGCTCCTCACTGCCAGAAGTAGTAGGTGAGGCAGCAATCAAGGTTCCCCCTTACGATATTGAGGGGCTGGCAGAAGCTTTAGAGAAGGTTCTTACTGATGAGGAGCTCAGGAAAGGCCTTATTACTAAGGGAAAGGCACAAGCTGACAAATTCTCATGGGACGAAGTAGCAGAAAAGACCCTCGAAGTTTACCACGAGGTAGAGGAAAGTTTCCGCTGAATCTTCAAAGTGCATGTGTTCAGTTCTCTTTCCCAAATGAGCTATACTATGGTCTTCCACCTATTTAGAAAGGAGATAAGTTGTCCCAGCTTTCCCTTTTCACTAACGTGGGCTAAAGGTAGACTTGGCAATATGGCGATATTCGTGGCCCAAGCTACAGAATTGGGCTTCACCCATACTCTCCTAACAGGAAGGGTATGGTAAATCAGTTGAGAGGAGCTGCTGTGGCAAGACTGGTAGAAATTCGAAAAAATTTAGCCCATCGCATTACCAATCCCATGGTTGGGATTTTAAGTAAAAGTAGACTAAAACCCACTACCCTCACCTTTATTGGGTTGGCCATAAGCATCGGTGCAGCTTACGCTATTGCCATTGGCTATTTCCTTCTTGGCGGAGCTTTGGTTTTGGTCTCCGGGCTATTTGATCTCCTCGATGGGGCACTGGCTCGCTTTACCAAGCAAAGTACAAAGTTTGGCGCTATTCTAGACTCAACGTTCGACCGCGTTTCCGAGGCAGTCATATTCTGCGGTCTTCTGATCTGGCTTATGCGGGGAGGAGCTACTTCGGGAATTGTGCTTGTTTTTGCCGCTCTAATTGGCTCTTTCCTTGTTAGCTATATAAGAGCCAGGGCAGAGGGGCTAGGTTTGGAATGTCACGTTGGTTTGTTTACCAGAGCTGAAAGGGTTATAGTATTAGCGCTAGGTTTGCTAGTAAATCAAGTTTTTATTGCTTTATGGGTTTTGGTAGTCTTTGTTTATATCACTGTAGCTCAAAGGCTGCTTCACTTACAGAAGCAAGCGAAAGTCAGGGGGTGACTAAATGCCTGTTATAGCTGTTGTGGGGGGTCAGTGGGGTGACGAGGGGAAAGGAAAGGTAATTGATTCCCTAGCTGAGAAGGCTAAGGTAGTGGTTCGTTTCTCTGGAGGTGATAATGCCGGCCACACAGTTATTAACCCCTCTGGCGAGTTCAGGATGCATCTTGTACCCTCTGGCATTTTTTACCCAGGGGTAACTTGTATTATCGGCAACGGCGTGGTTATTAACCCAGCAGTGCTTCTTGAGGAACTAGATAACCTTAAGAAGCACGCCGTTGATGCAAGCCGCCTCGTTATTAGTGACCGTGCCCACCTCACCATGCCTTATCATACCCTTCTCGACGGGCTGGAAGAGGAAAGGCGTGGTAAAGGGGCTCTGGGAACTACGCGTAGAGGAATTGGCCCTGCCTTCGCTGATAAAGTTGCTCGCATGGGAATCCGCACCGGGGACTTAATAAACAAGGATTTGTTTCACAGCAAGCTAAGCTCAATCCTTGAATTTAAGAATGCCATTCTTACCAAGGTGTACGGGCATTCGCCTTTGTTATTAGAAGAAATCTTTGAGCAATATTGCCGTTATGGGGAGCAACTGGCTCCATTTATTCAGGAAACTAACTCCGTAATTCACCAATCTTTAGCCCGAGGAGAGATAGTTTTATTAGAAGGTGCCCAAGGGACTTTGCTTGACCCCGACTTTGGCACTTACCCTTATGTAACTTCTTCTTCGCCATTAGCTGGAGGAGGCTCCATTGGGGCAGGCATAAGCCCAATGGCATTTAATCGCATTATTGGTGTATTTAAAGCTTACATCACTAGAGTTGGCAGCGGCCCCATGCCCACTGAGCTAAAGGATAAAATTGGCGAGCTCATACGTAAGAAAGGTCATGAATATGGTGCTACTACAGGGAGGCCGCGACGCTGCGGTTGGTTTGATGCCGTAGCTGGCCGCTTCAGTGCTCAGGTAAATGGCTTCAGTGATATAGCTTTAACCCACCTCGATATTTTTGATGGGTTTCCTTCCATCAAAATATGCACAGCCTATGAATTTAACGGAGAAACTTTGAATTATTTTCCCAGCGACTCAAGCATTCTGGAGAAATGCCAACCTGTGCATGAAGAGCTGTCTGGTTGGCAAGGGTCAACAAGAGGAATCCGTAATTTTGACCAGCTACCATCGGAGGCTCGTCGCTACATCAACCGACTTGAGGAGCTTCTCTCCTGCCCTATTAGCTTTGTCGCCGTAGGCTCAAAGAGAGAACAAGTGATAGAGGTGAGACCTATTCTACCGTGAAAATTCCCGAGTCTTCAGGGCACCCGGATCTATACTCCTTGGGTGGTCTTGGTGGGTAGAGGTAAGTCAATTTTATAATCCCTTAGCGTTGTTCGAATAATCTCGGCTGATTTTTCGTCAGGCTTAATCAAAGGTAAGCGAGGCTTGCCCACTGGGAAACCCAAGTAATTCAGAGCATATTTAACAGGCATAGGGTTGGTAACAACAAATAGGGCATTTATCAGAGGCAATAAATGGCGGTGAATGCTAGCTGCCTCTTGAGTTTCACCGTTAAGAAATTTCTCCATCATGTCTTTTATTTGGATTCCTACTAAATGTGAAGCGACGCTGACCACACCATAACCACCCAAAGTGAGAATAGGCAAGGTATCACTATCATTGCCGCTGTAAACTAAGAAGTCGCTCTTGGCCCCCTGTATAATCTCAGCTATTTGGCGAAGGTTACCACTAGCTTCCTTCACGCCAATAATATTGTCTATTTGGCTTAGCTTGATTACCGTATCGGCAGCAAGGTTAATGCTTGTGCGTGATGGTACGTTGTAGAGAATACAAGGCAAAGTTGTGGCTCGGGCAATGGCATTAAAATGCTCAAATAAGCCTTGCTGGGGCGGCCGATTATAATAAGGAACTACCAATATGCAAGCATCAACCCCAACTTTCTCTGCTTCTTTAGTTAGCTCCTGGCTCTCTCTAGTGTTGTAACTGCCAGTCCCAGCCACTATTGTTCCACGGTTAGCTGCCGATGACTTGACTTCAGCAAAAAGGCGGAGCTTCTCATCAAAGCCAAGATTGGGAGATTCTCCGGTAGTGCCAGAGAGCACCAGACCATCGCTACCAGAATTAAGCAAAGCTTGAGCTAGATTCTTGGCCTGCTGATAATCAACTTTGCCCTGACTATCAAAGGGTGTAACCATAGCTGTTAATAAGCGACCTAGCTTGCCCATTTTTACCCCAGCGAGCCCTCGCCAGCTAAAGATTGAGGAAGAGAGAGCCTCCGCTCATTATTGTATCCTATCCAGCCCCTTCTTATTCCTTCCTCGGCAATCTGTATAGTATTCAGCGCTGCCCCTTTACGTAAATTATCAGCTACTACCCACATAACCAATCCATTGGGGTGAGAAATATCCTTTCTGATTCTACCCACAAATACGTGATTTGAACCACTAGCTGCCCAAGGTAGGGGATAGAAGCTAACACTAGGATCATCAAGAACCCTGACTCCAGGTGCTTGAGCCAAAATCCTCCTTACCTCTTCTGGAGTGGTGGGTGAAGTAAATTCCACATTCACTGCCTCACTATGCCCAAAGTAAACAGGGGCTCGGACACAGGTTGCCGAAATAGCCATATGCTCAGCATGCATTATCTTTCGTGTCTCTTCCCCCATTTCCCGCTCTTGTTTAGTATAGCCATCATCCAAAAAGACATCAACTTCTGGTAAAAGATTAAAGGCTATTTGATGGGAATAGACATGAGGGCAAACCCGACGCCCCTCTAAAACCAACTTTGTTTGGCTTGTTAGTTCCTTCAAGGCATCAGCACCGCTGTCTGATACTGATTGATAAGTGCTTACAATGACTCGTTTTATAGGATTAACCTTGTGTAAGGGACAAAGTGCTACCACCAATTGGATTGTAGTGCAACTTGGATTAGCGATTATTCCCTTATGCCATTTTATATCCTCAGGATTTACCTCCGGAACCACCAAAGGAACCACGGGATCCCTTCTAAAAGCACTGCTAGCATCAATAACCACCGCTCCAGCCTCAGCAGCCAAAGGTGACAGGCGGCGGCTAACATCAGCGCCAACAGAAAAAAGAGCGATATCAACATTATGAAATATCTCTGGTGTCGCTTCCTCAACCCCAGTTCTCCGATGGTTAAAGAAGAGTTTTGTGTTTGAAGAATGCTCAGAGGCAAATAGTTGAATCGAAGCTACAGGAAAATCCCGCTGCTCAAGTACCCTGATAAGTTCTTGCCCTACAAGCCCAGTGGCACCAACAATAGCTACGTTGAAACCCTCCATCTTACATAAAACCCTAATTTCTAAACTTTAGATCCTAAACAAATTCGAAGCTCCTATCTTTTAGGATTTAGTTTTTTAGATCAAGTAAGGCATCCAATCCATAAATCAACCCTTTGTGCTTTGTAACCTCTCTGATTGCCAAAATAACGCCGGGCATGAAAGATTCCCGACTTATTGCCTCATGGCGTAAGCTCAAGGTCTGGCCTACGCCGCTAAAGATAACTTCTTGTCCCGCCATAAATCCTGGCAGCCTCAGGCTATGGATAGCTATGCCCTCTATTTGCCCGCCTCTGACGTTGCTAACTACTTCTTTCTCGGTTTGAGGGCAGATGAAAGGTTTGCCACGTGCTCGTAGCATAGCTTTTGCTGTGGCTATAGCAGTTCCCGAGGGGGCATCAATTTTCTTATCATGGTGCATCTCTACAATCTCAGTGTAATCGAAAAATTTGGCCGCAACCTTTGCCAAATGCATCAAGAGCACTGCTCCCAAGGAAAAGTTAGGTGCCACCACAACACCAACGTTGTTGGCTTGGCATAGCTGCTCAATTTCCTCCAGATTTCCCTCAGAAAGGCCTGTGGTGCCTATAACCATGTTAACTCCTTGCTTAACAGCGATGCGAGCGGCTACTATGGAAGCTGCGGCATTGGTGAAATCTACTAATACGTCAGGATTACAACTCTTCAGAAGAGAGCCTAAATCAGAGGAAAATGGTATCAGCTCCGAAGTCTCCGCTAGAGGAAGATACTGCTGAGTTACTTTCTCCTCTACAGCGCCAACTATCTCTAACCCGCATTCGTTGAGCACAGCTTTAGTCACCTCTCGCCCCATCTTGCCTAAAGCTCCATTGATAACTATTCTTATGGCTTCCATGTGTCACTCCCCAACATGCAGATATAGGTTATTTATTGTAATCGGTATGGCGATCACCTTTATTAGACGAATGAGTATGACGATAGTTTGGCTGCCTCTGCCAACGATCCTTAGAAGCTAAGGAATCCTTCACTTTAGCATCGGGTATACGCGAAGATCCTTCAAACACTGCTCTACGTGATAAGTTTATTCTGCCTAACTCGTCAATCCCAATGACTTTGACCATCACCTCATCACCAACTCTAACCACATCTTCAACTTTAGATACATGATAATCGGCAAGCTCACTGATATGGACTAGGCCTTCCTTGCCCGGGAGGATTTCTACCATGGCACCGAAATTTAGCAGCCTTGTTACTCTTCCGGTATAAATATCCCCTAGTTTCGCTTCTCGGGTTAAATCCTCTATCATTTTGACCGCTTTTTGGACTGCCTCCTCACTGGGGGAGCCAACAGTAACCGTGCCATCACTCTTTATGTCTATAGTTGTTTTGGTCTCCTCTGTAATGGATCTTATGGTTCTACCTCCAGGGCCAATAACACTGCCAATCTTGCTTGCATCGATAGTCATCTCGTGTATCCTGGGAGCATAGGGGCTAATTTCGGGATGGCTAGTACTGATAGTTTGTGCCATCTTATCCAATATCTCCAAGCGAGCCTGGCGAGCTTGGGTTAGGGATTCAGCTAAAATCTCAGAGCTCATTCCTTTAAGTTTAATGTCAAGCTGCAAGGCTGTAATTCCCCTAGATGTGCCAGCAACTTTAAAATCCATGTCACCGTAGGCATCTTCTATTCCCTCTATGTCAGTTAGGATAACATGCTCCCCATTCTCCCCTGTGACCAGTCCCATAGCTATTCCAGCTACTGGTGCCTTGATAGGTATGCCAGCATCCATTAATGAAAGGGTTGAACCGCAGGTACTGGCCATAGATGTGCTTCCATTAGAGCTAAGCACTTCGGAAACCAAACGAATAGTGTAAGGGAAATTCTCTTCTGAAGGTAGTACTGGTCTAATAGCCCGTTCACCTAAAGCGCCATGCCCAATTTCCCGCCTCCCTGGCGACCCCACTCGTTTTACCTCGCCTGTAGAAAATGGTGGGAAGTTATAATGATGCATGAAACGTTTAGTCTCCTCCAGCCCCAAACCATCTAATAACTGCTCCTGTCTTGCTGACCCCAGGGTGGTGATGGTCAAAGTCTGTGTTCCTCCCCGGGTGAATAGACCAGAGCCGTGAGCACGAGGTAGAAGGCCAACTTCACAGTGGATAGGGCGAATTTCATCAGCCCTTCGGCCATCCACATGCCGTTTTCCCTGCAAAATCCTCTTCCTTATCTCTGCTTTAAGCCGGGCTTCAAAGGCAAAAGCGACTTCTTCCTCAGAGGAAGAGTCAACCAATCTTTGTTTTGCTTCCTCCTTAAGCGAGGCTAAAACTTGCTCTCGCTGTAATTTCCCTGGTTGCCCCAGTGCTTCGCTTAGTTTGTCACCAAATAAAGTAGCGATATGAGTTGAGAGTTCAGGAGCAACCTCCCTAGCTTTGACTTCCATTTTGGGTTTGCCATAAGCTTGCTGCAGTTCCTCCTGGAGTTTAATGATCTCCTGGTTAGCTTCATGCCCAAATTCGATTGCTTCAAGCATCAAGCTCTCAGAAGCCTCCTTGGCTCCTGCCTCTACCATTAATATAGCTTGCTCAGTGCTAGCAACGACCACATCGAGCAAACAGTTTTCAATTTGGGGCAAAGTGGGATTTAAAACCAGCCTGTTATCTATGTAGCCAATATGCACTGCTGATACCGGACCGGAAAATGGAATATCAGATATAGTTAAAGCTGCTGAGGCACCGATGAGGGCGCAAATGTCAGGGTCATTCTCTTTATCGGCGGAGAGCACTGTAGCCACTACCTGCATCGCGTAGTTAAACTCTTTGAACAGAAGTGGCCTTAAGCATCGATCGATAAACCGGCAGGTTATAATTGCTTCTTCGCTGGGGCGTCCTTCTCGCCTGAAGAAACTACCTGGTATTTTACCAGCAGCATAGAGTTTTTCTTCGTAATCCACTGTCAGGGGCACGAAGTCCATCCTCTCCATGGGTTCACGGGAAGCACAAGCAGTAACTAAGACCACTGTATCTCCATAACGGACAACAACTGCACCATTCGCCTGCTGTGCAAGTTTCTCCACTTCAATGGTAAATGTTCGATCAGCTATTGACTTCTCAAAAACCTGAGACATATTATTTCCTCAATCCTAATCTAGCGGTAAGAGAGTAATACCGCTTGGGATTCGCTTTATTAAGATAAGCCAAAAGTCGCCTACGATGACCTATTACTTTAAGTAGAGCACGGCGCGAGTGATGGTCATGTGAATGCACCTTGAGATGTTCCATTAGTTGCTTTATCCTTTCAGTAAGCAACGCCACCTGAACTTCAACAGACCCAGTATCATCCTCACTAAGCCTAAATTGTGTAATGCTATCGTTTTTCCTTTCTTTTTGTAACATACAACTCCTCAATCTAATATAAATATGGCACATTATATCACAGCAGGAAAACCGCTGTATAGGATGAGGTAAGATAGTAGTATCCTCTTCACCTGCGCTTTTTCTTAAGAAGTAAAGACTATCAGCTATACCAATAAATTGACCAAAATTTTATAACAGCCTATAATTTGCCACGAAGGCGACTTCAATGCATGAGAGTTGTGGCATCTTTGGAGTTTATGCTCACAGAATAGACATAGCCCGTCTCATCTTCTTTGGACTTTTTGCTCTCCAGCACCGTGGTCAAGAAAGCGCCGGCATTGCTGTCACCAATGGTAGTGAGATAAAAATACACACCAACATGGGGCTAGTTTCCCAGGCGTTTACAGAAAGTGACCTTGCTCAACTCGAAGGATATATTGGCATCGGGCATAACCGCTACTCTACTGCCGGCTCAAGCAAACCAGCCAATGCCCAACCTATTATAGCGAAATCAGAAGGGTTGACCCTTGCTTTAGCGCATAACGGTAATATCCTCAATGCCAAGCTGCTCCGTGACGAGCTTCACGTGGATGGCTATAGCTTCCATGCCTCCACTGATTCCGAAGTCATCGCCAACCTAATTTTGGCCTCTCCTGGCAAAAGCTGGGAGGAAAGAATTAGACACGCTATGTACCGCCTCAAAGGAGCTTATTCGCTGGTAATCATGACCCAGAATAAGCTCATCGGAGTTCGTGACCCTATGGGTGTTCGCCCACTCTGTTTGGGAACTATTGATAGCGGCTGGGTAATCGCCTCAGAAAGCTGTGCCCTGGACCATGTAGGCGCCCAGTTCACCAGGGAAATCGAACCTGGGGAAATTGTGGCTATCGATGCTGATGGAGTAAAGAGCTTTAAGGGCAAGAGTGATAAAAAGGCTTTATGCATTTTCGAATATATCTATTTCGCCCGCCCTGACAGCATCATCCAAGGTAAATTGCTTTACCCAGCAAGGCAAGCCATGGGTGAAATATTAGCTCAAGAATACCCTGTTGAGGCTGATTTGGTCATGGGTGTTCCTGACTCAGCTACTGCTGCTGGCATTGGCTATTCTCACGTTTCAGGTATTCCATATTGTGAGGGCTTACTTAAGAACCGCTATGTGGGACGCACCTTTATTGAGCCTGACCAAAGGCTGAGAGAGCTTGGCGTTCAGTTAAAATTCAATCCCCTCTCCCGGGTAATCTCTGGAAAACGCTTGGTGGTCGTTGATGACAGTATCGTTCGCGGCACTACCACCCCCCGAGTAGTCAATTTACTAAGGAAAGCCGGTGCTAAAGAGGTGCATCTTCGTATTTGTGCTCCCCCTATTCGCCATCCCTGCTTCTTAGGTGTGGATATGGCCACCGAATGGGAACTCATCGCTGCCAAGAAGACCATCCCAGAAATCAGGAATTATCTCGGTGCCGACTCACTTGGTTACCTGAGCATCAATGGCTTGATTCGAGCTGTTGACCTACCCAAAGACATTTTTTGCCTGGCTTGTTTCACTGGAGACTATCCCATCCCAGTGCAAATGGGAATGGATAAGCTAGCCCTGGAAATGGTGCCCGAAGAGGAACCCATTGGAAGCCAGAGATAAGCAAACCTATACTCTCGCTGGCGTCAATATTGAGGCAGCCGATAAGATTAAAAAGATAATCGCCAGGCAAGCTCAATCTACCTTTCGTCCTCAAGTCCTCAATTTTGGCTCCTTCGGCAGCATGTTCCAAATCAAAGGGCATGATGAGCCTGTCTTGGTCTCCAGTGTTGATGGAGTAGGCACTAAGCTCAAAATTGCTTCACTCTTAGATAAGAATGATACTGTGGGCCTGGATATTGTCAAACATTGTGTTAACGACATTCTCTGCTGCGGTGCCGAGCCACTTTTCTTCCTCGACTATATTGCTATGAGTAAACTCGTGCCCCAGCAGATAGAGGCTATCGTTACAGGTATAGCTCGAGCTTGTAGAGAAGTTGATTGCTCATTAATCGGCGGTGAAACTGCCGAGATGCCCGGCATTTACTCCCAAGGGAGCTATGATTTAGTTGGCTTTATCGTTGGAGTAGTAGAGAAGAGCAACATCATAGATGGCAGTTCCATAGTATCAGGCGATACTATCCTTGGCTTGCCCTCGTCCGGCTTACATACCAACGGCTACTCATTAGTGCGAAGGGTTTTTGGGATAGATAATAACCCCTCTTGCTTAAATATTTTTTATCCCGAGCTGGGAAAAACCTTGGGTGAGGAATTGCTCCAGGTGCACCACTGCTACTACCCTGAGCTTAAACCAGTCTTATCCTCAATTAGGGGCTTAGCCCATATTACTGGCGGTGGGTTTATGGGAAACATTCCCCGCATTTTGCCTCAAGGCCTTGCTGCTAATATTCACAAGGATTCCTGGGATATTCCACCTATCTTCAAGCTGATACAAGAAAAGGGGGAAGTAGAAGGGGCAGAAATGTATCAAGTATTTAATATGGGAATAGGCATG
>Ga0209121_10001929_pt1 | contig 21514 bp, 17 predicted proteins | sample Cruoilmetagenom3_FD_187292 | JGI IMG/M metagenome (GOLD analysis project Ga0209121, IMG submission 187292) | Oil polluted marine microbial communities from Coal Oil Point, Santa Barbara, California, USA - Sample 3 (SPAdes) (version 2) | ecosystem: Environmental > Aquatic > Marine > Oil seeps ...
TGGTGTGGATCGGTGAAAACCGCGCCCAGCTTAGCCTGCGCTATGGCAATGTATCGACCGCGTCGATCGGCGCGATCCAACGGCGGTTGCTGGTGCTGGACAATCAGGGCGGGTCGCAATTATTCGGCGAACCGGCGCTGGCATTGTCGGACCTGATGCGCACTGATGCGGCGGGTCGTGGCATGATCAACATTCTGGCGTCAGACAAGCTGATGTCATCCCCTGGCCTTTATGCGACCTTTCTGTTGTGGCTGCTAAGTGAGCTGTTCGAAGAACTGCCCGAGGTGGGCGACCCCGACAAGCCAAAGCTGGTATTCTTCTTTGACGAGGCGCATCTGCTGTTTGACGATGCCCCCAAGGCGTTGGTGGACAAGGTGGAACAGGTGGCGCGGCTGATCCGCTCCAAAGGGGTGGGGGTGTATTTTGTCACGCAGAACCCTGCGGACGTGCCCGAGGATATTCTGGGCCAGCTGGGTAATCGCATCCAACACGCCCTGCGCGCCTTTACCGCCAAAGACCGCAAGAACCTGCGCATGGCCGCCGAAACCTATCGTGAAAACCCACGTTTTTCGACCGAACAGGCGATCCGCGAGGTTGGCGTGGGCGAGGCGGTGACGTCAATGCTGATGAAAAAGGGCATTCCCGGTATTGTGGAACGCACCTTGATCCGCCCACCTTCGTCGCAATTGGGACCGATCACCGATACGGAACGTAACGCGTTGATGGCCAGGTCTGACATGGCGGGAAAATATGATAAGGTACTGGATCGCAAGTCCGCCTATGAAATTCTGACCGCCCGGGCCGAGCAGGCCGCGAAACAGGCCGAACAGGCCGAAGCCGCTGCCCAAGACCAGACCGCGATGGAGCGGGAATTCAGCACCGCCCGGCGCTATTCCGGCACCCGCGTGCCCCGGTCAACCTCACGATCCAGCACTCGATCCAAACGTCAGACCGACACTTTTGGGTCGGCCATATCCGAAGCTGTCATCAAAGAGCTGAAAGGCAGCACCGGACGGCGCATCGTGCGCGGCATTCTGGGCGGGCTGTTCAAGGGGCGCTGACCTTGTAGAATGCGCATTCTGCACACCCTACCGGCCACTTACCTTTCCGGGATCAGCCCGCGGGGACTGAACCGCAACACCAGCAGCAAAATCACCCCCATCGTCAGCAACCGCATATGCGCGGCACTGCCGATCAGGTGTTCTTTCAGCCCGCTGTCATCGGCCATACCTGCAGTGACGATCTGCATCAGGAACAGGCCCATCGGTTCTACCTGCACCCACAGGAACCAGATTAGCATCCCGCCCAGCACCGCCCCGAAATTATTGCCCGACCCGCCAACAATCACCATCACCCAGATCAGAAAGGTAAAGCGCAACGGTTGATAGGTGCCCGGTATCAGCGCCCCGTCCAGCGTGGTTAACATCGCCCCGGCAATGCCGCATACCGCGCTGCCCAGCACAAACACCTGCAAATGGCGGCGGGTCACATCCTTGCCCATCGCCTCGGCTGCCACCTCATTATCGCGGATTGCGCGCATCATCCGCCCCCAGGGGCTTTTCAGCGCCATCTGCGCCATCCATAGCACAATCAACAACACGATCAGGAACAGCACCGAATAGCCCAGCTTGACATATAAGGTTGAAGCGGTGACCGGGTCGATCCCCAGCCCCAGTGCGCTTTCAACAAATCCGGGATCGTTCTGCAGGTCGATTTCATTCGGCACCGGGCGCGGAATGCCATTCACGTTTTTGACCCCGCGTGCCAGCCAGTCTTCGTTTTTCAACACGGCAAGGATGATTTCGGCAATCCCCAGCGTAGCAATCGCCAGATAGTCAGATCGCAGGCCCAGTGCCGTTTTGCCGATCAACCACGCGGCCCCGGCTGCAAGAACGCCCCCAATAGGCCAGGCCATCAAAACCGGCAGGCCCAATCCACCCAAATAACCAGTGCCCGCCGGATTGACCTTTTCAACCGCCGCGACCGACGGATCAAGCACGGCCCGATAGACAATGAACCCGATCACCAGAATTGCTATCACCGCCAGATTACGCACGCGCCCTGGTGCCAGGCGTTTCATCGCCATGACAGCCGCAACAACCGTCAGCCCTCCCAGCAACAACGCGGCAACAATGCCGAACCCGCCAGCAGCCCAGGCCTCGGTTGTGGGTGGCATAGCGACCAGCACCGTCGCCAGCCCGCCAAGGGCGACAAACCCCATCACGCCGACATTGAACAGCCCGGCAAACCCCCATTGCAGGTTCACCCCAATCGCCATAATCGCCGAAATCAGCCCCATATTCAGGATCAGCACCGCCGAGTTCCAGCTTTGGGTAAATCCGGTCAACAGGATCAGCGCTGCGACCAGTACAAACAGACCCGTGTTCTTCACCATCTCATTCATACCGACTTCCCCCTGAACAATCCGGTTGGCCGGAATAACAGCACAATCAGCAGGATCACAAAGGACACCGCAAATTTGTAATCGGTGCTTAGCAACTGCACCAAGCCGTTTGGTTCCAGATTTTCCGGTAACAGATATTTCAGCACTTTCTTCCAGGCATAGGTGATCGTGACCTCGGAAAAGGCGATGACAAAACCTCCGGCAATTGCCCCAACCGGACTGCCCAGCCCACCAACAATCGCACTGGCAAAAATCGGCAGCAGCAGCTGGAAATAGACAAACGGTTTATAGGATTTATCCAACCCGTAGAGCGTACCCGCTACGGTCGCCAAAGCTGCCACAATCAGCCACGTATACATTACCACGCGTTCCGGGTTGATGCCCGACAACAACGCCAGATCCTCGTTATCGGAATAGGCCCGCATCGACTTGCCGGTGCGGGTGCGGTTCAGAAACCAGAACAACGCCGCCACCACAATCACCGCCGTCACCAGGGTGATCACGGTGGTGGTGCGTATCGCCAGACCTTCGCTAAGACCGGTCATTGCCTTGAAATCCCGCGCCGAGATTATGAACCGCTCGCCATCGGCAAAACGCTGGTCATTGGGTCCGATGATAAAGCGCACCAGCCCGTTCATGATGAACATCACCCCCATGCTGACAATCACCAGGATCACCGGCTTGGCCTTTTGTTCACGGTAAAACCGGTACACCACCCGGTCGGTGAACAGCAGCAATGCCATACAGCCCAGAATGCCAAAGGGCAGGGCCAGCAGGGCGGTCGGCAATGGCCCAAGCGAGATGCCAATGGACTGCATCCACCAGGTCACCAGAATGGTGATCATCGTGCCAAATGCCATGGTATCGCCATGGGCAAAGTTGGAAAACCGCAGGATGCCATAGATCAACGTCACGCCCAATGCCCCCAGCGCCAACTGGCTGCCATAGGCAATCGCCGGGATCAGGACATAATTCGAAATCGCCACAATGGCGTTAAGGAATTCCATCAATTGTCCTTCTGCACACAAGTGCCAATATGGGTGACAAAGCCCGGTGTCAGGAAGATACCATGGGTCGACATAAAGGCTTGACCCTTTTCAAAAATCGACAGTATCGAAACCGCCGCCGCCGCCGGATCGGTGTTTTCGGCCAGAAAACTGAGCATGCCTGCGGATTTAGACGGCAGCTTAGAAAGGGTGATGGCTGTTTGACCCGCCGCTTCCATGGTCCACCCAGTATCTTGCTGCTGAATTCTCAAAGTGATTGCGTCAGTCTCGGCGCAATCTTCACCACCGGGGCATTCCATATTGAACTCACAGATATAAACCGTGTCGGCATGGGCTCGCGCCCCGACGCTGACCGCCAAAGAAACAAACAGCCATGCCGCCAAGCCGCGAAACGATGGAAACAATCCGGTCGCTGGCGAAAGACCAAAGCAATTCATTGCAAATCCACCTCGTCACAAAGAAATACGAAAACTTCCCGACGTTTTCTTTTGCCAATCGGATACGATCCATCCCGGTACTGGGTCAGAAAAAAGAACCTTTCATGCCCATTTGACAATACCGAGGCCGCAAGCCAGACACCTTCGGTTCGCTCAGCCCGTTTTGCCAAAGACCAGGTATCCAACGGGTTCGGCATCGGACCGATGGCGCCCGTTTTGTAGGTCGAGGCCCTTATCGTGCCCGGTTCCTGTCGAAATCGAGTATAAGTGACATCAACGTCCGGTATCATCTTCGCGTCACGACTGAACCCGTAGCCATCTATCGCCAAACGGGTCTGGACCGACGGAATTGGCGTGCACCCTTCGCTGCGTTCACACATTTGCCGGGAAATACAATCCAAACTGCGCGGCTGAATTATGTTGATTTGCGTCGCGAAAGCTGGCTGGACCAGCAAACAGGCAAAAACTGTGATCCACCGCATAGTCATCCCCCCAGGAACGATTTGCGCACGTCGGGGTCGTTCAACAGCTCTTTTCCGGTCCCGGTATAGGCATTGCCCCCCTGAACCATCACATAGCCTTTGTCTGCGATTTCAAGCGCTTGCCTGGCGTTCTGTTCCACCATCAGAATCGGAATGCCAGTGCGCGCCACCTCGATAATCCGGTCAAACAGCTCGTCCATCACAATCGGCGATACCCCGGCGGTTGGCTCGTCCAGCATCAACACCTTCGGCTGGGTCATCAATGCGCGCCCCACGGCCACCTGCTGACGCTGCCCGCCAGACAGCTCCCCCGCCGCCTGCAACCGCTTTTCCTTCAGGATCGGAAACAGGTCATAAACCTGCGCCATCGTGTCGGAAAAGTCGTCCGTGCGAATGAACGCCCCCATCTCCAGGTTCTCTTCAACCGTCAGCGAGGTGAAAATATTGTGGTTCTGCGGCACAAAGCCCATGCCTTTGACCACCCGGTCCTGCGGCGACAGATTGGTGATATCCTCGCCATCCAGCCGCACCGTCCCGGCGCGCATGTCCAACATGCCAAACACCGCCTTCATCGCCGTGGATTTGCCCGCGCCATTGGGGCCAACAATCACCGCAATCTCACCCTTGTTAACCGCGACCGTGCAATCATGCAGAATGTCCGGCCCCTTGCCATACCCGGCGGTCATCGACTGCCCGATAAGAAACGGCTCACTCATTGCCCGACCCCCAGCTTTTTCTTGTTGCAAATACTCAAACCCAACGCTGGCAACCCGTTCATGCGCTCACCTTATGCTTGGAGCCTGTGCCCAGATAGGCCTCAATCACCTGCTCGTTGGCCTTGATCTCGGCCAATGTGCCCTGCGCCAAAACCTTGCCCTCGGCCATGCAGATCACCGGATCACACAGGCGATCAATGAAATCCATGTCATGCTCAATCACCACAAACGTGTAACCGCGTTCCTTGTTCAGCCGCAGAATCGCATCCCCAATGGTGTTCAGCAGGGTGCGGTTCACCCCGGCACCAACCTCGTCAAGAAACACGATCTTGGCATCCACCATCATCGTGCGCCCCAACTCCAGCAGCTTTTTCTGCCCGCCCGAGACCTGACCCGCCTTGTGATCCGCCAGATGTCCAATCGTCAAAAATTCCAGAACCTCATCGGCTTTGGCCCGCAACGCGCGCTCCTCATCGGCAATCCGCTTGCGCCCAACCCAAGTATTCCACAGGGTCTCCCCTGATTGCCCACCCGGCACCACCATCAGGTTGTCGCGGCAGGTCATCGACCCGAATTCATGCGCAATCTGAAAGGTGCGCAGCAGACCCTTGTGAAACAGCTCGTGCGGGGGCAATCCGGTGATATCTTCCCCCGCCATGGTCACGCGCCCTGACGTTGGTGGAAGAACGCCCGCCACAACATTGAAAAGAGTGGTTTTTCCGGCACCATTTGGGCCAATCAACCCGGTAATGGATCCTTCGGCAATTTCCAGCGATGCGCCATCGACCGCGTGAAATCCGCCAAAATGCTTATGTACGTCCTCAACGACGATCATCGCACATATCCCCCTGCCGATTTTGTCCGGCTTTTGTCATTGAAACAGCCCGGTGCCTGCAAAGGTCCGGGCTGCTTTTGTTTTCAGATTACGCTCAGATCAAGCCTGGATCACCGATACTTTGCCGTGGTGATCTTGCCGCCATCGACAATAATCTGACGATAGCTGCCCGCGCTTTCACCGGGGCCAATCAGCTCCACCGCAGTGGCGCCAACATAGTCAACGTCACCACCTGCCTTGAGGATCTCAAGCGCCTTGGCCAGCTGACCGGGCAGGATTTGTTCGCCCGGCGCGTTGGCCACATCCATGATCTTACCCTTGAAGTCCGCCGAATCCGACGACCCGGCGGCCTGCATGGCCAACAGGATCAGCGCGGTGGCGTCATATGATTCAGGGCTGAAGGGCGAAGTGGAATCAAACGCCCCGGCAACCATTTCGGTGTAAAGCGTGGCACCTTCGCTGTCGGTGCCCGGATGTTGACCGGTGGAACCGTCAATTTCACTGCCGAAATTCTCTTCCAGCTTGGTGCTGATCATCCCGTCGGGAAAGTGGAACGTGTCAAACGCGCCCGCATCCAGCGCCGCGCGCACGATGCCGCTGCCGCCCTGATCCACATAGCCCGCAACCACCAGACGATCGCCGCCCGCCGCCGCCAATGCGCCAACTTCGGCCGAATAATCGGCCTTGCCGTCTTCATGCGCGGCGTTGATGGTCACGGTGCCGCCTGCGGCCTCGAACGCGGCCTGGAAACTGTCGGCCAGACCTTTGCCATAGTCGTTATTGGTATAGGTGACGGCGACTTCCTTGATGCCGTCTTCCATCAGAACTTCGGTCATCACCACACCCTGACGGGCATCCGACGGCGAGGTACGAAAGAACAATCCGTTATCTTCAACCGTTGACAGCGCCGGCGACGTGGCCGACGGCGAGATCATCACGACGCCGTTGGGCAGTGCGACGTTGGACAGGATCGCGCCGGTCACACCAGAGCAATCTGCGCCCATGATGGCCTTGACGCCATCCGAGGTGATCAGACGTTCGGCGGCAGCCGTGGCGGCGCCGGCGTCGACGCAGGTTGAATCCGCGCGGACCGAAACCACGGTGGACCCGTCGAGCAGCAGGCCGCTATCCGACACTTCCTTCATCGCCAGTTCCGCGCCATCCGCCATTTGCGGTGTCAGCGATTCAATTGGCCCGGTAAAACCCAGGATCACGCCAATCTTGATTTCTTCGGCAGTGCTTGCACCCGCCAGCAGGGCTGTGGCGGCAGTGGCCAAAAGCAGCTTTTTCATGTGTTTACTCCCTATTTTGGAACAGTTTGTTCGATAATAACCCTAGGCAAGCCGTGGGAAAAAGAAAAGTCCTAACACAAAGCGTTTTGCGTCACGTCACTTTTGCACAAAGTGTAGTCGTAAATTGCCGCATTCAAGCTAAATAGAAGGCAGGCTTAACAAACGAAATCCACAGACTACATTACAGGCCACATTACAGGCCACATTCATTGGTCACATCCAAGGTTTGCCGAAATGCGTTCCATCGTACCGTCTCTTTTTTTGGTCTCCTCACTGGCCCTTTCTCTGGCCTTCGCCACGGCGACCGCTCTGGCACAAACTCTGACCACCCGTATCGGATCGGTTAACATCACCAAAATGCTGGGTGGTCTGAAAGAACCGTGGGCCATCGGTTTTTTGCCCGATGGCAGCTATCTGGTGACAGAGCGCGGCGGCAAGCTGTTGCTGGTCTCGGGCGGTGATGCGCGCTCGGTGGCTGGTGTGCCGAAACTGGTGGTGCAGGGGCAGGGCGGTTTGTTGGATGTGATGATCCCCCGTGATTTTGCGACGTCACGACAGGTATACCTGACCTATGCACGGCGTCAGGGCAGCGGGGCGGGCACTGCGCTGGCAGTTGGACGGCTAAGCGATAACGGACGGCGGCTGGAAAATACGCGCACAATATTTGAGGCCGCCCCGGTGGGCACTGGTGGGCGGCATTTCGGGTCACGGATTGTCGAGGCCCGCGATGGCACGCTGTTTGTGACCTTGGGGGAACGGGGCAGTCGGCCATCAGCACAGGATCGCAGCAACCATAATGGCTCTGTCGTGCGGATCAATCGCGACGGGTCGGTTCCTGTTGATAACCCGTTTGTTGGCCAAGCAGGTATACGGCCGGAAATCTGGTCCTGGGGGCATCGCAATCCGCAAGGGGCGGCGCTGGACCTGCAGGGCAATCTGTGGACCGCTGAGCATGGCGCCAAAGGCGGGGACGAGGTGAACCGCATCCAGAGGGGCGCCAATTACGGCTGGCCGGTAATATCTTACGGGCGGCATTATTCCGGGGCCAAGATTGGCGATGGCACGGCAAAGCCCGGCCTGCAGCAGCCCGCGTTCTACTGGGATCCGTCGATCGCGCCCTCGGGTCTGATGATCTATTCCGGTCGATTGTGGCCGGACTGGCGCGGCGATTTCTTTGTTGGTTCGCTAAAGTTAAACTATATCAGTCGGCTAGAGGGCGCGCCGCTGCGCGAAGCTGAGCAGATCAAAGGCGGCACCACCCGGCGTGTCCGTGATGTGGTCGAGGCACCCGATGGGTCTATCTGGTTCATCTCGGTCGGCCGTGGCGCGATTTACCGGATGTCGCCGGGCTGACAAGGACGGCCTGATGCGTTGCCGTCTTTCGGGTTAGCCAGGACACAATTGTTAAATATTAGCCCGAGGGGCGAATGTTGCCGAATACCTCAAACAGGCAAAGGTCAATGCTCACTTGCCTGCCAAAGCGTTAGGGTCTAGGCCTCATCAATAGAAACCTTCCTTTTGCCGGATAAATTCTATCAAATGCAGCTTTCCACCGATGCCGCCGAAACCCTTGCCTTGCAGGCTCTGGCCTGGCTGGTGACAAACGAAGACCTGTTGCCGGTGTTCCTGGGGGCCTCTGGTGCGTCCGAATCCGATATGCGCGATCAGGCGGCTGACCCGGTGTTCTTGGGGTCTGTTCTGGATTTCCTGATGATGGATGACGCCTGGATCATGGCGTTTTGCGACACACAATCCTTACCTTACGAGCGCGTGATGCAGGCCCGCGCCGCGCTGCCCGGCGGAGCGCAGGTGAACTGGACCTGACGCCGCAACATTTGCCTCTTTATCAGGATATCGCCCATGCCGATCGACGCCATTCTGTTTGACAAGGACGGGACGCTGTTTGATTTCAGCGCCACCTGGAGCACCACAACCCGGCAGGTCATCCACCACTTGTCGGGCAATGACCCCGCGCTGGCGGTCACGCTGGCCGAGATTGCGGGCTTTGATCTGGACAGCGGGGCGTTCGCGCCAGAGTCCATCCTGATCGCCTGGTCGAACCGTGACATCGCCGAGCGGCTGGTTCTGGCACTGCCGGGGCGTAGCGTGGCAGAGATAGAGCATCAGATGATTGCCGCCGCCACCACTGCCACCTTGGCCCCGGCAGTGCCGCTGGCGGGGTTTTTGGACGGTCTGGCGGCGCGCGGGCTGGCCTTGGGCGTGATGACGAATGACGCCGAAACCAGTGCGCTGCACCATCTGGAAACCGCTGGCGTGCTGGACCGGTTTGCCTTTATTGCCGGGTTTGACAGCGGCCATGGTGCCAAACCCGCGCCTGACCCGTTGCTGGCGTTTTGCCGCGCGGTGGGCGCGGCCCCGGCGCGCGCGGCGATGGTGGGGGACAGCACCCATGATCTGGTGGCAGGCCGCGCTGCTGGTATGATCACCATCGGGGTGTTGACCGGGCTGGCCGATTTCGCCGAACTGGACCGGCATGCTGATGTGGTCCTGCCTGATATAGGGCACATCCCGGACTGGCTGACAGGTTGGGCCGCGGGCTGATCACCCGCAAAACCAACAATCCCTAGCGAAAAACGACAAGCGTTGTCGCATTCAGAGAGGCGATGTGCCCGTCCGTGTTGCCTGCTGAAGGACGGATACGCGAAAGGATATCACATGGCAGAGGCAACAGAACGCAGGCGGCGCGGTGGCGGGCGGGCCGGCAATGCGGCGCGGCGCGGGGGCGAAGTGATTGACCAGATGCCCTGGCGCATTCCGGTGAATATCGACCGCCCGACAGAACCGCTGGACGCCGAAGGCGTCGCCGCGATCCATGAAGGCGCGATGCGCATTCTGGAAGAGATCGGCGTGGTGTTTCTAAATCCCGAAGCGCTGGCGCTTTTCCGTCAGGCAGGCTGTAAGGTTGATGGTGATCTGGTGCGGATGGATCGCGATTTTGTCATGGAGATGATCGCGAAAGCCCCGGCGGAATTTACTCTGACGCCGCGCAACCCGGATCGGACCCTGCCGATTGGCGGCAAGCATATCCTGTTTGGCAACGTGTCATCGCCGCCCAATTACTGGGACATGGAGATTGGCAAAAAAGTGGCTGGCACCCGCGAGCAATGCGCCAACCTGCTGAAGCTGACCCAATATTTCAACTGTATCCATTTCGCGGGCGGCTATCCGGTGGAACCGGTGGATATTCACGCCCGCGTGCGCCATCTGGATGTGCTTTTTGACAAGCTGACGCTGACCGACAAGGTGATGCATGCCTATAGCCTTGGCAAAGAGCGGGTCGAGGACGTGATGGAGATGGTGCGCATCGCTGGCGGGCTAAGCCACGAAGAGTTCGAGGCGACTCCGCGGATGTACACCAACATCAACTCGACCTCGCCGCTGAAACACGACTTTCCGATGATCGACGGCTGCCTGCGTATGGCGCGGCGCGGACAGGCGATTGTGGTCACGCCGTTTACCCTGGCGGGTGCGATGGCGCCAGTAACCATGGCGGGCGCGGTCGCGCAGTCGCTGGCCGAGTCGCTATGCGCGATTGCACTGTTTCAGTATGTGGCCCCTGGCACCCCGTGTGTGATTGGCACCTTCACCTCGAATGTCGACATGAAATCCGGCGCGCCGGCCTTTGGCACCCCGGAATACATGCGCGCCACGCAGATGACCGGGCAAATGGCGCGGTTTTACGGCTTGCCGCTGCGATCCTCTGGGGTGTGTGCGGCCAATGTGCCGGACGGGCAGGCGATGTGGGAGACGTCGAACAGCCTGTGGGCGTCGGTACAGTCGGGCACCAACGTGGTCTATCACGCCGCTGGCTGGCTAGAGGGCGGGCTGATCGCGTCGCCTGAAAAGTTCATCATGGATTGCGAGGTTATACAGCAAATCCAACGCTATATGGAGCCCGAGATTACCGCCACCACCGCTGATGACATCGCGCTGGACGCGATAAAAGAGGTCGGGAACGAGGGGCATTTCTTTGGCATCCAGCACACCCAGGACCGCTATACTTCGGCCTTTTACCAGCCTTTCCTGAGCGACTGGAAGAACTTTGAAGGCTGGGAGGCGGCAGGGGCGGTGTGGACGCCGGAACGCGCGCATCACATATTCAAAAACATCATCGCCAATTTCGAGGCACCAGCGCTGGACGAGGGTATCCGCGACGAACTGGCGGATTTTGTCGCGCGCCGCAAGGCCGAGGGCGGTGCGCCGACGGATTTCTGACGCGGTTTTTGGCAGGTTTCCTGGATTTTTTTGCGGCGGCAAACGGCGTTGCGGGGGGCTGTGTCGGGATGGTGGGCGATGGTGGTTTCGCGCCGGTTTTGCCGGTGAACGGATCCCATGTGCTGCCCTGGAACGCTCTGGCTTGATCTGGCCGGGCGGTTTAGGTTGTTCTGCAAAGTTGGAATAACAAAGGGCAGGGGCCATGGCATTCAGTCGAGAGATGCAGATTTCCGTGCACCGGGGGGTGATGTTTGCCCTGGGCGGGGGGGCCGGGTTGGCGTTGTGGGCGTTGGGGGATAACTGGGATGCCCCGGCGTTTTCGGCGCCGCTTTATCTGGCGCTATTCACCTTTGTGGCGGTGTATTCGGCGGTGGTTTTAGCGCTGGCCGGGCCGGTGTCGACGGCCCGGGCGTTAGGCGGGGCGCTGTTGTTGGCGGTGCCGGTGACTGCGCTGGTTAGTCTGGCGGGGTTGCGGCACGTGGTGGCGACCGATCTGCTGGATGATCCGGTGATGCTTAGCGTGATCGCGGTGCTGGTGTTTTTTGCCACGCCTTTTCTGCTGGTCTGGGTGCAGGCCGTTGCCGACTGGCGACGCTATGCGGCGTTGTTTGATGCGGCTTGGACGATGGTGGTGCGCTACGGCGTGGCCTGGGGGTTTGTCGGGGTTTTCTGGCTGGTTGCCTTCCTGTCGAATGCCCTGCTGGAGTTGGTCGACATTGATCTGATTGATCAGATGTTGCAGATTGATTGGGTGGCGTTTGGGGTTACGGGCGCGGTTCTGGGTCTGGGGCTGGCGGTGGTCTACGAATTGCGCCAGACGATCTCGCCCTATCTGATTCTGCGATTGTTGCGCCTGTTGGTGCCGGTGGTTCTGGTGGTGGTCGGAGTGTTTCTGGCGGCGGTGCCGTTTCGCGGCCTGTCCGAGCTGTTTGGCGAGTTTTCGGCGGCCGGGACGCTGATGGGGGCGGCGATTGCGGCGATTACCCTGATCAGCACGGCGCTGGACAAGGACGATGCCGCAGCGGTCAGCACGCGCGGTATACGGTTGGCGACGCGCGGTCTGGCGCTGTTATTGCCGCTGCTGACCGGGCTGGCTGTTTGGGCGGTGGTGCTGCGGGTGCGCCAGTATGGCTGGACGCCCGACCGGGTGCTGGCGGTCTGCGTGGCGGTGTTTTTGCTGACCTATGGGCTGGGATATTGCGGCTCTGTTCTGGGTCGGCGCGGTTGGGGCGGGCGGATCCGGATGGTCAACGTGGCGATGGCGATGGCGGTGATCGGGGCCTCGGCCTTGTGGCTGACGCCGGTGCTGAACGCTTACCGGATTTCGACCAACAGTCAGGTGGCGCGGTTCAGCGGTGGGCGCAGCACACTGGACCAGCTGGATTTATGGGCGATGCAGCACAAATGGGGCCGCGCCGGGCAGGCCGGAGTGGCGCGGCTGGAGGCGATGGCGGCTGAGGTCGACAACACCGAGTTGCTGGCGCGGATCAATGCGGTACGCAGCCAGTCCAACGCTTATCTCTTCAAAAAGGCCGTTCAGGCCCGCCAGGCGCCGGGCGATGCACAGACCCTTGCGCAGCTGATGGCGGTGCGCCCGCAAGGGGCCAGCCTGACGGCCGAAACCTTTGAAGGGCTGGCGTTTTACCGGATGACGCAATGGCTGGACGGGTGCCACAGGCCACTGGCGGATGGACGGCCCGGATGTGTCATGGTGCGCGGGGATTTTGCCCCGCTAAGTGACGCCAAAACCCAAGGTATCGTGCTTTTTCTGGACGAGTTGGGCCAGGTTCGGGGCAACCATGTTATGCTGCGTCCCGGCGCGGGTTTGAAGGTTAGCAAGGTTTATGACCCGGTGTCCGGTCTATGGCCAACCCTGCCGGAAGCAGCCATCGCCAAGGTTCTGGACGGCGCATTTGATATCCGGCCCAGCGGCGGCAATGCACTGTTTGTCGACGGATCGGTTCTGGTGCCCGGGAATTAGGGCAGATTTTTGGGCAAAAAACCTCACCCGAAACTGTTTCGATTTGTAGCTGTTGGCGCTTTGTTAAGACATACCCTGCGATGGTGGCCGAACATTATCCGGTGGTCTGTGGAGGGGCCTTGCATGCATGGTCTGATCAACAGGGCGCTACAATCATTTGTCTGCCAGACATATGGGACCGACCGCTGGCAGCAGGTGACTGTGGCGGCGGAGCTTGGGTTTTGTGAATTTGAGGCGATGCTGATCTATGACGATGATCAGTCTTTGCGCGTGCTGGATGCCTTGTGCGCGAAGCTAGAGCGCCCGCAGGCGGAAGTTTTGGAAGATCTGGGCACCTATCTGGTGTCCAATCCCCAGGTCGAGGCGTTGCGACGGTTGTTACGATTCGGCGGGGTGAGTTATGTGGAATTTCTGCATTCGCTGGATGACCTGCCTGATCGCGCCCGGCTGGCCGTATCGGATCTGCACCTGCCACCGCTGGAGCTGCGCGAACACACCAGCGGGCAGTTCAGCCTGACTTGTGGCGCGGGCCTGCCGGGCTATGCCAGTGTGATGATGGGGGTGTTGCGGGCGATGGCCGATGATTACGGCGCGCTTGTTATTCTGGACCATCACGGGGTGCAGGACGGGGATGAGGTGATTTCGATCACTTTGATCGAAACCGCCTTTGCCGAGGGTCGCAGTTTTGAACTGGGGGCACGGGTAGGATGATCAGAACCGACGATTTGGCTGACATCCTAGAGCGTTTGTGCCCGATGTTTGTGTTGCTGGACCCCACCGGGCACATCCTGCGGGTTGGGCCGACGTTGCAGAAATTGCGCCCGGATCAGCCGATGCCGACGCACCAGTTTCTGGAATTGTTTGAACTGACCCGACCGCGCACGGTGGCCAATCTGGCCGATCTGTTGGCGATCTCTGACGCAAAGCTGCATTTGCGGTTTCGCGACGAGCCGCAGACCTCGTTAAAAGGCGCGATTGTGGGACTGCCCGACGGGGCGGGGGCGATAGTGAACTTGTCTTTCGGCATTTCGGTGCTGGACGCGGTGCGTGATTATGCGCTGAGCAGCGCAGATTTCTCGGCCACCGATCTGACAATCGAGCTGTTGTATCTGGTCGAGGCGAAATCCGCCGCGATGGAGGCGTCGCGCACCTTGAACCTGCGGCTTCAAGGGGCGATGATCGCCGCAGAAGAGCAGGCATATACCGACACGTTGACCGGTCTAAAGAACCGCCGCGCGATGGATCACATTCTGGGTCGGCTGATTGCGGGCGGCGGGTCTTTTGCACTGATGCACCTGGATCTGGACTATTTCAAATCGGTCAATGACACGTTGGGCCATGCGGCGGGCGATCATGTGTTGCAACAGGCGGCGCGGATCATGGTGGAAGAAACCCGCGATGTGGATACCGTGGCGCGGGTTGGAGGCGACGAATTTGTGCTGATTTTTGATCGGGTGCAGGATCGCGGCAGGTTGGAACAGATCGCCAAGCGCCTGATCGCTCAATTGGAACAACCGATCCCGTTTGGCGCCCAGATTTGCCGTATTTCGGCCAGTGCCGGGACCGTGCTGTGCGGCCCGTCGCAACACCCGGAGGCGGCGCAATTGCTGCATGACGCCGATCTGGCACTTTACGCAGCCAAACATGCCGGGCGGGCCTGTCACCGATTTTTCGACCCGTCGATGCTTTTGGGCGAGGGGGACGATGCAGCCTCGGCAGAGGCATGCTCGAATAAACCGCCTGATACCCCGCCATTGTCCGGGCCTTCGGGCAGCGCCGCAGAAACGCGGCAAAATGGTGCGACGCATGGGGTTTGACTTGGGCGCGACACCGGGCATTAGGGAGAAATAACTGCGGGACCAAAGCTGCAAAGCGGATGATGCCGGGCGGGGCACTTATTGAAGGGCACCGGTGGCGCCTAAAGGGGCGCGCGCATCGGGCGCGCATCCGGGACGCAGGGTGGGGCGTTGCCTCGAAGGAGGTGCAGACCGGTGCTGCGTGGATCAGGTGATTGGATTTTTAACCGGTCCGATTGGGGGGATCAAACACCTAGGCATCTGCTTTTCCAGAACATTCAACCGCTGACATGCGCGGATTGGCGCGTATGACGGGCCTTGCGGCTGCCGTCTGACGCAGCTTACAGTTAACCTGTTTGAAAAAGGGCCCGCCTTTTGTCAGGCCGCGCCGTAGAAGGGCGCGGATCAGGCCGGGGGAGACGGGCAAAACAGGTGCCATGCGATTTGCCGTCATTTTACTTGCTACGCTGCTTGTCGTTCTGATTGGTATATCTGCCTATCTGTTGCTGCAATCATGCGGTGTGCGCATTCCGTTCACCGGGATCGTGCTGTCGGTCTGCGAAACCGAAGATGCGGCGCTGATTCGTCGTGAACTTGCGGAGACTGACCGACAGAACCGCGACCTTGAATTGCACGTTCTCTCTCTGGAGGATGAGCTGGGCGCGCTAATCTGCAAGGCCGATCCCCCTCCACCGCCGCCACCACCACCGCCACCACCGGTAAAAAAGAAGACGCCCAGCGGGCTGGCACCGGATGCCTTTGATGACAAGAATATTTCGGTGATGGAGGGGTGCTGGCAGTTGTCGTCGAACTATGCGGTACGCGAGATCAATACCGGCCAGATCACCCGGTTCAAATACTGGCGCATCTGTTTTGACAAGAATGGCAATGGCACCGAGATCATGCGATCCACCAATGGGGTGCGCTGCGAGGGGCGGCTGAAGGGCAAGATGCCGGGCAATGGCAAGCTGACGATGCGCGAGCCGGGCAATCTGCAATGCGACAATCAATCGTCGATTTTCCGGCGCGACATCACCTGTTCGCTGGATAATAATGGCAACGCCCAGTGCGATACTTATCAACCCGAAACCAAAGGTCGCAGCGCAGCCACTTTGCGCCGCGCCAGGAGGTAATGTGATGGCCGAGCATTTTCTGTCAAAGATACGCGTCGAGTCCGGGGATTTTGTAGAGGCGGGCGGCAGGCCGGTTCTGGAACGCCATGACGAACTGCGCCGCTTGCTAAGCGACCGTGCCGGCCCCGAGGTCGCCGCATTGTTTGCCGAACCGTTGATCAGCCGGGGCAATGACGAGGCACCGCCCACCGTGTCCTGGTACAGCGATGCCGAAGGCGAGGCGCGACCCCTCGGGCGGTTGTCGGGGGCGGAACGTGACCGGGCCGAGGCCTATCTGGCGGACCATCTGCGCCCGTTGCGCAGCCTGACCGAGGACCCGGCCAGTGCCGATTTGGCACTGGGGGCGCTGTCGGTTTATGGCCGAGACGATGTGGTGGTTCAGGGGGGGCGCCCGTTGATCGTGAACTGGGGCCTGTTGCCTGGGGGCATGGGCGCCAATGCGGCCACGCGGCCCGCGCATTATGCGGACACACTGGGGCGGTTTCTGCCTTTGGCGGCCAGTGCCGAGACGGGCGCCGCAGTTGCCGCAGCGGTACCGTCAGTGCCGTCAGGGTTGGGCGCAGGGGCTGCCAGTGCTGCCGTATACGCGGGCAGTGATAGCGGCGGCGCGCGTCATCCCGACCCGGTGCCGCGCCGTGTCGGCATTTCACCGATCGCCTGGGTGCCGCTTCTGGTGCTGCTAATATTGGCTGGGTTGATCCTGGCATGGTTGTTACAGCCCGGCAGCCGGTTGTTCCATGCCGCCAACCCGCCAGTGATCACCGACGAGGCGACTCTAAGGGCCACACGCGCCCTGAACCAAAGCCTGCGAGAGCGCAAGGTGGTGTTGGAGCAGGCGCTAGAGGGTGCGGTGTGCCGTGCTGACGGCGTGTTGCTGCTGCCCGATGGGCGCACGCCCGAAGGGTTATTGCCGCCTGCCATCGGCGTGGAACCCGCGCAAAAGGCGCAGGCTGCACCGGATGCGTTGCTGCCCAATTCTCCGGGGAGGGTTCTGGTGCCTGATTCTGGGACAACCTCTGCCCCGGGGGGCACCCCGGACGAGATTACCCTGTTAGAGTTGATAGAGGGGCGCACGGTGCTGATTCTGGCGGCCTCGCCCGGTGGGGTGACGGCGGGGTCGGGGTTTGTGGTGGGGCCGGGGCTGATCCTGACCAATTATCATGTGATCAACGGCGCAATGGCGCAACCGGGGCAAATTCTGGTGGCCGGGGCGGCGCTGGACAAGCCGCGCGTGGCGACGGTGGTGAAAACTCAGGGGCCGATGGCGCAAACGGGTGGCGATTTCGCTTTGCTCAAGGTTGACGGCGCGCCGCTGTCGGCCTTTGCGGTGCATCTGGGGGCGGGATCGCTGAAGCTGACCAATGTGATTGCGGCAGGGTATCCCGGGGATGTGCTGGAACTGGACGCTAGTTTTGCCGCGCTGAAAGCGGGGGATATGACGGCCGCGCCCGATCTGACAGTGACGGATGGGACAATCAACACCGAACAGCAGATGGGGCCCGAGACGCATGTTCTGATGCATTCGGCACCGCTGTCCAGTGGCAATTCGGGCGGGCCCTTGGTGGATATGTGTGGCCGGGTTGTCGGGGTGAATACCTTTGTGCGCCAGGGCAAGATGCAGAACCGCGGGTTTGCGCTGACCACCGGCGATATGCTGGCGTTTCTGAAAGATACGGATGCGGCGCCCGCGGTTATGTCCGAGCCTTGCGCGCCGGTGGTGGTGCGGCGTCAGGTGGCGCCTGCGCCGCAGGCTGATCCGGCACCTAATCCGGAAAAGGGCGACTGAAGCGCGATGTTCGAGACGTTTCTGATCACCACGTCCTCGGAAGGACTGCAACCGCTGGGGTCAGCCCCGCAGCGGTCTTTCGAGCTGGTGACAGGCACGATCCGTGACCGGTTGGGGCCGGACCATGCGGCGCTGTTTGCCGAGCCGGTGGCGACCGAACATGGCGAGCGGATTGACTGGTATTCGCCGGTTGCGGGCACGGCGGTGGCCCTGCCGAATTTGTCAGAGGCCGAACAGGCCAAGCTGCGCGTGGCGTTGGGGGCGCGGGTTGCCGCGATCAAGGCCGAGGCTGACAGGCTGGCGGCCAGCGACGCGCCCGAGGATCAGCGCCTGTCCGAGGCGCTGATGAACGCCATCGAGGTTCCGGGCGAGGGCATGGTTTACGGCGTGCGCGATGCTCAGGGTGTGTTGCATCCGGTTCTGGTGCATTGGGCCTGGATTGGCGATGAACAAAGTGCTGTGCGCGGGGTTCTGACCGGGATGGTGCCCCGGGCCAGGCCGCTGGCACCTGTTGGCGTTCCTGCGGTGCCGGTGCGGGCCAGGGTGCCGACCGGGCTGTGGGGGGCGTTGATCGTGCTGGGCTGGCTGCTGCTGGGGGCGCTGCTGGGGGGCATCCTGTACCTGATGATCGCGGCTTGCGGGTTAAAGGGCGGGCAGCTGGTGTTTTGCCCCAAGGAGGCACCCGCATTACATGCCGCCTTAGGCGAACAGCGGGTGATTGAGGATCAGATTGCCGGTTTGCGGCACGAATTGGCGTTGGCGGATCGCAGCTGCAAGCCGGTGATACCGGTGCTGCCAGCCGCGCCAGCCGTGCCCGCTTTTCCGGTGCCAGCACCTGCGCCTGCGCCAAAACCGCCTGTTACCCCGACAGATCAACAGGACCAGTCTAAAACCAAGGCGGACCGTGACACAGTGGCCCAGCTGATCGCCAAGCGCGGTGCAACGCTTGGCGCGCTGAATTTTGTGCTGGAATGGGGCACCACAGATGATGTCGATCTCTATGTGACCTGCCCAACCGGCGAAGAGGTTTCCTTTCACAATCGAGAGGATTGCAATGGTCGTTTGGATCTGGACGCCAATGCGGCTGTTGACGCCCCGATCTCTGACCCGCTCGAAAACATCGTTTTTGACGCGGCGCTGCCGGGGCTTTACAAGGTGCGCGCCCATCTGCGGGCGGACCGGACGGTGGGCGACAAGCCGATAACACTGCACGTTCTGCGCAAAAATGGGCCATCGCACAGCTATTCCGCTATATTGGGGCCAGGTGCGCGCGAATGGACCGTCAACATAAGTATATCAAGGTAGGCACGATGCAGCATTCTGAACACCTGGCGCAGCTGGTCGATTGGCGGGACGAGATCACTCTGGTGCCCTATTCGGGCAGTCAGATCCTTGATTTCGGCTTTCGTCTGGACGCGCAGGAGCTAAAGAACGCCCGGTTTATCGAGCGGGTTGTCGGTGGCGATGCGGATCGCGAGGAATGGGCGTTGCTGCCGCTGACCGGTGACGCGGACACGGATCAAGGGATTGAGGCGGGCGGCAGTGCTGACGATGATCCCTATTCGGTGCGCCCGGTCGCGGCGCTGGAGCCGTTTTTGAACAAATGGGTGCCGGTGCCGGTGTTGCGGGTGCGCAATGATCGCGGCGCGGGCGGCGAGGAAAAGTTTGATCCCGGCCCGTCCAGCTGGGCCCGGATGCGCACCGTGGAATTGGCCAGCCCTGATCCGGTCACGGGCCACACCCACCGGGTGCAATTGGCGCTGGATACCGCGCTGATGGCGGGTGATCAAAGTTTTCAGTACCTCGCACCGGACCGGACGGACGCGGAAAAATCGCGTGATTTCAGGTTTGTATCGGACCCGGCGCGGATGGACTGGTTCCTGCGTCGGTTAGAGCCGGACAACGCGGGCGAGATGCTGGATTTGCAGAAATGGGTGTCTGACTGGCTGGAAGAGCTGTTCATGTCCTACAAACGCGCAGAACGTCCGGGGCGGCGGATCACCCGTGACGGGTTGGCGCATAAGTTCGAACATTGGGCGCGTTATCTGGCCTATCTGCGGTTGGTGGATCACGCGGTGACAGTGCCGAAAATCCGGTTTGCCAACACGGTTTCCAGCCGCGAAAGCGTGACACCAGTGGGGGTGGATCTGGTGCTGGATGTGGGCAATTCGCGCACCTGCGGCATTTTGATTGAACGGTTTCCCGGCGAAACCCGGCTGGATCTGGCGCGGTCCTTTCCGCTTGAGGTGCGTGATCTGTCGCGGCCGGAATTCCACTATTCCGGGCTGTTCGAAAGCCGGGTGGAATTCTCGGAACACCGGATGGGCGATGAACGTTTCGCCAGCCGGTCGGGGCGGCGCAACGGGTTCGTGTGGCCCAGTTTCGTGCGCATCGGCCCCGAGGCGCTGCGGCTGGTGGCGGGCGAAGAGGGCACGGAAACGGCGTCGGGGCTGTCCAGCCCGAAACGCTATTTGTGGGATGACACGCCGGTGCAGCAGGACTGGCGGTTTCATCACCATTCTGATCCCAACAACCTGCCGAAATCCCTGCGCGCCGCGATGCGCCATCTGAACGAGGCGGGGGATGTTCTGGAACAGGTCACAGCGGATGAATCCGCCGGGCTGCGCCCACGCGGCAAGACGCGAAAAACCCCGGCGATTCGGCCAAGGTTTGCCCGCGCCTCGCTGTTTGGCTTCATGCTGGCGGAAATCATTGCCCATGCGCTGATCCAGGTGAATGCGCCTGCCAGTCGGGCCCGCCGCCCGCAATCGGAACTGCCGCGTCGGCTGGATCGGATCATTCTGACCCTGCCCACCGCCACCACGGCGCAGGAACAGGCGATTATCCGGTCCAAGGCCAAGGGCGCACTGGCGCTGGTCTGGTCGATGATGGGGCTGAAGGACGGCGAAAGCGCGGTCTCGCGGATGCCCGAGCTGATTGTGGAATGGGACGAGGCAAGCTGTACACAATTGGTCTATCTCTATTCCGAGCTGACGCAGAAATTCGACGGGCGGATTGACCGGTTTTTGGCCCTGAAAGGCACGCTGCGGGCGATGGAACCGGGGGGCACGCCGGAACCGTCACTGCGGCTGGCCTGTATCGACATTGGCGGCGGCACCACCGATCTGATGGTCACAACCTTCTGGGGCGAGGCCGGCCGGGTGCTGCACCCGCATCAGGATTTCCGCGAAGGGTTTCGCGTCGCTGGCGACGAATTGCTGCAACGGGTGATCGCGGCGATCATCCTGCCGGGGCTGCAGGCCAGTATCGAGGATGCAGGCGGGCGGTTTGTCGGCGAAAAGCTGCGCGAGCTGTTTACCGGCGATATCGGCGGGCTGGATCAGCAAAGCGTACAAAAGCGCCGCCAATTTGCGGTGCGGGTGTTGATGCCGCTGGCGGTGGCGATCCT
>Ga0209121_10001930_pt1 | contig 21512 bp, 21 predicted proteins | sample Cruoilmetagenom3_FD_187292 | JGI IMG/M metagenome (GOLD analysis project Ga0209121, IMG submission 187292) | Oil polluted marine microbial communities from Coal Oil Point, Santa Barbara, California, USA - Sample 3 (SPAdes) (version 2) | ecosystem: Environmental > Aquatic > Marine > Oil seeps ...
GTTATCTAAGAGAGATTTTGGCTCCGGCGGTAGGGATCGAACCTACGACCAATTGATTAACAGTCAACTGCTCTACCGCTGAGCTACGCCGGAACGGTCCGCGCGATATAGCAATCCTGAATCGGCGCGTCCAGTGGGTTTCACGACAAACGCTCAAAAAACCCGTTCCCCGTCATTCATGTCGCCTGAAGGTCGCAGCCGGGCTCAGTTCGGTCTCGGGTGAAATCATGGATTTCCCGGTCAGATCAATGAGATGCGCGAAAACGTTGCGCTCGGCGGCGGGTAAAAGGGCGGCAGGGGTATCGGTGTATATCTGCTCGGCGATGGCGCGGGCGGTGGCGGGGGCGTCGGACAGCGCCGACAGGATCGCCGCTTCGCGCATCAAACGGTGCGAAATCAGCCAGTCGAGCCGCCCGATCGGGTCGGTGACCGGGGCCCCGTGACCCGGATGGAACACCTGCCAGTCGCCAGCCCGCAGACGGTGGCACGAGGCCATGAAATCCGTCAAATCACCGTCGGGCGGTGAGACCAGCGAACTGGCCCAGCCCATCACGTGATCGGCGGTGAAACAGGCCTTGCCCCAGCCAAGCGCGATGTGATTGCCGATATGGCCCGGCGTGTGGATCACCTCAAGCGACCAGCCGGCCCCTTCGATGATTTCGCCGTCCTGCACGATCCGGTCGGGGCAAAAATCAACGTCGATGCCTTCGCCGCCCCCCGCCAACCCGGCCTCGGCCAGGTCGGTCATTACCGCGCTGCGCCCCGCCTGTGCATCGCCAAACGCCAGCACCGGCGCGCCGGTTTCACCGCTTAGCCGGGCGGCCAGGGGCGAATGGTCCACATGGGTATGCGTGACGATGATTTGGCTGATGCGCTGGCCCGGTTTCAGCGCGGCAAGAATTGCACTCAGATGCGCGCTGTCCTCGGGGCCGGGGTCGATCACCGCCAGGTCGGTGGTGCCCAGCACATAGGTGTTGGTGCCGCGATAGGTCATGGGCGAGGCATTGGGGGCGACGATCCGACGCAGCCCTGGGGCCAGGTCGATCGCTTCGCCGCACGGTGGGTTGAAATCGTCCGGGGGGAGGGTCATGGCACTTTCTCTTTCGTGTTATCGGTCTTAGGTTTGGCCCATGAACTTTCACTGGCTCAAACAATATATGCCACGCAGCCTTTATGGTCGAGCGGCCTTGATAATGGTTCTGCCGGTTGTGGCGGTGCAACTGGTGGTTTCGGTGGTGTTTATCCAACGTCACCTCGAGGATGTCACGACCCAGATGTCGCTGACCGTGGTGCGCGAGATGATCATGATCGGAAATCAGACTGTCCTGACCCCGGACCGGGACGCAGTTCTGCAACAGATCGCGCCGTTTCTGCAAACCCTGCAAATGGAGGCGCGGTTTGTCGAGCCGGGCGCGGTGCCGGACGCGGACCGGCTGCGCTGGTACGATTTTTCCGGGCAGATTGTGATCGAGACCTTCCGCGCCGAGATTCCCCAGACGCTTGCGGGGGTATTTCCCGACAACCGGCGGGTGCTGTTCTATTTCGAGTCCCCGCTTGGCCCGGTCGAGGTGAGTTTCGACCGCCGGCGCGTGACGGCCGCCGCGCCGCATCAGCTGATTGTGACGATGGTGTTCTTTGGCATGCTGATGACAGTGATTGCCTTTCTCTACATGCGCAACCAGTTGCGCCCTATCACCCGGCTGGCCCGTGCGGCGCAGGCGTTCGGGCGCGGGCATAACCTGGCCTATTATCCCAGCGGGGCCACCGAGGTGCGCGTGGCCGGCAGCGCCTTTCTGGACATGCGCGCCCGGATCGAGCGGCATATCGAACAGCGCACCATGATGCTGTCGGGGGTCAGCCACGATCTGCGCACCCCGCTGACACGGCTCAGGCTGGGGCTGGCGATGATGGATGACGAAGAAGTTGGCCCATTGCTGGGCGATGTCGACGAGATGGAAAGGATGCTGGATGCGTTTCTGGAATTCTCGCGCGATGCCTCCGAGGGCGAGGCCGAGCCGGTCGACCCGATGGCACTGATCCGGCGGATCGTTGAGGACGCCAATCGGGCGGGCAGATCCGTCGAGCTGGGGGAAATATCGGGCGCGGGTACGGTGATGCTGCGCCCGACTGCGATCAGGCGGGCGGTCGAGAACCTGTTGGGCAATGCCTTTCGCTATGGCCGGCGGGCCGAGGTGTCGGTGGTATTGACCGACAAGTCCCTGCGCATCCGGGTTGAGGATGACGGGCCGGGTATTCCTGCCGATCAGCGCACTGAGTCAGTCAAACCGTTCTCGCGGCTGGATCCGGCGCGCAACCAGAATGCCGGCGGTGGCGTCGGGCTGGGGCTGGCAATTGTTGCCGACATAGCCCGCGCCCATGGCGGGGCGTTGCGGCTGGGTGACAGTGAGAAGCTGGGCGGCTTGCAGGCGGATATTATCGTCGGGCGGTGAGGGCCCCGCGAGGGTTGGCTGAAGCGCCTCAATGTGATGTCGGGTGAATAATGCGGGATCGGAAGAATGAACTGTACAGGCTGCGAAACGGAAATCGGGGAGTTTGATAGTTACAATGGCCGTTGCGGGAACTGCCATGCCATTCACCTTCAGGCCAGCGCAACCGGAAAGACAGCAGAACAGGTCCGGGATGCGCGTACTGCCGCCGCTCAGAAACGGGACTACGGAATTGAAAGTGAGCGGCGGAAAGCGACGGCCAGGAAAGTCATGATCCTCACGACTGAAACGGCGCATAATCTGGCAGTGAACAAACGGCTGGGTATTGTTTCGGCTGAGGTGGTCGTGGGCATGAACATATTCAAGGACATGCTTACTGGCGTCCGCAACATAGTTGGGGGACGTACCGGCAATGTGCAGAACGCGTTGCGGGACATGCGTAGGCAGGCGCTGAGCGAACTCAAGCAAGAGGCAACACAACTGGGGGCCGATGCGGTTGTGGGTATTGACCTTGACTACAATGAAATCGGCGCAACCGGGTCAACGATGCTGATGCTGGTCGTCAACGGAACGGCGGTGACTTTGCAGACAGACGATGACTGACCCTGCATGAGACCTCTGCAAACCTTGCCGGCCGTTTTCTCAGAATTACCTCGTTGTTTTTATCCCAGAAAATTCTGCGAATTTTCTGGGGGTCACGCGATGCCGGGGGCTCTGCATTTCTAATCGTTAAATTCAGTTGACCGCAGTAAATTCAGTTGGCCGCAGTTGGCCCCGGAAGAATGGCGATGGATGGTAGGCCCGGTAGGACTCGAACCTACGACCAAAGCGTTATGAGCGCTCTGCTCTAACCAACTGAGCTACAGGCCCGCCTGGGTCCGTGGGTATTCACGAACCGGGGGCGCGTCAAGTGACACATTGCGCGCGCCGCGCCAATGATCTAGTTCGCGCGCAAGAATGTTGATGGGCCGGGATGAAGGATGACAGGTATGGGCACCGATACCAACACGGGCAGAAATGGCATGACCTATGCCGGGGCTGGGGTCGATATTGATGCGGGCAATGCGCTGGTGGACCGGATCAAACCCGCCGCCAAACGCACCAACCGCCCCGGCGTGATGGCCGGGCTGGGCGGGTTTGGTGCGCTGTTTGACCTCAAGGGGGCCGGCTATAGCGATCCGGTGCTGGTGGCCGCCACCGACGGTGTCGGCACCAAGCTGAGGATCGCCATTGACACCGGGCTGGTGGACGGCGTCGGTATTGATCTGGTGGCGATGTGCGTCAACGATCTGGTCTGTCAGGGGGCCGAACCGCTGTTTTTCCTCGACTATTTCGCCACCGGAAAGCTGGATACAGACGTGGCCGCGCGGATCATCGAAGGCATCGCGACGGGCTGTGTCCGCTCGGGCTGTGCGCTGATCGGCGGCGAAACGGCCGAGATGCCGGGCATGTACCCCGAGGGTGATTTCGATCTGGCTGGCTTCTCCGTCGGCGCGATGGAACGGGGCACAGCCCTGCCGGCGAATGTCGCACCGGGCGATGTGTTGTTGGGGCTGGCCAGCGATGGCGTGCATTCCAACGGCTATTCACTGGTACGCCGTCTGGTGCAGCATTCCGGGCTGGGCTGGGACGACGATTGCCCGTTTGCCGACGGGTCTTTGGGCAAGGCGTTGCTGACGCCGACGCGGCTTTATGTGCGTTCCACGCTTGAGGCGATCCGGGCCGGCGGCGTGCATGCGCTGGCGCATATCACCGGCGGCGGGCTGAGTGAAAACCTGCCACGGGTGCTGCCCGAAGGCATGGGCGCGCGGATTGATCTGAACAGCTGGGAACTGCCGGGCGTGTTTGGCTGGATGGCCGGGGTGGGGGGCATATCGCAGGCGGAAATGCTCAAGACTTTCAACTGTGGCATTGGCATGGTGCTGGTCTGTGCGCCCGACCGGGCCGCCGCCCTTGAGGCGTTGTTGAGTAGCGCCGGGGAAACCGTGCATCGCATCGGAATTGTCACGGATACCGGCGGTATGGCCTATGAAGGCGCACTGCTTTGAGCCACGCCAAAGTGGCCATATTACTGTCGGGGGGCGGGTCGAACATGCTGGCCTTGCTTGACTCGATGCAGGGCGATCATCCGGCGCGTCCCTGTCTGGTTCTGTCCAATGACCCCGCTGCCGGCGGGCTGGCACGGGCCGCGGCGCGCGGTGTGCCAACGGCGGCGGTGGATCACCGGCCCTTTGGCAAGGACCGGGCGGCGTTTGAGGCCGAGCTGATGAAACCGCTGATCGCGGCGGCACCCGACATCCTTTGTCTGGCCGGGTTCATGCGGGTGCTGACGGCGGATTTCGTGTCGCACTGGCAGGGGCGGATGCTGAACATCCACCCCTCGCTGCTGCCGAAATATCGCGGGCTGCACACCCATGCGCGCGCTTTGCAGGCCGGGGACAGGCAACATGGCTGCACTGTGCATGAGGTGACGGCGGAACTGGACGATGGTCCGATTCTGGGGCAGGCGCAGGTGCCGGTGCTGCCGGGGGATACGCCCGACACACTGGCGGCGCGGGTTCTGAAACAGGAACACGCGCTTTACCCGGCGGTTCTGCGCCGGTTTGCGGCCGGCGACAGGCGTCCGGTGCTGTTGGGCTGAGGCGCGGTTTGCAAAACCCCGGCTTGTTGCGTATGACCAACGCTGGTGACAGCGCCGGGGTGACCCTGCCGCCGGCAGCAAAATGACCTGAAAAAGAGCATACTCGCAGATGAAAACGCTTACCACGACGCAAGACCTGGCCGAGTTCTGCCAGATCGCAACGCGGCACGATTACGTCACCGTCGATACCGAGTTCCTGCGCGAACGGACCTATTATTCCAAACTGTGCCTGGTGCAGCTGGCCTTGCCCGGCAAGGGCGAGGAAAACGCCGTTTTGCTGGATCCGCTGGTCGAGGGGCTGTCGCTTGACCCGCTGTATGATCTGTTTCGCGATCAATCGGTGGTCAAGGTGTTCCACGCCGCGCGTCAGGATCTTGAGATTTTCTGGGTCGATGCCGAGGTCTTCCCCCAACCGCTGTTCGATACGCAGGTGGCGGCGATGGTTTGTGGCTTTGGCGATCAGGTCGGCTATGAGACATTGGTGCGCAAGATCGTGCGTCAGCCGCTGGACAAGACCTCGCGCTTTACCGACTGGTCGCGCCGTCCGCTGAGCGAGGCGCAAAAGACCTATGCGCTGGGCGATGTGACCCATTTGCGCGACATTTACGAATTTCTTGCGGCGGAACTGAATAAATCCGGCCGGTCGCATTGGGTGCAGGAGGAATTGCAGATCCTGACCGATCCCGCGACCTATGACGTTGTGCCGTCCGAAGCCTGGCGGCGGGTCAAGACGCGCAATTCTTCGCCAAAATTCCTGGCTGTGGTGCGCGAACTGGCGGCCTTCCGCGAAGCCTATGCGCAAGGGGCGAACGTGCCGCGCAACCGGGTGTTCAAGGACGAGGCCATGTCTGAACTGGCCGCAACCAAGCCGCGTAATCCCGGTGATCTTGGGGCTTCGCGGCTGTTGCTGCGCGAGGCGCGGCGCGGCGCGATTGCCGACGGGATTCTGGAAGCGGTGGCAAAAGGCGTTGCCTGCCCGCCGGATCAGATGCCCAAGCCCGATCGGTCACGCGAAAAGTTGCAGGTGAACCCGGCACTGGCCGATCTGCTGCGGGTTTTGCTGAAATCCAAGACCGAAAGCAGCGGGGTTGCCGCCAAGCTGATCGCCAGCAGCGCCGATCTGGATGCGATTGCCGCCGGGTTGCGCGACGTCAAGGCCCTGACCGGCTGGCGAAACGAGGTGTTCGGGGCAGATGCCATTCGTTTGTGCGAAGGCAGGATTGCCCTGGCCGCCAAGGGGCAGTCGGTGAAGGTGGTCGAGCTTTAATTGAGGATCATCAATCCCTTACGGGATTTTTACGCAGGTATTTTGCTGGTCCGGTTTTAGCGCCGTCGTGTTTCCAGGGCGTTTTGTGCGCCTTTCACCCGGATCAGGCGGATGCCGGCGAGATCCTGTTTGGTCAGGCTTTGAGCGGCATGGACAGTACGGGTATGCTCGGACCCGACGGCGGTCGGATCCTCGGGCAGCACCACACGGAACGTGTAGGACAGAATGTCGGGCGCAGAGTCCCCTTCCTGCGGATCAAGTCGCAGTTCGACGTCAAAGGCCCCCTGGCGCGATGCGACCCCGGTGGCCTGGATGATCGCCCCGGTGGTGGTGCGGTCGACCCGCAATTCGGTGACCGAGGCAATCGCCACACTGGCATCGGCTGCGTCGGGGCGCTTGGAGATGGCTGATTTCTGCGGGATCAGCGGATTGACGGCTTCGGGGTCGATCTCGGGCTGGTCAATCGGGATTTCGCGGCTTTTGGAGAACCAGTTGCGCGGATTGGCGCGCGAGTCGCCCCAGCCGCCACAGGCCGACAGGAAAAGGCTTGTTGCCAGAAGCACCGTGAAAGGTTTGCGCATTTTGCCCCGCCTGAGATAATTCTAGTTGCCCTTGTTATCGGTTAGCGCATCCCGGCACCGTTGAAAAGACAGGAAGCGGGTCTGGACAGGCGCGCGCGCGCGGCATAATCCGGGGCTGGGCCGCAGTTGCGGCCACATGATGCCCATATGAGGAGCCGACATGGCCAGTGCTGCCTTTGAGGAAATTGTCGAGGATTTCGAGTTTCTGGACGATTGGGAAGACCGGTATCGCTATGTGATTGATCGGGGCAAGGATATGGCCGCGCTGGAGGAGGCGTTGAAAGTGCCCGCCACCAAGGTTGACGGTTGTGCCAGTCAGGTGTGGTTGCACGCCGTCATCGAGGGCGGCGTGTTCCGGTTTGACGGCGAAAGCGATGCGATGATCGTACGCGGGCTGATTGCGGTGTTGCGTGCGCTTTATAACGGTCTGACGGTGCAGGAGGTCGCGGCGGTAGATGCTCGGGCCGAGTTTGAGAGGTTGGGGCTGAACGAGCATCTGTCGGCGCAGCGTTCGAACGGGTTGAGGGCGATGATCGAGCGAATCGGTCAGGTGGCGGCAGAGCATCTGTGAGGGGGGCAGGGGGGCCAGCCCCCCGTCCTGCGGACTCCCCCCGGGATATTTATCGACCAAAGATGGGTCAGGGGGATTTGGCGGCCCAGCTGGCGAGTGTGGATTGCAGGTCGCCATAGCCGGTTTGGCGGCGCTCGAAGCGCAGGCCCAGGCGGGTGGCGCAGGTTTTGGCTTTGGCTGTCAGCGCCGGGTCGTTGGTTTGGGCCAGGTAGACCAGTTTGGTGTAATGGCTGAAATACGTCTCGCGCAACGCAGGGTGGCGGTCGAGGCCCAGAGGGGTCCAGACGAACGCGTCGAACTGGCGGGCGAGAAAGTCGGTCAGGTAGAAGGCGGTGATTTCATCCCGGTTGGCAAATGCGGTATTGCCTTCGAAAAAGCTGTAGCAATGCGGCCCCTTTATCATGTCCACGCCCAGGCGGTCACAGGCCGACTGAAGCTGTCCGCCGGTGCCGCAATCGGCGTAGGCCACATAGAGGTGATCATAGGTGGCGCGATATTTGTTGATTGCGGCTTCGACCGCTTTTGTGATGCGGTCGGGGTGGTTGTGCAGGATGGCGGGCAGGCAGGTGAGGTCCAGGTGATCCCAGCCGCCAAGCGCCTTGATGTCGAGGATTTCCCGCGCCAGTGCGCCACAGGCGATCAGCAGGACCCGACCGGATTTATGTTCGGGCACGGCGAGGCCGGCAAGTGTCAGGCTTTGGTCGTTGAGGTCACCCGGTTTGAAACGCGCGATTTTTGGCACCCGGTGCCGGGGCGGTCGGGCGGCCTTTGGGGGCCGGGGCAAGGGTCACGCGCTCATTCGGTTGTGTTTGCGGCCGACAAATTCCTTGGCGGTTTCAACCGCGACCGCCGCATCCCGGCAATAGGCGTCTGCGCCGATGGCCTTTGAGAATTCCTCGTTCAAAGGTGCGCCGCCCACCAGCACGATATAGTCGTCCCGCTTGCCCTGTTCGACCAGAGTGTCGATCACCACTTTCATGTAAGGCATCGTCGTGGTCAGCAGCGCCGACATGCCCAGGATATCAGGTTGTGCGCTTTCCAGTGCTTCAAGGTAGCTTTCGACCGGGTTGTTGATGCCAAGGTCGATCACTTCGAAGCCCGCCCCCTCCATCATCATGGCAACCAGGTTCTTGCCGATGTCGTGGATGTCGCCCTTGACCGTGCCGATCACCATCTTGCCGACTTGCGGCGCGCCGGTTTCAGCCAGCAGCGGTTTCAGGATCGACATGCCGCCCTTCATCGCATTGGCCGCCAAAAGCACCTCGGGTACAAACAGGATACCATCGCGGAAATCGGCCCCGACGATGGTCATGCCCCCCACCAGCGCCTTGGTCAGCACCTCGTAGGGTTGCCATTTGCGTTCCAGCAGGATGTTGACCGCCTCTTCGATTTCCTCGCGCAGGCCATCGTAAAGGTCGTCGAACATCTGCTGGACCAGCTCTTCGTCGTCGAGTTCCGACAGGATGATGTCATCTTCTTCCGACATGGCCGGGCTTCCTTTTCTCGGGCGGGGCAAACGGCCCCTTTTGGGTAACTGATTTCATGTTTTGGCCAAATGGCCCCTGCCGGACTGCGACAATTGCGACATGCGCCGCTCCACAACCGACCTATAAGCGGGAATTGAGCGAATTGATAATGAAGATATTGCATAGAGATAATGGGGTTATTGCATGTGTTCCCTTTATGTTCTAAATTGATGCCATGAGCCTTGCATCAAAGATTGACCCGGCCCGGCGACGCGGGCGGGGGGCCTGCGGCAATGTATCGGGCCGGTTTGACCTGGCGCGCAGCGATGAACCTGATGGCTGGGACATCCCCGAGGAACGCCCCGGTTTTCGCACCGAGGTACGGGGCGAACAGGCGCGCAGCCTGATCACCTGGAACCGCTCGCCGGATTTGCCGTTTGACCGGTCGATCAACCCGTATCGGGGCTGCGAACATGGTTGTGTCTATTGCTTTGCCCGGCCCAGCCATGCCTATCTGGGCCTGTCGCCGGGGTTGGATTTCGAGACACGTCTGGTGGCGCGCCCCAATGCCGCCGAGGTGCTGGCACGCGAGTTGGGCAAGCCGCGCTATAAGGTGGCTCCAATCGCCATCGGCACCAATACAGACCCTTATCAGCCGATTGAAAAGACGTGGGAAATCACCCGCTCTTGCCTTGAAGTGCTGGCGGCGTTCAACCATCCGGTGGCGATTGTCACCAAGGGCACGCTGGTTGAACGGGATCTGGATATCCTGGTGCCCATGGCGGCGCGCGGGCTGGTGCGGGTGGGCATATCTCTGACCACGCTTGATGCCGACCTGTCACGCCGGATGGAGCCGCGCGCGCCTGCGCCGGGGCGGCGGCTTGCGATCATCCGCCGCCTCAGTGCGGCAGGGGTGCCGATTCGGCTGATGACTTCGCCGGTTGTGCCGGGGCTGAGCGATCACGAGATCGAGGCGCTGCTGGCGGCGGGCCGGGAGGCGGGGGCGGATGCGGCGAGTTGGATCATGCTGCGTCTGCCGCGCGAGGTGTCGCAAATCTGGCAGGCCTGGCTGGACGAGCATTATCCGCATCGCGCTGCAAGGATCATGGCGCGGCTGCGCGAAATGCACGGGGGCAAGGACTATGATGCGCGTTGGGGCCGGCGGATGCGGGGCGAAGGGCCGTACGCCGAAATGGTGGCGCAGCGGTTCAGGGCAGCGGCGCGGCGGCTGGGACTGGATCGGCAAACGGCGGCTTTGCGGTGCGATTTGTTTGCAGTGCCGGGACGGGCTGGTGATCAGCTCTCGCTATTTTGAGAGGAGACCCTACATTGGACTATGGGCGGCCGGAAATCGGTTCCGCCGGATGGTGGGCGGGTCTTTTGCACGAAGCGGGAAGGAAAGTTTGAAATGCAGGACAGATGGGACAAACGCTATAGCGCGCCGGGTTATCTGTTTGGCAAAGCGCCGGCACAATTCCTGAAACGCGAGGCGGCGCGGTTGCCCCGGTCGTCGGATGTCCTGTGCGTGGCCGATGGTGAAGGGCGCAATTCGGCCTATCTGGCCAGCCTGGGCCACCGGGTTACGGCGTTCGATGCCTCGCCGGTTGCGATCGAAAAGGCCCGCACGCTTGCAGCGGAACTGGGTGTCACACCGCAGTTTCACGTCGCCGGGGTCGAGGCGTGGGACTGGCAACCGACCCATGACGCGGTGATCGCCATCTTTGTCCAGTTCGCCCCGCCCGATCTGCGCGACCGGATGTTTGGCTGGATGGCCGGGGCCGTCGCTCCGGGTGGGCTGTTGTTGTTGCATGGTTATGTGCCGCGCCAGCTTGAGTACAAGACCGGTGGGCCGAAGGACGCGGCGAACATGTACACCACCGAGATGCTGGCCCGCGCCTTTGAGGGGTTCGATATTCTGCGGCTGGAAGAATATGACGCCGAGGTGGACGAGGGACCGGGCCATTCCGGCCGCTCGGCGCTGATTGATCTGGTGGCGCGCAAACCTCTGGACCCCACTGGCTAGCGTCCAGACCCCAGGTCAGCGTCCAGTCCCCGGGCGCGCTTGCGACAATGTGAACCCAAAGCGGGCTCAATAAGCATTGGCCCCGCGCACGAGGCCCCCTATACAGTTGCCCATGATTACCGAGCTTGGCCATTTCGCCCTTATCCTCGCCTTCATGGTCGCCATCGTGCAGATGGTGGTGCCACTGATCGGTGCCTCAAAACGTCTGCCCGGCTGGATGGCTGTGGCCGACCCGGCCGCCAATGCGCAATTTGCCCTGACCGCCTTTGCCTTTGGCGCGCTGACATGGGCGTTCATCACCTCTGATTTCTCACTGAAAATCGTCGTCGCGAACAGCCATTCGGCCAAGCCGATGCTGTACAAAGTGTCTGGCACATGGGGCAACCACGAAGGCTCGATGTTGCTGTGGGTGCTGATTGTCACGCTGTTCGGGGCCATGGCCTCGTGGTTCGGCGGTGGTTTGCCGCCCACCCTGCGGGCGCGGGTATTGGCGGTGCAGTCGTCGATCGCCGTGGCGTTCTTTGCCTTCATCCTGTTCACATCCAACCCGTTTGAGCGCCTCGCCGTGGCCCCGTTTGACGGGCAGGATCTGAACCCGCTGTTGCAGGATCCCGGCCTGGCGTTCCATCCGCCGTTTTTGTACCTGGGCTATGTCGGGCTGAGCATGGCGTTTTCCTTCGCCGTTGCGGCGCTGATCGAGGGGCGCATTGACGCGGCCTGGGGGCGCTGGGTGCGGCCCTGGACGCTGGCGGCCTGGATATTCCTGACCATCGGTATCGGCCTGGGGTCATGGTGGGCCTATTACGAACTGGGCTGGGGGGGCTTCTGGTTCTGGGATCCGGTTGAAAATGCCTCGTTCATGCCCTGGCTGCTGGCCGCCGCCCTGCTGCATTCGGCAATTGTGGTGGAAAAACGCGAATCGCTGAAAAGCTGGACCATATTGCTGGCGATTCTGGCCTTTGGCTTTTCGCTGATCGGTACGTTTATCGTGCGCTCGGGGCTGCTGACCTCGGTGCATGCCTTTGCCAATGACCCGGAACGCGGGATTTTCATCCTGATCATTCTGGCGGTGTTCACCGGTGGTGCGCTGATGCTGTTTGCCCTGCGTGCCGGCACGATGGAGGCCAAGGGCGTGTTTGGCGTGGTCAGTCGTGAAAGCGCGTTGGTTCTTAATAACATCCTGCTGGCGGTGGGCTGTTTCGTGGTGTTCTTCGGCACCCTCTGGCCGATCATGGCCGAGATGTTCTTTGACCGTAAACTCAGCGTTGGTGCGCCGTTCTTCAACATGGCCTTCACCCCGTTCATGGTGGGCCTGGGCGTGGCGATGCCAATTGGTGCGCTGTTGCCGTGGAAACGCGGCAGGCTTGGGCGGGCGGTCTGGTCGCTGCGCTATGCTTTTGGCCTGGCGCTGGCGTTGGCGCTGCTGGCCTGGGCCATGCAAAGCGGGCGCAGCGCGCTGGGGCCGGTTGGGTTGCTGCTGGGTTCATGGGTGGTGTTCGGCGCAGTTGTGGACCTGTGGAGCCGCACCGGGCGTGGGGCGATGGGCGCGCGTCTGGCACGTCTTTTCCGGCTGCCAAGGGCCGATTGGGGCCGCGTGGTGGCGCATTCCGGTCTGGGTATCACCATGTTCGCCATCGCCGGTCTAAGTGCATGGGAACAGGAAGATATCCGCGTTGTGCAACTGGGTGAGCCCTTTGAGGTGGGCAGTTATACACTGACCTTGGAGCAGGTCAGGGATGTGAAAGGCCCGAATTACTTTTCCTCCATGGGGATTGTTTTGCTTGAGCAGAACGGCCGCAAGCTGGCGCGTTTGACGCCGGAAAAACGCACCTATCCGGTGACCCGCATGCCCACCACCGAGGCGGCGATTGATTACCGGTTCCTGCGCGATGTCTATGTGGTGATTGGCGACAAGCAGGACGCGGGCGGCTGGGCTATGCGCACGTATATCAAGCCGCTGACCAACTGGATCTGGGGCGGGGCGCTGTTGATGGCATTGGGGGGCGCTCTCAGCTTGTCGGACCGTCGCTTCCGGGTGGCCGCCGGGGCGCGAAAACGGCCCCAGGGGCTGCCGGCGGAATGAAACATTTGTTGGTGATCCTGTTGCTGTTGGGCGTTTTCGCAACGCCACCCGCCTGGGCGGTGCAACCCGACGAGGTGCTGGAAGATCCGCTGCTTGAGGCGCGCGCACGCGAGTTGAGCAAGGGCCTGCGCTGTCTTGTGTGTCGCAACGAAAGCATCGACGAAAGCAACGCCGGGCTGGCGCGCGATCTGCGCCTGTTGGTGCGCGAACGGCTGGTGGCTGGCGACAGTGACGTCGAGGCGGTGGCGTTTATCGTCGATCGTTACGGTGAATATGTGCTGCTGCGCCCGACAACCAGCGGCTCCAACTGGTTGCTTTGGGCGGCGGGACCGCTGATGTTGCTGATGGCCGGGGGCATGGGCGTGTTTTATCTGCGGGGACGGGCGCGTCCGGGCAAACAGGACGACGGGCTCAGCGGCGAAGAACAGGCCCGTTTGCGTGAAATTCTCAAGGACTGACGCGCGGTCCCACTTCCAACATCCACCCGGTTGCGCCACCTTGCCCTCAACACAAATGCAAGGAGCGCCTTTATGGACTATCAGACAATCCGCCTTGAAATCACCGATGGCCTGGGTGTCGTTACCCTGAATCGCCCGGAAAAGATGAACGCCCTGAATACCCAGATGCGGGCCGAGATCGCCCATGCCATGACGGCGGCGGCGGCAGGACCGGCGCGGGCCATCGTGCTGACCGGCGCGGGGGCGGCATTCTGCACCGGGCAGGATCTGGGCGACACGGACACAAGTGGCGCGGGCGAGCGCACCATAGAACGCACCCTGCGTGACGAATATAACCCGATGCTGGTGTCTGTTGCCGATTGTCCGGTGCCGACCATTGCCGCGGTGAATGGTCCCGCGGCCGGGGCCGGGGCCAATCTGGCGCTGGCGGCGGATGTGGTGATTGCCAGCGAAAGCGCGTATTTCCTTCAGGCATTTACCCGGATCGGCCTGATGCCGGATGCCGGCGGCACCTGGATCCTGCCGCATCAGATGGGGTTGGCCAAGGCCATGGGGGCGGCACTTTTTGCCGATAAGATCAGCGCGCGTCAGGCCGATGACATGGGCATGATCTGGGAGGCGGTGGCCGATGATGCGTTCGACGCCCATTGGCGTGCCCGCGCGGCGCAACTGGCGAAAGGACCGACGCTGGCTTATGGCGCAATCAAACAGGCGCTGCGGGGCAGCTACGAAAACACCCTGGACGAACAGTTGACCCTGGAAGCGCAATTGCAGGGCCAGTGCGGCGTGACCCGTGATTTCCGCGAAGGCGTTGTGGCGTTCCTGGAAAAGCGCCCCGCCAAATTCGAGGGGCGCTAGGGGTGCGAACCTGACGGTTCGGACCACTGGCCGTTTTATGGCTTGCGCAGCAACCTTGCCGGCTGGCCGAGGGATACAAGTGTTTCGGTCGATCCACCAGCGCGGCGTGTGCCGGGGGTCAGCCGGTCGCCTGCATGCCTGTCAGGACCACGTTGTCGAGGGTGAAATCGCCGGCCATTCCGACAATGATTGCCACCAGTTCGCCATTGGCGAGCAAATGCGTGTCTTCCGGAACTCCAGACGCATCCTGGGTGGTTTCCAGGGTCATGACCGGGGGCGTGCCCGCCTCGTCGTAGGCATAGATCAGCGTGTCATCGACCGTCGAGAAATCGGTTACCGTTACCGGCTCTGATCCTTCGACCCAAGTGCCGAGAATCAATTCGTCCAGACCTTCTCCGGCGGTGACTGTATCTTCGGCCCCGGCAAGGATCACGTCATCGCCGTGCCCACCAAAGATCTGATCGCCGGCCTGGTCCGTGTCTGTGGCGAAATCGACCGGCAACTGGTGCGGGTCAATCTCGTCCAAGGGGGCGGCTTTGACGGTGGCCAGCCCGGCATCGTCCAGAACGTCGGTGGCAAGGATGAAGTCATCCCCCCCCATCGCCCTTCAGGGTATCTGTGCCCTCGCTGTCGACCAACAGGTCATCGCCAGCCGCGCCGTGCAAAAGATCATCGCCGCCGCCGCCGAAAATACTGTCGTTGTCATCGCCGCCCTGACCGATGATCAGATCATCGCCGGCCTTGCCGAAAAACCGGTCATCGCCCAGACTGCCGTCCAACAGGTCGCCCTGTTCGCTGCCGGTCACGCGCAGGCCGCCTTCATCCGTCACCGGATCAAGCGTCTCGGTTTCACCGTCGCCGATAACCGAAGACACCACAGCCAATGCCGCAAAACCAAGAAGAACGCCCAAAATCATAATCAGTCTCAATTTGAACCTACAGAAACTGGCTAAGGAACAGGGCGCGCGCCTGTCAAACATACAGGTCTCATTGTCCCGTGGCCGGCGACAATGAGGTGCATTCCTGAAATTTGAACAAAAACGCGCCCCAAACCGGTCCGGTTGGGGCGCGTCATAACTGGTCTGAAAGTGGCTTCAGCGGTTTTCAATATCCACGTAATCGCGCATGGTTTCGCCCAGGTACAACTGGCGCGGGCGGCCGATCTTGTTCTGTGGGTCGGCGATCATTTCCTTCCACTGAGAAATCCAGCCAACGGTGCGGGACAGGGCAAAGATCGGCGTGAACATCGAGGTCGGAAAACCCATCGCCTCAAGGATGATGCCGGAATAGAAATCGACATTCGGGAACAGCTTTTTCTCAACGAAATAGGGATCGCTCAGCGCCATTTTTTCAAGCTCTTTGGCGACCTGCAACAGCTCGTTATCCTCGACTCCCAGCAGTTCCAGAACCTCGTCCGCCGATTGTTTCAGCACCGTGGCGCGTGGGTCGGTGTTCTTGTAAACCCTATGGCCAAAGCCCATCAGGCGGAACGGATCGTTCTTGTCCTTGGCGCGGGCGATGAATTCGGGGATGCGATCGACGGTGCCGATCTCGCGCAGCATTTCCAGGCAGGCCTGATTGGCCCCGCCATGCGATGGTCCCCACAGGCACGCCACACCGGCGGCGATACAGGCAAACGGGTTGGCCCCCGACGACGACGCCAGCCGCACGGTCGAGGTCGATGCGTTCTGTTCGTGATCCGCGTGCAAGGTGAAAATCCGGTCCATGGCGCGTGACAGGATCGGGTTGACCTCGTATTCCTCGCAGGGCACGGAAAAGCACATGCGCAGGAAGTTCGAGGCGTAATCAAGGTCGTTGCGCGGGTACACAAACGGCTGGCCGACGGTGTATTTATACGCCATTGCGACAATTGTCGGCATCTTGGCGACCAGCCGGATCGAGGCAACTTCGCGCTGCCAGGGATCGGTGATATCGGTGCTGTCGTGATAAAACGCCGACATCGCCCCGACCACGCCGGTGATGATTGCCATCGGCGGCGCATCGCGGCGGAACCCCCGGAAGAAATTCATCATCTGTTCGTGTACCATCGTGTGACGGGTCACACGTTGTTCGAAATCTTCCAACTCGGGTGCGGTGGGCAGATTGCCATAAAGCAGCAGGTAACACACCTCGAGGTAATGCGATTTTCCCGCCAGCTGGTCGATCGGATAGCCCCGGTGCAGCAATACGCCCTCATCGCCGTCGATAAAGGTGATGGTGCTGTCGCAACTTGCGGTCGAGGTAAAGCCGGGGTCATAGGTAAACACCCCTGCCTGACCATAAAGCTTGCGAATGTCGATCACATCCGGACCGGTGGTTGGCGAGAATATCGGCAGCTCGTAGGTTTCGCCATTCACGTTCAGCGTGGCGGGTTTATTATTGTCGTTCATGAATATTCCTTCCTCATCAGGCATCGGGGGGCGCGATTTTGCCGGCCCCCGTAAAGATAGCGGCCATGCGCACAGCACGGCCTTGGTCCTATCGCCTATGCCTTACCTTAAGGTAAAACCTGACCTTGGCCAGCGGCGTCTTGCAGCCGGGCCAAGGTTTCGTCGCGCCCCAGCACCAGCATCATGTCAAAAACCGAAGGGGTGACTGTCCGCCCGGCCAGTGCCGCCCTCAGCGGGCCGGCCAACTTGCCGAACTTGGTTCCCCGCGCCAATGCAAAGGCGTTCAGGGTTTCCTCCAGATCGTTCCGTGACCAGCTAACATTTTGCAGATGCGGCGTCAAATCGGTCAGCGTGCCATCGTCCGCATTCGCCAACATCTTGGCCGCTTTTTCATCTGGTTCAATGGGGCGTGACGCAAGGGCAAATTGTGCCTTTTCAAATAGTTCCGGAAATGTCCGGGCGCGATCCTTCAGGCAATACATGGCCCGCTCCAGCATCTCGCCCTGTTGTTTACTCAGCGATGGCTTCTCAGCGGCGGCCAGATAGGTCTCGGCCTCTTGCCGCAGTGCAGCATCCTGCGTAACCGCCATATGCTGACCGCACAGGTTTTCCAGCTTTTTCAGGTCAAACCGGGACGGGCTTTTGCCGATTCCGTTGAAATCGAACCACTCGCGGGCCTGTTCGTCGGTGAAAAACTCGTCATTGCCGTGGCTCCAGCCCAATCGCGCCAGATAGTTGCGCATACCCGCGGCGGGGTATCCCATGGCCTGATATTCCTGCGCCCCCAGTGCGCCATGGCGCTTGCTCAGCTTTTTGCCATCGGGACCGTGGATCAGCGGGATATGCGCCCAGACCGGCACATCCCAGCCCATCGCCTGATAAATCATCATCTGACGCGCGGCGTTGTTCAAATGATCGTCGCCGCGGATCACGTGGGTCACACCCATGTCGTGATCATCCACCACCACGGCGAGCATATAGACCGGGCTGCCATCGCTGCGCAGCAGGATCATGTCGTCAAGCTGGTCATTGGCGATGATCACGTCGCCCTGTACGCGGTCGCGGATCACTGTGCTGCCCGCTTGCGGGGCCTTGATGCGGATCGCAAAGGGCGCATCCGGGTGGCTTTGAGGGTCGGCGTCGCGCCAGGGTGAGCGGAACAAGGTGCTGCGCCCCTCGGCGCGGGCGGTCTCGCGGAAGGCGGTGATTTCTTCCTGCGTGGCAAAGCACTTATAGGCCTTTCCTGCCTCCAGCAATTGCCGCGCGACTTCGGCGTGACGCGCTGCGCCGGCGGACTGGCTGACCACATCCCCATCGTGATCCAGCCCCAGCCATGCCATGCCCTGAAGGATCGCCGCCGTCGCTTCCGGGGTCGAACGCGCCTTGTCCGTGTCCTCGATCCGCAGCAGGAACCTGCCGCCACGCCCGCGCGCATAAAGCCAGTTGAACAACGCCGTGCGCGCACCGCCAATATGCAGAAAACCGGTGGGCGAGGGGGCAAAACGGGTGACGACAGTCTTGGGCATGAACAGCATTTACCTTTTGGTAACCAAGGGTGGGATAGTGTTGCGCCTGTCTAAAGCGCATTGCGAAAAGTGGGAACCGGTTTTCGGAAATAAATACGCGCTCAATACCTAAGCCGGAAGGCTGGAAGCCCGAACAAGCAGGGGACAAGGATGCGGGGACTGGCGGCCATTGAACTTGTGCTGCTGGAACAGCGCGGTCATCTGTTCGTCTGGACGCCGGTTTTTCTTGGCCTTGGGGTCGGGGCCTATTTCAGCCTACGGACCGAGCCGGTGGCGATGGTCTATTGGCCTTTGGCCTTTCTGGGCGCAGGGTTTGCAGCAGCGGCGCTGCGTTGGCCGGGGGGCTGGTCGGCGCTGGCATGGGGGCTGGCACTGGCAGCGGCAGGGTTCTGCCTTGCCGGTGCCCGCGCCCACCGCGTTGCCGACCCGGTACTGGGCTGGCGCTACTACGGCCCGGTCGAGGGACGGGTGGTCGGGCTGGACCGTTCGGCCTCGGATGCGTTGCGGGTCACACTGGATCAGGTGCGTCTGGAACGGGTTTCGCCCGGGCGGACACCGGGCCGGGTGCGCCTGTCGCTGCACGGGCCACCGGCCCAACTCAGGCCCGGCCAGCGCATCATGACCACCGGGCACCTGTCGCCGCCAAACGGCCCTGCGGAACCGGGTGGCTTTGATTTTCGCCGCCACGCCTGGTTTGCCGGGCTGGGCGCGGTGGGCTATACCCGCAACCCGGTGCTGACGATTGCCCCGCCGGAACAGGGCCGCGCGGGCTTGCGCATCTTTACCCTGCGTATGGCCGCCTCTGCCCGTGTTCAGGCGGTTCTGCCGGGGGACATCGGCGGGTTTGGGGCCGCTGTCACCACCGGTGATCGCAGCGGCATCGGTCAGGGCGCGTTGCAGGCCCTCAGGGGCAGCAATCTGGCGCATCTTCTGGCCATTTCGGGGCTGCACATGGGGCTGTTGGCCGGGTTTGTCTTTGCCGTCCTGCGCCTGGTGTTGGCGGCGATCCCGCCGCTGGCCCTGCGGCTGCCGGTCAAAAAACTGGCGGCAATTGGCGCATTGGCAGCGGCGGCGGGCTATCTGATGCTCTCGGGCGGCAATGTCGCGACCGAAAGGGCCTTTGTCATGGTCGCCGTGGTGCTGGGCGCGGTGTTGGTGGACCGGCGCGCGTTTTCCCTGCGCGCGGTGGCAATGGCGGCGCTGATCGTGCTTGCCTTGCGCCCCGAAGCCCTGTTCGGCCCCGGTTTCCAGATGTCATTCGCCGCGACGACAGCCCTGGTGGCAGTGTTCGGCTGGCTGCGCGATGCGCGGATCCGGCTTGGCCCCGACTGGCTGAAACCGGTGCTGGGCGTGGTGATATCCTCGACTGTGGCGGGGGCGGCCACCGCGCCGTTTGCGGCGGCACATTTCAACACGCTGGCGCATTACGGGTTGTTGGCCAACCTTGCGTCGGTGCCCCTGATGGGGGTTTTGGTGATCCCGGCGGCGGTTCTGGCCGTCTGCCTTGCGCCATTCGGGCTTGAGGGCATTGGCCTTTACCTCATGGGGCTTGGGCTGCGCTGGATCCTTGGTGTGGCGCATTTCGTGTCGGATCTGGACGGCGCGCGCGGTTTTGTCGTCAGCCCCGGCGCATGGGTCATCCCATTGCTAAGCCTTGGGGGATTGTGGCTGATCCTCTGGCAGGGGCGCGTGCGAATCGCCGGGCTGGTCCCTGCGGTGTTTGCTTTCTGGCTCTGGTCCGGGGCCGAGCGCCCCGGCGTCCTGGTGGCCGATACCGGCGGGCTGGTTGGCGTGATGACCGATGCGGGCCGTGCGCTCAGCAAGCCGCGCGGCGCGGGGTTTGTCGCTTCAGTCTGGCTTGAGAATGACGGCGACGGCGGTGTGGTCCAGACCGAGGCTGCCGCCCGTTGGCCGGGCGAGGGGCGGGTGCAGATCATTGAAACCGGCCCGGTTGAAATCGTGCATGTGATCGGCAAACGGGCGGCGGCCGGGTTTGACAATTGCAAGGCGGGGCAGGTGGTCATCGCCTCGGTGCCGATGAATTTGTCCGGCCCGTGCGAGGTGTTCGACCCCGCGCGCCTGCGCACCACCGGCAGCCTGGCGATCCTCGACAAGGAAATCCTTACTGCCCGCAGGTTGGCGGGCGCGCGTATCTGGAACACCCCGCCAGCGCACAAGCGCAAGCGGGCGATGGTGCAAAGCGATCAGTAAGTGCGGATCAGCCCCACAAGACGCCCCTGGATCTTCACCTGATCCTCGGGATAGACGCGGGTTTCGTAGGCCGGGTTCGCCGCCTCAAGCGCAATGGCATTGCCCTTGCGCAGGAACCGCTTGAGCGTTGCTTCCTGATCCTCGATCAGGGCCACGACGATATCGCCATTCTGTGCTGTCGCGGTCTCAAGGATCACCACGACATCGCCGTTGTTGATCCCGGCGTCGATCATCGAATCACCTTTGACCTCAAGCGCATAATGTTCGCCCTTGCCGGAAACCATCTGCCCTGGCACCGCCACCTGCTGTGTCACATGGCTGATCGCCTCGATCGGTACGCCAGCGGCAATGCGCCCCATCAGCGGCACCTCGGTTGCGTGGATCGTCACCGGGTCGGAATTGGCCGGTCGCCGGCCAGTGGGTTGGGGCCCGGATTGAGGACTGGATTGGGGCCCGGATTGGGGCCCGGATTGGGGACTGAGCCGGTCGCCTTCGATCACCCTGGGCTGAAAACCCGGGCCGGGTTCACCGCCAAGCGTTTCCGGCAGGCGCACGATTTCTATGGCGCGCGCACGATGCGCCAGACGGCGGATAAAACCGCGTTCTTCCAAGGCGGTGATCAGACGGTGGATACCAGACTTGCTGCGCAAGCTCAGCGCCACTTTCATTTCATCGAAACTGGGTGGAACGCCGTCACGCTGTACGCGTTTGTGGATAAATTCCAGCAATTCCAATTGCTTCTTGGTCAACATTACGCAATCCTCTGGTTCAAGGGTTTGCGTTTGTTCTACACATGTTCCCGTTTTGTGTCAACCTGTATTGCGCGTGCCCCTAAAGCGGCAAAAACGCAACCTCCTCACCGGCCTTGCGGGCCGGATCATCGGGCGCGCGCACAACCAGCGCATTTGATTCGGACAGAATACTGAGAAGGGAGCTGTCCTGATTGGGGAACACCGTCATTTTGCCCCCCTCAAAAGAGGCGCGCATATA
>Ga0209121_10001931_pt1 | contig 21511 bp, 15 predicted proteins | sample Cruoilmetagenom3_FD_187292 | JGI IMG/M metagenome (GOLD analysis project Ga0209121, IMG submission 187292) | Oil polluted marine microbial communities from Coal Oil Point, Santa Barbara, California, USA - Sample 3 (SPAdes) (version 2) | ecosystem: Environmental > Aquatic > Marine > Oil seeps ...
CATATTTGAGAAAAATCTATTAAAACACGAAAAAATCAAGCAATCACTGAATTAGTAATTATTTCTGCTTAATTTTTGCCACAAACTTCGCCAAGTTCCCTTAATCTCTCACCCCCGGCCCTATTTTTGCTTAACTTTCTGCCAAAGTCTTGTACTTAATTGTGCTATAATCTCTCTGGGAAGATTATTCTCTTTAATCACTTCCTCTTTTTAATTAAGATCGAAACCTGGCCAAGTTTTCTAGATATCACTCCTCAAAAACACTTTTTCTTTTCTAAGCTGGCTACCTCTCTGATAGATTATTTTTTTCAAGAACAAGAATTCGATCCTGAAAAATGGGGAAGAGGGGTGTAGTCCATTCTCCCTTTGTGTTTGGCTTTACGAGGCCCAAAGAGTATTCTTTTCCATTTCTCGGATCATAATAAAATGCCCGATAAATTACTTCTGGTTCTAATTTCTTGATAATTGGGGGTGTTCCAACTTGCACGGGAATAAAGATAATACGTAACTCCTTTGGTATGCCAGCTGCATAGCAGGCAAGATAGTTTTTGGAGTCCCAGTGAGGTTTTACCCATTCCGGATGTGGTTCCAACTCCCACCAGTGATAGCGTTCCAGCAATCTTTTTGCAATCCCCATTTGAGTAGAACCAGGTAGCTGATAGGCATCTTCCCAGGCCATATCGCCCCAAGAACGACCGTGAGGTGAAGGACCAAATGGCTTCTGGTAAGTATTTACTTGCCAGATTCCGTTGGCACCGTAAGTATGACCACAGGCTCCAGATAAAATGCTTGACCAGAACATAAAACGCTGGATATTCTCCCAGGAAGCCCCCATGATACCCTCATAACAAACCTCACCTACTAATACTGGCAATGGCGGTCTACGGTTAACTGATTCAACTACTGTATTTACATGATTGGGAATAGTATCTCGATCGCCGTGACCTGTCTGGGGCATATCAAAGTCGATTAAGGATATCAATTCCCTAAGATCATAACCCCAGCCTACAGAGTGGACAGTCACCGGATGGTGGTAAGGGTCTATTTGTCGTACATAACGAGCAATCTTTGTCCAACCTTTCTTCTGAATATCAATATCTTTTTCTTTATTGGTGGAAAGATAGTAAGGCATTATGCCTTCCCCGGCCAAACACCAGACAACTGGATAGGCACCGTAACGGGCAATGAGGTACCGCCAGTGCTTTTTCATTTTTTCTACTCCCATCCAGGGCAAAAAGTAACCCCAACAGCCCACAATACAGGGAAGAAGGCCGGAGTGGATAAGATGTTCAATTCTTAAATCCGCCATATCAAAATAGGCAGGGTTCATTCGAGTATAGTCCTTTTCCCAGGGAAAACCAGCTTCATTACTGCCCCGCTCATCGAAAGCGGGCATATCTGGGTAGAGGCCAGCAATAAGCTGAACGACTGTAAAGCCTTTAGTAACTCTATCCTGGGTTAGAACTTGAAAATCTTCTGGCCAGGTGAGTCTTTTACATAATCCCATCCACCAGGTATCGGCTAACCAAAAGAAAGGGGTTCCGTCAATATGCTCCAGATAGCGACGATTCTCGCTTACTCTTAAGGGGCCGTGTATCAAGAGTGGATTTTTGCCCTGATAAGGAGAAACTTCAACCTCGCCTTCCTGATTGTGTAGGGTCAAATTTTCCTTATCCGAACAGATGGTAGTATAGAGGTATCTTCCAATGGTAGATGTGGAAAACCTGACTTTCCACAAATTCTCACCGGCCCAAAATGCTGGAACAATCCTTTTGGACCCATTCGGTCCCTGGAAGATTACATCAAGTTCTACTTCGTTGAAAGGATCCTCGTAGAACTTTTCCGAACACAAAGAAAATTCCAAAACACAATTCTGGACTATATAGTGCATAAAAACCTCCTTTAATTCCATCTAGTAAGATTCTTGTAAGTTTTACCTTTTTATGCCAAAGATTTCTTTAAGTAAATTAAGGTAGTAAATATAGTTTTCTAAAGAAACATCTGGCGGAACAGCGTGATCAATATAAGGTATATATCCTCCTTGTTTAATCAGAAAAGGAACTTTAGACATTACCTCCTCTATAATTGGACAGATTAGGTTAGAGCAATCTGACAAGGTACAGTCGATCCTTGACTTTCCATAAATAGTTTTTCAAACTCATTTGGCGAACAATAGCCCAATGATGAGTGTAATCAAGTGTTAACCAGCTTTTGCAGGGAATTAATTGGATTCCTATCTTTGCCAAAGACATCTCACCTCTTTCAAGTATTCTTAACCTCTCTTTTATATTCCGCAAAATCAATAGAATCTTTTTCCCCGTTGGCCAGATCTAAATGGAAATTATGGAAGCATAACCCAGCTTGGCTATATGTGCTTTACATGAACGACAATGTCGTGGGTGAATGATTTCAGCATTAGCGTAGCCTTTCCATTGTTAAAGAGTTGAATTCCATCTTCTATGTATTCACCTTTTTCGGGAGAATACAAGCGAGCTTCATATCTTCCTTCTGGCAACGGAAGAACCAGCTTACCACTTCGAGGGCTACCATATTCGAACTCATTGATCTCCCGAGAGTCGGCTAGATAGACAACCCACTCTCCCCTCCCTATTGCTAGCGTTGCAGCGTTCGTACCTTCGGGTTTTGCTACAGGGAAACCACGCAACGGCCTTGAGTGAACAAAGTCAAGAGAGTGAATAAACTCAGACAGATGCTTCATCCAGGAGCGAATCTTCTCTCTCGATTCTGGTGTACCCCTCTCTTGTCCACCAACTTGAATTGAGAAATCGATCATATCGTAATGTCCACCACTAAAAACAATTGTCCATGCTCTTTTACGATGGATAGTCCAAGCCTCATCACATAAGTAACCGCTAGCGACATTATCCTCGTCCATAACTAATGGTTTGGAAGCCTCGTGGTGCCAGGATGTCCATAAATAATGGAGACCTTGCAGGCCCACATCATACTCAAATCCTCTTCCCAAAGGATACATCTTTCCGCGACACCAAACCCAGCCACAATGAACATTGACTGCGCTGACCTCCTTATTGTCCAACAAAAAATCCAACTGGTCCCCGTGATAACCCCGATATATTGGCGTCTGAAAAATGAGGTGCTGCTTTGGCAGTTTTGTGTCCTCCTCACGAATTAGATTACGGATGGCTGCCTGCCACTTATCTACCTCGCGATTTATTGCTCGCCCACCAATGTCACCAAACGGCTCATTGCAGATCTCAAAGTAAATATTATCGTACTGGTTAACCTCCTGTACTACCTTTCTAACATACCTTTGCTGTAAATTCCACATGCCCACATGGAGCATGGTAGTATACTCTTGCCAGATAGTATCCCCCACGCCGTTCACATTATTTTTAGCGTTAAAGGGGTTAAGGTTCCAAACAAGATCACCGTAGTTATTGCTAAACAGGGTTAGCTCTACAATGATCCCATGACGGGAGGCTTCATCCAGAAAAGCGTGGAGCCGCTGGAAAAACTCAGGATTCCACCTTTGTAGATCAAACTTTGGATACCCGTCAGTAGCATAACCGGGTCCAGTACGTAGGAAAGGGGCTATGTATTCACCAGGTAGAGGCTTGCAGGGCGAGTGAGGATTCTTGGGAGGGCCCTCTAATTCACGAAACAGTAAAAAACAACGACTAAGATTAACTTTCTTATCAGCCATCTCATCAAGGTAGGAAATGAAATCAAAATTTCGATTAAGTACAGCTCCGTAGTGTTCAGTCGCAGTGATTAACACTATGGGCTTACCATTATAATAAAAGTAACGGGGATTCTCTGGGCGTAGCCGAACTGGAGAATCATCAATACCGCGCAGGGGCTTTTCATCTGTTGATCCTTTGTATGCAGACATACTAGTCCCTCCTATTGACATAGTTCATTTTTCTATGTAAAGCTCCTAACAAAAAGAAACTAATCTTTCCATATTTCCCTCTTTATAGCATCATTGAATTCTTCACTCTCCGCTCATCTCGAAGAAATACGACCCTGACCCAATATCGAACGTCACATAATCCTCACCCTTATCTCCCCCAACGATTCCCATCACGCCCTCCACATATGAGCCATCTTTCCAAATTGTCCTTCCACTCTCCTTAACTATAACGCTTTCCAATCCCATTTTCGGGACACTCACCCTTGCTTGGCTATTGACGGGTAAGATAACGTTCAAAACCAACGAACTATCTCGTCTGGTCCAACTTGAGGATACCATCCCCCTTATGGTTTTAATAGAGGCACTGACATAATCTAGATCACCGACGATATGCGGCTTAATAATGATCAGCCACCAACCGGGGCCAGCAGGGTCAATATTAATGCCAGCAAGTGTTTTATAGAACCATGAACTAATACTACCAAACATTGGGTGATTACGGGACCGATCAGGATATCCATCACGAGTAGCACCATAATCCCACACTTCCCAGAGAGTTGTAGCCCCCTTTGAAATCTCATAACCCCAACTGGGATAGGTGGTTTGAGTTGCTATAGTATAGGCAATGCTCACTTGCCCGTAATTCGTCAAAACTTCCATCATATATTTAGTGCCAAAAATGCCAGTATTAAGATGGCTCTTATGAATTTCCACTATATCCCTTACTAAATTTTTTAGTACAGCCATCTTTCTATCTTCAGGGACCAATCCTAAAAATAGTGGAAAAGCGTTAGAACATTGACTGCCGGTAGCATAATAATTATCATTTTCATTGAAAAATTTATTGTTAAAAGCCATCTTAATGCAATTAGCTAACTTAGAATATTTGATCGCATCATCGGATTTGCCAAGAATTTGTGCGACCTGGGAGATAATTAAGACATTATAGTAATAGTACCCGGTTGATGTCAAAGTAACTGGAGTATTCTTTGGAGAAACATATCCTGGAGGGCACCAATCACCAAGACCATAAGAGAGAATATAATCTTTTGCTTTATTACTAAGAAAGTCAACCCATCGGCTCATACCACCATAATGCTGTTTCAAAACTCGTTCATCTCCATAATATAAATAAAGGTACCAGGGAATAAGTATATAGGCACTACCCCAGGCAGGGGGTGCACCTCCTTTTTTTACCCTCTTACTTGGTACAATGGCAGGAAGATCACCGGTTTCTTCATCTTGAGCACCCATTATGTCATTAAGCCATTTTGTATAGAAACGAGACATATTAAAATTGTAAATTGCTTCTTCCGCTGTAACTTGAGCATCACCAAGCCATCCCGATTTCTCACGGTGTGGACAGTCAGTAGGGACGCTATGCAAATTTCCTAACTGTGTCCAAAGAATATTTCTTTGAATTTGATTAAGCAAAGCACTGGAAGTGGTAAATTCTCCGATATGCTCTACCGCCGAGTGCACCACACATCCCTTTATACTCTCTAATGTTGGTTTACCAAGAAAACCAGTTACCTCCACATAGCGAAAGCCATGATAGGTAAAGCGCGGCTGCCATACTTCTATATCTTTTCCTTTCAAAATATAAGTCTCTGTCTGGGTAATTCCAAACTCACTGCCAGCAGTCTTTGGATTTATCATACCATTATCATATAATCTTTCAGCAAATTTAAGGGTTATCTTAGTACCTCTTATTCCTCTTACAAAAAGTTTAACCCAACCAACCATATTTTGTCCCATGTCATAAATATATATACCGGACTTTGGATTGGTAATCTTTATAGGCTTAATTATCCTTAATACTTTAATTGGCTGTAGCATCTGTGCTTTCATTACTCCCCCAGGACTTTCTACTATTTTAGCATCATTCCAGGTAATGTCGTTATAATTAGGGGTATCCCAGCCAGGTTTTTCCAGGCGAGCATCATAACTTTCTCCAAGATAAACATTATTACTAATAATTGGGCCATCGGCAATTTTCCAGGTAGAATCGCTAATAATTCTTGTAGTGGTATTATCAACAAAATCAATATTTATTTGTAGAATTAATTTCGGCAAGCCATAAGATACTTCTCCCATTACTCCTTGTGCATTATACCAGCCATTTCCAAGCATAATACCCACTGCATTTGTTCCTTTTTTAAGAAAATTAGTTATATCATAAGTAACATACAATACCCGTTTGCTGTAATCAGTTCGCCCTGGGTCAAGAACATAATCACCTACTCTTTTCCCATTAATTCGCAGTTCATAATAACCCAATCCTGATATATAAACCCGTGCTCGCGCAATATCCTTATCAAGTTTAAATTCTTTACGAAAAAGAGGTCCTTTCTCATTTTTCTTATCAGATAGTCCAATCCAGTGAGCTTTCCAATCATCGGGTTTTAATAGACTCATTTCAAAAGTAGCTACTTTACTCCAAGTGCTCACTTTACCATTTTTATCCCAGATACGAACCTTCCAGAAATAAGTTTTTCCACTCTCTAAGGAATTCCCTGCATAAGAAATATTTATTGATTCCTCCGAAACTACCTTTCCGCTATCCCATTCATCACCATTCTCAGTATCCAGATTTGCCCAATTGCTCCCAACAAGTATCTGGTAGGCTGATTGAATCTGTCCACGCTCAGAGTGATTGCACACCCAGAAAAATCGAGGCTGAACTACATCAATACCTAATGGATTTGATGTATATTCACAAAGTAAATTTGTAGGCACTCTAACCCCTAACATCTCCTCTTTTTCTTTTTGCAAAACCATTTCATCCTCCTTATTAACTTTATGGTAATGTCAAAAGTAATTTTTTCTTTTTGTAATTGGTAGTCGCGAGGCTCAGAGCCTGCGTAAAACAACGCAACCTGAAGGTTGCGGCTACAGGTTGGTGGGAGAAGAAAATAGGGGACGGTTCTATTTTTCTATTCATATTATTTTTATTTTCAGAATTTTTCATGGGAGAAAAATAGAACCGTCCCCATCCTGCTATTTTTTCCCTCTTGAGCAAGGGGCCTTTCCATGATTAGCTTTTTTACTTCTCCATCTTAATTTGCTTCTCTTTTTCTTCTTTGTTCCCATTTCACTTACCTCCTATTTTCTCTATTTTTAATAGTTAAAAATTTCTAAAAATGCACGATTTGTTCGCCCCATTCCGTAGAAATAATGATAATTAGTAGCCGCGAGGCTCAGAGCCTGCATAAAACAACGCAATCTGAAGGTTGCGGTTACCATATCCTCGGGAAGACCTTCCATTTTTTGGGAAAATCTATCTGTTATAAAAAATTTCAATAAAAATCCACTGCCATTATGTTAAATCTTGAGTCTTTGTCAAATACTTCTTTTACTTATCGTTACCTTTCTTTAAAAGGATTTTTAAACTCGTAACCTGGGGAAGTATTATCAAACCAGAATAATAAATTAAAAGTATCCAGAAAGGGAAAGGCTTTATAGAAGGGCAGGCTAACCAATGCATAAATTGATTTTGGGGAAAAGTGAAAAAACGAGTTATCCTTAAAAGAAAGGTAAGAAATATCCAATTGCTAAATCCTACTATCTGCGCTGCCCCCAAAGCTAAAGGACTTATAACCAAAGATAATAATCCTAAAGCTAAAATAATAGTGATAAGAGGAGAAATAATTATATTGGTTACAACTCCAATTAAAGGAATGCGATTAAAATAAAAAGCTAATAAAGGGAGAACAGAAAATTGAGCCGCCAAAGATATAGATAAAGATCTTCTCAAAAGAAAGGGCAGTTTACTTAATATTTTTTCTATATAGGGCATAAGATAAACTATCCCTCCGACGGTAATAAAAGAAAGCTGAAAACTAACAGTGAAGAGACTGAGAGGGGCGAGAAGAAGGATAATTAAGCAAGATAAGCAGAGAATTATTAAGAGAGAGACTTCTCGGTCTAAAATAAAACTTAATAAAACTATAACAGCCATAAGAGTAGCTCTTAATACTGGCGTCCTTAAACCGGTGAGGATGGCATAGTATCCCAATAAAGGAATACTAAATAAAGAAGCAAATTTAGGGGGAATAGACAAAACTTTAAAAATAGTAAGAATCAAAAACAAAATTAAACCTACATGAAGGCCACTCACTACCAGAATATGACCGGTACCTGTCCTTAAAAAATATTCCTGGATTTCTAAAGGCAAACTCGCCTTATCTCCTAACATTATTCCCTTTAAAAGAGCTGAATGCGGTTCTGGCAGTGTAAAATCAATTATCCTTACCATCCAGTCTTTACTTTTATAAGCCAAATCTACCAGAGGGTTTCCTTTCTGTTTCCTTACTAATTCCACTTCATTAACCTTCATCTCTACCCAGATTTTCTGATAAGAAAGATACTTTTGCCAGTTAAAGCCTCCTTCTAAAATCTCAGGTCGATTTAATCTCCCCTTCACCTTTACTAAATCTCCATAATCATAATTTACAAAAGGGGAAAAACCTTTTACATATATTCTTCCTTCTACCTTTTTCTCTTCGTTTTGAGAACCAACTTTCTTAATTTTTTTCGCCTCAAGAATAAAATCAACTACTTTCCCCTTCAATTGAGGTTGGTTAACCACCTTCCCCTCTATTTCCACTTCTTCCGAAAGAGAAACAAAATTTAAAATATGGGATGGAGAGCGAGGAAAATAAGTGTAACTAAAATATAAAATGCCCACTATCGCCCATAAGGAAATAAGAAGAAAACTAAGAAATTTTTTCTTATTTTTTATGTAAAAAAGAAGAGCTAAACCCAATAAACAAATGAGAGCTAAATAAAGGAAAGGGATGAATGATAAAGGGAGGTATCTTCCCAGGATTAAACCTATAATAAAAAAGAGAGTAACCCCTACTATGGGTTTATTCATTAGCTAATCTAACACCCTTTTTATCGGATAACTTCGCTTTGCAAGAAATACCTATAAGAAGTAATGGTGATTAGTAGCTACAAGGCTTGAGAGCACCTGCAGCTAAACGCCATAGCTTTTCTTTCTTTACGCAACCTGAAGGTTGCGCCTACCATATCATTGCCAGAAACCTCATTCATTTGTTTCGGCTTCTTGTAATGGTAGGTTAAGAGCACTCTTTAAAGAAGCTATGGCTACTTCCAATTGTTTTTCATCAGGTTCTTTAGTGGTAATCCTCTGGAGCCATAATCCTGGAGCTGTCAAAATCTTAGCAAACTTACTGCCCATTGTTCTACCGGATAACTTTATTAATTCATAAGAAATACCGGCAATCAAAGGAATAAATGATAACCTTATTAAGCGATCCATAAAAGTATGGGGCCTTCCCAGGAACATAAAAACGAGAATACTTACTATTACTACAATTAAGAGGAAACTGGTCCCACACCGGGGATGAAGAGTGGAATAGCCCATAGCATTTTCTACGGTAAGTTCCTTCCCTGATTCAAGAGTATAAATACTTTTATGCTCGGCACCATGGTACTCAAAAATTCTTCTCATATCCTTCCAGAGACTAATTAAATAAATATATGTTAAAAAAATAGTTAACCTGATTACTCCATCTACAAGATTAAATAATACTCCCCCTTTTATCTTCAAAAGATCAGCGAAAATTAAGGGGAGATAAAAAAATATTAAAACTCCTAATCCTACTCCTAATATAACCATAAAAAATATCCATAAACTATTTAAAAATCCTCCCTCAGATTTTTTTTCTTTCACCTCAGGAGAGGTTTCTTTCATTGCCTCGTCTGCAGAAAACATTAAAGTCTTCACCCCAATATACAAGGTCTCAATGAGAACTATTACTCCTCTTATTATAGGAATATTTAAGAATTTAAATCTTCTTGTTAAGGCAACATAAGGGTCTCTTTTCACAAAAATTTCTCCATTAGCTCTCCTGATAGCTACACTAATAAATTCCGGGGAGCGCATCATTACTCCCTCTATTACGGCCTGCCCGCCAACATCTTTAATTTTCTTCAAGGGTAATTTTCTCCTTAATTTTTTGAAGTTTTATTTCTCCAATTCCTTTTACTTTCTCAAGTTCTAAAATACTCGCAAATTTACCATTTTTCTCTCTGTATTCAATAATTCTTTTAGCTAACTCTGGACCAATTCCTGGAAGATAAGCCAACTGCTCAAGAGAAGCCTTATTTATATTAATTTTCCCTCCAGGAACCCAAATTTCTTCTCCTTCTTTTAAAGATAAAGAAAGATTTAATTTTTCCAGCTTTGCTACCGGAAGAGCACCTCCTGCTTTTTTAATTCCCTCAATAACCAGGCTTCCTTCAGGGAGGTCATACCATCCCGGCTTTCTTACAGCTCCACTTATCTCTACTTTAAGCATCTGCGGAGAAAGAGAATAAAGATTATGGGAATGGAATACGCCTCCCCATAATTTTACTCCTATCCCAATAGTAAAAGCTCCGAGCAAGAAAAAAAGAACTAATTGTTCTTCCCTGGTTAAATTCCACATCTTAAAATGCCCTCAAGAAATAGTAGTTTAAATAACAAAATTAATAACTTTTCCCCTAATAAATATCACTCTCTTAATGTTCTTTCCTTCAAGGTATCTTTTGGCCTTATCCAGAGACTTTGCTTTCTCTATTATTTCTTTTTCAGAAACATCTTTCCTTAATCTTAATTCTCCTCTTAATTTACCATTTATCTGAACAGGAATATCTACCATTTCTGAAATAATCAATCCTGAATCATACTTTGGCCAATTCTCCTTAAATATACTCTCAGAGTGCCCAAGAACTTCCCACAGTTCTTCCGAAAAATGAGGAGCAAAGGGAGAAAGCATTACTAAAAAATCCTCTATTGTCTTTTTATCTACCCCTTTATTTAAAACCTCGTTATTACTTAAAAAATTAACAAATTCCATAAATCCACTAATAGCTGTATTAAACTTAAAATTCTCAACTCTTTGAGTTATATTATAAACAAGCAAATGTCTTCCTCTTAAAACACCTTCTCTCTCTTCACCGTACTTATCTTTAGTTTTCCAGATAATATCCCAGGTCTTTTTTAAAAATCGATAAGTCCCTTCGATTCCACGATCAGTCCATTCACAATCTGCATCTGGTGGACCAATAAAGAGTTCATATAAACGCACAGCATCAGTCCCGTATTTTTCCACTAATTCATCAGGGTTAACTACATTACCTTTTGATTTAGACATTTTTTCAACTTTTCCTGACTTTTCACTTCTTTTACACACCATTCCCTGATTAAATAATCTTGCAAAAGGTTCATTGAAATCTATATATCCTAAATCATATAATACTTTAGTAAAAAAACGTGCATAAAGTAAGTGCAGAATAGCATGTTCTACTCCTCCTATATAGGCATCTACAGGAAGCCAGTACTTTACTGCCTCTTTATCAAAAGGAAATTTTTGAAAATGAGGATTAGGATAGCGAAGGAAATACCAACAAGAACCGGCCCATTGAGGCATAGTATCAGTTTCTCTTTTTGCAGGAGAGCCGCAGATAGGGCAAGTAGTATTAACAAATTCAGGAATATTTGCAAGTGGTGATTTTCCGCTGCCGCTGGGTTCATATCTCTCTACTTGCGGAAGTTCTACCGGTAGGTCTTCTTCCTGCACAGGAACCTCTCCACACCTTGGACAATAAATAATGGGAATAGGCTCACCCCAATATCTTTGACGAGAAAAAACCCAATCCCGCAGTTTATAACTTACTGCTTTTTTGCCCAAACCTTTATCAGTAAGCCAATCGGTAATCTTCTTTCTGGCTTCTTCTGAATTTAAATTGGTGAATTGATCGGATTTTATTAATCTTCCTTCGCCTGTATATGCTTCTTTTAAACTTCCATTCTTCTCTCTTTTATTATTTTCATTATATACTACTTCTTTAATAGGTAAATGAAATTTCTTAGCAAACTCAAAATCTCTTTCATCGTGGGCAGGAACTGCCATAATAGCCCCTGTTCCATAAGAGATAAGCACATAATCTGCAATCCAAACCGGGATTTTTTCATTATTAACTGGGTTAAGAGCATAAGATCCAGTGAATACTCCTGTTTTTTCTCTCTCAGTGGAAACTCTTTCTATATCAGAAATTTCTTTAGAATGCTTTATATATTCAGAAACTTCTCTTTCTTTTTGGGGAGAAACAATATTTTGAATAAGTTTATGTTCGGGAGCTAAGACTGCATAAGTAGCTCCAAAAAGAGTATCCGGACGGGTGGTAAAAACAGGAAGATTATATTCACCACTATCATTAAAGGAAATTACCTTAAAAATAACTTCTGTTCCCTCACTTCTACCGATCCAGTTAGCTTGCATTATTTTTACTTTTTCTGGCCAATTAACATTTTTTAAATCATAAAGTAGAGAATCAGCATATTTAGTTATCCTTAGCATCCACTGTTCCATATCTCTTTTAACCACCCGAGAGCCACAGCGCTCACACTTTCCTTCTATCACTTCTTCATTTGCCAGACCTGTTTTGCAACTGGGACACCAATTAATAGGCATAAGTTTCTTATAAGCTAAACCTTTTTTGTACATTTGAAGGAATATCCATTGAGTCCATTTATAATAATCAGGAGTACTGGTATTAATCTCACGGCTCCAATCATACATTGCCCCTATTTCTTTTAATTGCCTCTTCATATTTTGAATATTCTTCTGAGTGTTGACCTTTGGATGGACACCTTTCTTGATAGCGTCGTTTTCTGCCGGCAAACCAAAAGAATCCCACCCCATAGGGTGTAAAACATTATATCCCTGTAATTTCTTATAACGTGCCCATACATCAGAGAGAACATAACCTCGCCAATGCCCCACATGAAGTCCCAAGCCAGAGGGATAAGGAAACATATCCAGGCAATAATATTTAGGTCTATTACTTACCTGAGGAGTTTTATAAACTCCTTTATCTTCCCAAATTTTACGCCACTTACTCTCTATCTTTTTATGCTCATAAGGAACCATTAATAACTCCTCCAAACTTTATTATTAACCTAAATATCGGTGAAGCTCCTTATAAAAGTTTTCCCTGAATCCTACAAATAGCACAATGATTCTTTTCTTATCCTCTCTAATAGTATATAAATTGCCCTAAACTCTCCAGCTGGAGTAGAAAAGGCAAGCTTTTTTACTTAAGAATAAAGAAAAACCTATACCCCCGGAAATTTCCAGAAAACTTCTTTAATGAAGTGGTCTGCTAATACAAATTGACCCTCTGCATCAGGATGAAGTTCGTCTGGTAGGTATTCCATTTCCTCTGGACCAAATATTTCTAATCCGTCAATATAGTAAATGTTATTATCTTCATATTTTTTACAGCTTGCTACGATATCTGAGAGAATATTACGCATATCTTCAAGGCTAAGCCCACTGCCACCTTTTACTTTTTCTCTTGGAGGAGAATAAATAGGAGAAATAATAGCTAAAGGTGTATTTGGATGTTTTTCCCGAATAATTTGAATAAGACCAATAATATTTGGGCCGAAAGTCCTTTGTGTTAAGCTTCCTGTATAAAGATTGATACCCAGTTTTAAGGTAATATAATCTGCTGGCAAATCTCTAATCATTCGCCCAATCATAGGCTCACACACACAACCTCCACCAAATCCAAAATTTGTAAGATGTAGGTTTAATTTCTGTGCTACAAGAGAAGTCCATATTTTAGAGGGTCTTCGCCCCTGAATTGAATGACTAATAGAGCTACCATAATGAATCCAACTTTTTTTATTAACTTTTGTCTTGCAAATCCTTGCCTTCTCATCTATAAGAACCTGTTTCAGTTTAAATGAGAAACGCTGATCCAACCAGATATCAATCCGCTTTAATCCTGGCGAAAGTTGCTTAAAGATAGCTTGATTTGAACTTTTATCTAAAGTAATTTCCTGGATAAGAACATCATCCACAAAAAGGTCCAACATCATTCCTTCTTCTACTTCAGCTAACTGAAGAATAATATTTTCAGAATTAGTTGTAAAACTAAGCCTAATACCAGAACATTGTTTGGCTCTTTCATCTGTCAAAAATGGATAAAATTCAAATTGTTGATAATTAATTCTCCAGGGAGCCACCCATTCTTTTTCTTGTTCAACAGAAACATTTCCTTCAAATGAGAATGCATTATCTTGATATGTGTAGGCTTTCATCTTATTGAACCTCTCTTATAGTAATAGTTTAGTTTCTCTAAAATTTTTCTCTTTTTTCTGCACTGAGATTACTTCGGCTTCGTCTCGCAATGACAACCACATTATTTCTTTGTTGGGGATAAACCCCAACGCTACTGTAGCGCGGGGGCTCGTCCCCCGCTCATTTACTTTAATAAACGAAATCCTTCATTTAATTTCGGTGAATTCAGTAGTTAATCTTCCTTAACCAAGTACCAAGAACCGGAAACCAATAACTAATATAAAGCCGACGATAGGACTTGAACCTACAACCTGGTGATTACGAATCACCCGCTCTACCTTTGAGCTACGTCGGCAAAAAAATGGTGCCGAGGCGCGGAATCGAACCGCGGACACCAGGATTTTCAGTCCTGTGCTCTACCGACTGAGCTACCTCGGCACTAACGGGGCCGACGAGACTCGAACTCGCGACCTCCTGATCGACAGTCAGGCATTCTAACCAACTGAACTACGGCCCCAATGGGCGGAACAGGACTTGAACCCGTGACCTCTGCCGCGTGAAGGCAGCGCTCTTCCAGCTGAGCTATCCGCCCGAATGGGCCCACCAGGACTCGGACCTGGGACCTACGGATTATGAGTCCGCTGCTCTACCAACTGAGCTATGGGCCCGAAATTAAAACTATATTTTCTCTCACCTTTAAGGATAAGGCACCTACACCTTAAGTCCACTGCTCTACCAACTGAGCTATGGGCCCTATTTAACTTAAGTATTCTTTCAACATTCTCTTCTTTGCTATTCCACGGAGTTGTGTCAATACCTTAGCTTCAATTTGTCTTATTCTTTCCCTGGTTACTCCATATTTTTTTCCTATTTCCTGGAGTGTACAATCCCATCCATCCTCTGTTCCAAAACGAAGCTTTAAAATTTCTCTTTCTCTTTTATCCTCTACTTCCTCTATTAAGCTATTTATTTCCTTCTTTAAATATCTCAAATTAATCTCTTCAATGGGATTAACTGCTTTTTTATTTTCTATCACTTCTATTAAGCGACCATCCCCTTCTTCCCCAATAAACGCATCCATAGAGGTAGAACCGGTAACTACTTTCTGAACTTTTAAAACTTTATCCAGAGGAAGATTGCCTTTCTCAGCAATATCTTCAGCTGTAGGGACCTGACCTGTCTCTTGCTCCAACTCCTGAGAAACCCTATTTACTTTCTTCATAAGCTCTATTATATGAATAGGAACTCGAATAGTTCGCGATTGATCCGAAACAGCCCTTGATAAAGACTGCCGTATCCACCAACTTGCATAAGTACTGAAACGATTTCCGCGACGATAATCGAACTTATCCACTGCCCGGGAGAGACCAATATTTCCTTCCTGAATAAGATCCAACAAAGGAACTCCTCTTCCAATATATTTCTTAGCGAAACTAACTACCAGACGCAGGTTTGCTTTAATCATTTTATCTCTGTAGCGATCATAACAAAACTTAGTTTCTCTAATTTCCTTTTGTAATCTTAAAAATTTTTCTTTATCTTCTACTGGTTTTAGCTTATTACTCTCTTTTTTACTAAAACTTATAACAAAATTAATTATCCTTTTTGCTTTCTGAAACTTCTTTCCTGTTCCTCGCAAATCTTTATCTTCCACCCCTTTATCTCGAGCTAAAGAATATAAATAGGGGTTCTTTTTAGTTAAACAGTCTATTTCCCTTATTTTGAGCTGGAGGATTTTTTTACTTTCTTTTATTTTTTTTCCACATGTTTCCTCTTCTTTAGCAGACAAAAGAGGAGTCCTCCCTATCTGCTGAAGATATCTGCCTACATTATCCTTAGTTTCTATATCTAAAGGATGTAAATCTTCGATTTCCCCTTTAGGAGTTTCTTCAATTAATTCATTATCTTTATAAAATTCTCTATCTTCTTTATCTATCATAATACTCACCTCAATAAATTTTGTTCTCTCGGACAAGAGAATTATATTTCATCCACCATTTTTTTGCACTTTCTTCGTCACCGCATTTTTCACTTTCGACCGCTTTCTTTAGAACCTCTTCTCTTTCTATTTCATCTTTCTTTTTTTGTAGAAACTTAATATAATCGAGAACTGCCTGCTCCCTTACATTATTTTCGAGAGGGATGTTCTCTAAATAAAGAGAAGAAACAACAGAAGAAAGTTTTTCATCTTTTAAAGAATTTATTAATCCAGATACAGACAATTCTTTTTTTCCCGCAAGAAAAATAGCTTCCTGGGCAATTTTTCTGTAAGAAGAATTAACAAAATCTTCTGTATCCCATTTTTCTTTAACCATTTTTAATATTTCTTCATCACTTAACATAAGTTGAAGGAGCATTTTTTCTGTCTCTGTGTACGCTTCTTCCTTCTTAAGAAATTCTGGAGGAATAGTTACTTTTTCTTTTCCCTTGAACTTCTCAAATTCCATCTCCAGTAAAGATTCATTTAGATTTAACCAGCGAGCCATTCCACTTATTAGCTCTTTAATCTTTATCAAACTTTTAACTTTAATCAAAGTACCAAAGAGACTATTAACTATTTCTATCTTATCCTGGACAGTAAGAGAGGGCTTACGATAAATCTCCAGATTTATTCTCCAATCAAAATATTCTTTTGCCTCTCTTAATTTTTCTATAAAAAAGTCTTTACCTTTTTTTTTAATAACTTCCGCGGGATCCATCCCCTCAGGTAAATCAACAATTTTAATCCCCAAATCAGCTTCCAGTAAAAGATCTATCCCTCGCAGGGTAGCTGATATCCCTGCCTTGTCTTGATCGTAAGCTACAAAAACTCTATTTGTCCAACGTTTTATTAACCGAACCTGAGGCGGAGTAAGAGAAGTTCCCAGAGAAGCTACTACATTTCTTATCCCTGCCTGGTAAAGAAAAATAAGATCCGTATACCCCTCTACTAAAATTACAGATTTCTCTTTTTCTATAAATTCTTTAGTAAAATTCAGTCCATACAGGTTCTTCCCTTTATCAAAAACAGAAGACTGCGAAGAATTTAGATACTTAGGTGAATGATGATCATCTAAAACACGTCCTCCAAAACCACATACCTTTCCTTCGGGAGTAAATATAGGAAAAATAATACGTTCTCTAAAATAAGCATAGTACCCCTTTCCTTTTTGAGAGGGTAATAAAAGTCCTATTTTTTCCAGATTCTCAAAAGAAAATTTTTCTTCTTTGCAAAATTCTATAAAATTTACTGATAAAGGAGCATACCCTATCTTAAAAAGACTTTGGACCTCTTCTTCCATTCCTCTTATTTTTAAATAATCCCGAGCTCTTTTATTTTCCTTTAGACACTTTTTAAAAAAACAAAGAACAGTTTCATTAATTTGATAAAATTCCCTCCGAGAAATTCCTCCATTTTCTTCACCTAAAGAAGTATCTACGGAAATCCCAACCTTTTCTCCTAACATCTTTACCGCTTCAGGAAACGATACCTTTTCCCATTTCATAATGAAACTAAAAACATTTCCTCCTGCACCACACCCAAAACAATGAAAGAGCTGTTTTTCTGGAGAAACTACAAAAGAAGGAGTCTGCTCTTCATGAAAAGGGCATAAAGCCTTATAATTCTTTCCTGCTTTTTTCAAGGGAATATATTCTGAAATTATTTCTACAATATCTGTACGTTCATTAATTCTCTCAATTATCCCATCAGAGATATAAGTAGACATTTATCCCCACCCTTTCGGGAAAAAATATTCTTTATAAACATTAAGAGCATATTGATCTGTCATTCCGGCTATATAATCTACTACTATCCTTCTTATTTCTTTTTCTTCTGTGCTTTTCTTAAGAGGTATTGGAAGAAAATCTACATTTTTTAGGTAAAAACTGTAAAGATCCTTTACTATTCGCCGCGCTTTCTTTGCTTCTTTCGCTAAGACAGGAGCTAAATAAACTTTTCTATACATAAAATCTTTTAACTTGTGAAAAACTTCCAGAGTATCCTTACTAATTCTTAAATGAGAAGAATCCCAGCTTGTTTTAACTGCATCCTGAATTAAAGTATCTATTCTTTCTCTACAGCTAATTCCCAGAACTTTTAAAAATTCAGAAGGAAGATCTCTCTCCTTAATTATCCCGGCGCGAATCGCATCATCAATATCATGATTCACATAAGCTATAGAATCAGATATTCTTACTGTTTCCCCTTCCAGAGTATGAGGATAATCCTGGGCTCTGTCTTCGGAATGGTTTAAAATACCATCACGCACTTCCCATGTTAAATTAAGACCTTTTCCTTCTTCTAACTTCTCTACTACCCGTAAGCTTTGCTCGTTATGTCGAAATCCTCCTGGATGGATTTCATTAAGGGCTTCCTCCCCTGCGTGCCCAAAGGGTGTATGTCCAAGATCATGCCCCAGAGCTATTGCTTCTGTAAGGTCCTCATTTAAACGAAGAGCCCGCGCTATCGTCCGGGCCACTTGCGCAACTTCCAGAGTATGGGTAAGTCGCGTCCGATAATGGTCACCAAAAGGAGCAATAAATACCTGAGTTTTATGTTTTAACCGACGGAAAGCCTTTGCATGGAGAATCCTATCTCTATCCCGCTGAAATGATGTGCGCAGAGAACAAGGAATTTCCTTTTTTCTCCGTCCTTTGCTCTCTCGGCTTTTACATGCCCATGCTGAAAAGTGTTGTTCTTCAAAGTCTTCTTGAGATAAACGATCAAATAATCCCTTCACTTTATTTATTTTTACTATCTTCTTGAGAAAACTCCCCCATTTTCCTCATTTTCTCCATAAACTTCTTTGTTTCACCGGGAACCAGAGATACTAGTTTGTCATATATAAAAGGACCTCCTTTCATCAAATAAGGACTTAAAATAGATTTTTCTGTCCATTTACTTAATTTCTCTGAAAAGGGAGATATATTTATATTAATTAGAAAAATTAAAATTAGACTACAGCTTATAAATCCCTCAAATAATCCTAATAAAAGTCCTCCTCCTCTATCCAATCCCTTAGCTAAAGAATGTTTAGACCATTTATGAATAAGTATCCCTGCTATGGCGCAAAATAAAGCTATTCCTATAAAAATAAAAGTAAAACTTATTATCTCCCCCATTTTAAAAGAAATGAAATCTAATTCATCACTGATTACCTTACCTAAGACTTCATATTTATTTATAGCTACAATAATTCCTCCAATAATTCCTCCAAGAGTAAAGATTTCTCGAAATAAACCTTTTTTCCACCCCCAAATTATAAATAAAATAACTATCCCCAGAATAATTATATCCAGCCAGTTCATTTGATTAATCTCTATCTTTATCTATCTTTTCTATCAACTTCTTTATTCTCTTCCTGGCGGATTCATTTTTCTCCTTCAATTTATAGAACTCATCAGCTATATTTAAACAAGCAAGGATACTTATTTCGTCTACTCCTTTTCCTGGCAAAGAAGAAGCTATTCTTTTAATCTCATTATCTACATAACTGGCAATTTTCTTCAGGTATTCCTCACCCTGATTTGCCTTAAGATTATACTCCTTATTTAAAATATTAACCTTTACTCCCACTTTTTCTTACTATTATTATATAAAAAAATTTGAAAATGTCAAGGAAGACTTCAACGGTTTTTAAGCTCCTCCAGCAATGCCACCGCTTCATCCTCAATAATCTTGTCTGCCCCTTGATCCACCTTAGCCCAGTCAGGTTCATATCCACCTTCCTCATAAGACTCCGAGGTAGGAACATAACTAACATTGATGTCATTAGCATAACCAATTACAAAAATTTGCTCAAAAGGACTCCTCCTTTTAATGGCGAGCCCAATCTCCACAAAAATTTCCCCGGGTAAAGCTACAAAGGCTGACTCGTTAATTCTCAGTGCTTGAATCTCAGTAGCCAGTCTATTTGCTTTTAAATCTTCTTCGTTTTCCAATCGTTGAAGTTCTTCAATTACTCGCACTCTGTATTTTGCTCTCATAATTTCCCCGCGGGGTCCGCTCATATCCTGTTTTAAGACTTCTTTTTCTTCCGCTTTAAAAAGACTTTGCTCCTTCTCTTGTAACTGCGATTTTGCCTTATTCAGAGAGGGAAATTTCTTTAATGGTAGATGCATAAATTTTCGCAGCATATTTAGACTGATATGGGAATTTGTTTCCGTTGTTTCTATTATTTTCAAAACTTCACCGGCGAGCATTCCTCCAATTCTCTTTGTCGCTATATAATCTCCTCTAATTCGGGGATTGATATTACCGGCAGTGCCATTAGCAAACATAACCATTGTTTTCCCATCCCATAACTTTTCGAGTATATTCATCATATATCCTGGATAATCTGCTGAGAAAAAAAGATTTTCCGGTCCAAGAGTAACAGCATGACAGGCGTAATTTACCAATACTGCCAATAGTGAACCATCTGCCCGATCCACCCGTAATAGCCCTACTGCGGGGTCGGTAATTCCTTGAATATTCGGTCCAATAGTGATATCACCCTCATCAGTTTTTAACCTACGGTTTACGCCAATATCTGAGCTACCTTTACCTACGCCAACTCGAGCCTCCACTAATTCATTACTGGCCATCTTTACCGCACCAGCAATTTTATAAGGCAAAACCTCAATCCATTGGGGAAGAAAATCAGCGATTATCTTCTCCTCTAAATAACCGGGATCTTTTATCGCTGGTCCCGAATGAGTATGGGAGCAGGCAATCATTACATTATTCTTGCTAATATCAGTCCTTTTTTCAATTAACCGCCGAATTTCAGCTACTACATCCTTATCCAGACCAAGAAGATCGCAAGTTACTATAACAATTTTTAATTTACCATCATCTAAGACAAGAGTTTTTGCGAAAAGATCATCTAATACCCCCTGAGATACATCCGCCCGGGCAGCAAACCCTGCTTGAGGAACCCCAACAGGGGGAGTAATATTTACCTTAGCTATTCCTGCTTTTAAACTCATATTTACGCTCCTTTATATTATACATATCTTTTAAAAGTTGACGAATACATAAAACTCAGCTAATCTGATTAGAGAAATTCGTTTAGAGGTGCTCTTAATTTTTTAAATTTTTATTTAACCAAATGTCCAAACCAGGAGGATAACGATGTTGATATCAAAGAGGCTAAGCCTAATCAGTCCTTCGCCTACTCTGGCGATAACGGCTACAGCAAAACAAATGAAACAAGAAGGAATTGATGTAATTGGATTTGGTGCTGGGGAACCAGATTTTGATACCCCCGTTTATATCAAAGAAGCAGCTAAAAAGGCTTTAGATGAAGGTTTTACCAAATATACCCCCGCTTCAGGAATAAAAGAATTAAAAGAAGCTATTTGCCAGAAATTTAAAAACGATAATAATCTTAATTTTTCTGTGGAAGAAATCCTTATCTCCTGTGGCGCAAAACACTCTATCTTTAATGCCATCCTTGCCTTATGCAACGAAGGCGATGAGGTAATTCTTCCTTCACCTTACTGGGTAAGTTATTTAGAAATGATTAAAATAGCAGGTGCGAAACCTATA
>Ga0209121_10001933_pt1 | contig 21501 bp, 18 predicted proteins | sample Cruoilmetagenom3_FD_187292 | JGI IMG/M metagenome (GOLD analysis project Ga0209121, IMG submission 187292) | Oil polluted marine microbial communities from Coal Oil Point, Santa Barbara, California, USA - Sample 3 (SPAdes) (version 2) | ecosystem: Environmental > Aquatic > Marine > Oil seeps ...
CTCGTTTGGCTGGATCGCCAGATTTGAAGATACCTGATCCGACAAAAACACCATCCACGCCTAACTGCATCATCAAAGCGGCATCAGCTGGCGTAGCAATTCCACCAGCAGCAAAATTCACCACCGGCAAACGACCTAACCCCCTTGTTTCTTTGACAAGCTCATAAGGTGCACCAATCGTCTTCGCAAGTGCCATTAATTCTTCTTCAGGCATGTTCTGCAGCTTGCGGATTTCACCCAGGACGGAACGGGCATGGCGGACAGCTTCCACCACATCACCGGTTCCCGCCTCACCCTTGGTGCGGATCATTGCTGCGCCTTCGCCTATACGGCGCAGGGCTTCACCCAGGTTGCGGCAGCCGCAAACAAATGGAACCTTAAAGTCATGTTTGTTGATGTGATGCTGCTCATCTGCCGGCGTTAGGACCTCGGATTCATCAATGTAATCCACGCCCAGGGATTCGAGGATTTGCGCCTCAACAAAATGACCGATTCGGCATTTTGCCATCACCGGGATGGAAACAGCGTCCATAATCTGCAAGATCAATTCAGGATCGCTCATTCGAGCAACGCCACCGTGGGCGCGAATATCCGCAGGGATGCGTTCTAAAGCCATCACGGCGACAGCGCCGGCGTCCTCGGCGATCCTGGCGTGATCTGCGGTGACGACATCCATAATCACCCCACCCTTTAGCATTTGCGCCAACCCCTTTTTAACTTTAAAAGTTGCGACTTCTTGTTCCATAGTACCTCCAACTTAAATACTTTACTGGCATTCTACCACGCGCAGGGATAACTAACAATAAAATAATGCGGCTTAGTTCTCTATCAGCTCGGTCAAAATAACCAAATTGATGCTTATAGATGGTCTATGAATTTCGTATCTTCTAATACATCCCGTCGGTCTGGTTCAGTTTTTTGGCCGTCCAATATGCGGTTGTCGGCACCAAATTGAGCCTCTTCTGCGCTTCGTAAAGCAGCTGGCGTGGCTCGCCTGGTCATCACCCACCTGCCGCAATGTTCACAACGGTCAAGCCTGCCCACTATAAGATTTAATCCCCAGATATGCCGTGGAAAAGCACCACCGCATTTTGGACAAATTGTTCCTCCTAAGATCCCATAGCCACGAGGAACACCTCGCGCAGCGCCGCGACCCGGTTTCCTTTTGATCAACAGTAGCTGCACAGCGGTCATGAGCAGCAATGTCACCACCACAACGCCCCCTATCCCCACCAGGATCCTTGTTACCTGCCGATTGACCACCTCAGGACTGAGAAAGCGATATGAGATGGGAGGTATTTTCTGGATTCCTCCGTCCTGCATGCAAACCTCGGCGTACAATTGGTGAGTTCCAGGTGAAAAATCATCCGTACGGAAAGAAAAACGAAAAGGCTCTGAAACCGCCTCGCCTAAAACTTCCTCATCAAGGTAATAAGTCACCTGATCGACATCTGCAGTATCGCCAACGATGCGAATAGTAAAACGCCCCTGGATCGTATTTCCCCAAGCATAGCCAAAATCCTTTTGCAGGTGAAGCTGAAAGTCACGCGCCTGAGCAGATACAGAAGAGGTCAGCCCTGCGAAAAGCAGCATGATAGCAGTACAATAAAGGATATATTTCATTTAATTCACACCGCCAGCTCTATTTCCAGTGTGTCAGGATAGTTTCTCTTTGGAAAATACTCACGCCTAAATAGACCATCCCAATATCCAGCAGGATCATCCCCCCAATAAAATTGAGCATCAGCACCACATTGATCACAATCACACCGGCTAACTGGGCAAAAACCAGCCCTAAGATTGGCACTATCAGTACAGCTTCGATCTGTTCTGCCGTTCGTGGGTCATTCACACGTGATGAAACGTACAAAGCCAGATTAACTGCTGCTATCGCCATTAATGGTCCCACCACAAATACTGCCAGCAGCCAGGTTGGACCCGCAATATAGCTCATCACCGCATCGCTGATGCTGATTAACGGCAGGACAAGCAGGAAAATGCCAAAAGATCCCCATCCCACCAGTATCGCTGGAATAGCGGCCGCCATGCTTTTCCCCACCAGAAGTTCAATCGTTGTGATCGGCGTTGCCAGCAGCGGTTCCAGGCTGTGGGTTGTTTTCTCTCCCACAATGCTGTAAGCGGCAATCGTGACCGGGATAATCACCGGCATCATCATAAACAACAATAAAAATTCATTCACAAGGTAAATTTGCATACATTCTCCACCGGTCATCCCCACTTCACATTGTGAAAGAAATGCAGCCGGGATATCCGCCGTATCCATCTCGCCTATGTCACCTATCCCCTGCCCCGTCAGAAACAGCATGACCAAGGGCAAAATAGTGAAAATCAACGGCAGGAAAATCAAGGTAAATAGAACCATCCGGTTCTTAAAAACTTCTGCCCACTCTTTATCAATAATCGTGAGAATGTGTTTCATACCTTCAACTCCCGTTCTTCTGATTCCCACATGGTTTCCAGGTATATCTCCTCCAAAGAATGGCGCAGCTCCCCCACAAACAAGATTTCCGCGCCTGCTCCAACCAATTGGCGAATTATTTCCGGATTGATCCGTTCAGGTTGATCCATATCAACCACGATCTTATCCTCGACACGCTCGACATTGTGAACCCCTGGTAGTGCTCGGATCAGTCTCAACCATGAGGGATCAACAGCAGCCAAGTGAAAGACCACTTTTCTACCAAAGATTTTGTGGCGCAGATTTTGCGGTGTATCCAGAGCAATCAACCGTGTATTGAAGATGCCGATGCGATCACAGAGCCGATCCGCCTCATTCAAGTTATGGGTGCACAAAAAGATTGTACGGCCCTGATCCCGCAGATCCTCAATGAAAGATCGTACCAGCCTGGCAGCTTCCGGGTCCAAACCGCTGGTTGGTTCATCAAGGAAGAGCAGCGGCGGCTCATGCAACAAAGCCCGGGCAATTGCCAGCTTCTGTCGCATGCCTTTTGAAAAGCTGCCAGCCGGGTCCTCGCGCCGCCCCCACAAGTCCAGCATCTGCAAGTATTTCCTGACCTGTCCCGCGGTATCCTCCACGTCGTACAGCCTGGCATATATTTCCAGGTTCTTGATGGCGCTGAGACGTTCATACAGACCCGGATTTTCCGTCAGGATACCCACCGACCGACGGATTGCCTGGTCGTCCTCCCCCAGGTGGAAGTTGTTGATCACGGCTGAACCAGATGTCGGGCTGATCAAACTGGTCAGCATCCGTACTGTGGTTGTTTTCCCGGCACCGTTCGGACCCAGGAAGCCAAACACCTCCCCCTGTTCGATCTTTAACGAAAGATCAACAACAGCGGGTATCTCAGGACCTTTCCTGATCTTGAATATTTTTGTTAATCCGTGGGTTTCGATTATAGCTTCAACCAATTTATACTGGATAATTAACCATGTGGATATTATATGCCCGAACCATCTTGAAATCGCAGCCAGTATGCAGCGATGCCAAAGGCCACCGCCACATTAAGAGAATTCTTCTCTCCTATCATGGGCAGCATCAGTACCGCATCACAGAGCTCGATCAATCCCGGGTCGAGACCAGCGCGCTCATTGCCAACCACCAGGACGATCGGTTCGTGATCATCCCGGGCAGGCTTGTGTTGATAGATCGGCTTGGAACGGGTATCGCATTCCAATGCGATCAGTCGGCTGCCCTCCTCTTGAAACTTCCGAGCCAGGATGAGCGCATTGGTGTGAGATGTCCAGGGCACATGCCCTGCAGCACCGAGGGAGGTCTTTTCAATTTCTGGATTTTTCTCTGGCGATGGCGTGATGCCGCACAAATACACATGGCTGATACCAACTCCGTCCGCCGTACGGAAAATCGACCCAACATTATATGCACTGCGCAAATTATCCAGAAGCACGCTCATCCCCCTGTTAATATCTATACCCGGATCGGAACATGCCTGGTTCTGATAAGTGGGCACCGCAACTTGCATAGACGCACCACAGCGAGGGCAAAACGACCCCTGATGCACACGCTTTTCAATCGGAATTCTTAATAAGCAGTCGGGGTTGGTACATTCCCGAATCTCAAAAAATGGCGTTTCCATAAGCAGTACTCAGACAGATAACCAATTCAGCACACTTGATATTTTTTATTGTATCGGGTTTTGTCCATAAAAGTATCTGATCTGAGAATCTTACCTTTGAAATCCCACTAACACAGCCATTAAAGTGCCAAACGCCTGGGTGAGGGGGGCACCCAGACGTTTGACGCTATTAATATAGCATAATGTTTCATTTTTGACAAGGGGTAAATCGCGAGCAACAGGGTAAATCGCGAGCAATTTATCAGATTCAGGCATAATTGCTGAATTTATGCTGGCTTTAAGACCCTGAATGACCCTTTGGCTAAATATGTCATCAGGGCTTGGGTTGAAAAATCTCTGTTTCCCAGATCCAAGAGATATCCCGGAGCCCAGAAATCTGTGACACCAATGCCCAGTTGCAAATGAGAAAAATTTTTAAAGATCCGTTGTGAGGTCTCATGCCGGACAATTTGCAGCATATCTTGCACAAGAAGGTGGGGAAAATCACACAGGGTCCACCTCATGTGCTTCGGACGGACTGAGATGAAGTCGAGCTGCCAGGCGTAGTGCTGACAAATCTCAACCAGCCAACCGCGCAGCCTGTGTGCAAACTCGCCAAGGACAAAAGCATCGTTCTGGCGCGGGACCAGATAAAAAGTGATGGTCGAAACAGCATACGCATCGCAGGTGACAGGTGACACGATCTCATCTAAGGAAACCTGGGCTGGCGATTTATCTTGATGCCTTTCAACCGAAGGGAGTCCTGTTTGTTCGGTGAACACCATCCAGTCATTCAAACCATCAGCGCTGTCACCCAACTCGAAGTCCCCCTGAAAAATGCTCGCCAGATCTTCATCGGCATGAGATATCTCTTGCAACGCCTGCCAGAGGTTACCCCTCACATCCCGGCGCATTACCGCATCCCCACCAGGGGCGTTTTTGGGAGATAACCGTGCTTTGTCCTGGTTTTCACTAGAATCCGAGTTGCGTGGTTGTTGGATGGCTTCCTCCTGCATCCTTTCCGTGATATGAACCTTTTCAAACCTTTTTCCCGAGCCCCCTTCTCTCACCTGGTCAGGTATGGTTCTGTTGAGAGCGTTAAGGTTTTACGCTTGAGTCAGTATGTGAACCGAGTGTAAGTGAAGTTTGCAAGGATCGTTCCACCTGTTTTACAAGATCGACGATCAACCCGGCGTTGTTCATCGTTCATGCCTTCATCATGGACACATGCATTCCATCAAAAAACGCTGTGCATGAATCAGAACATCTGCCACAACTGGACCAGGTACGCATCATCCTAATTGATAAATAAATTATACAGGAGAAGATTAACATGATCATAAATAATTCACTTACACAGTGAGATAAGCGAAATTTAGAGAGATGGCCTCAGCGGCAACGCTACTATTTGATAGCAATCCCATTAGGAATGCAATCTGATACCGTAACAAACATCACTTTGATCCAGTAAACCAAGAAACAACCTGATAAGTTTGCCTGGCTTCGGTATAATGGTGAAGTGACGATTTAGCTGTAAAGCTGTCACCCATTAAAAGAAACAATTTTTATGAAAGCGAGATTTGGATGAAAGAATATGATGTTGTTGTGATCGGCGCAGGACCCGGTGGGTATGTTTCCGCCATCCGCTGCGCCCAGCTTGGCCTTAATACTGCCATTGTGGAAAAGAAAGCCCTGGGCGGTGTTTGTTTAAATGTCGGCTGTATCCCTTCAAAAGCCCTGATCAAGAATGCCGAAGTTGCCCATACCCTGCGGGAGCGGGGTAAAGAATTTGGCTTCAGCTTTGATAATCTCGAGCTGGATTACTCTACCGCCTTTAAACGCAGCAGGCAGGTGTCAAAACGCCTGGTGCGCGGCGTGGGTTTCCTGATGAAGAAGAATAAGATCGACGTTCACATGGGATCTGCCAAGTTGACGGCAAAAGATACCCTGGAAGTCACCCCTGAAGAAGGGGAGAAAGAAACTCTGAAGGCAAAAAATATCATTGTAGCTACAGGATCTCACCCCTTTACCGTCCCGGGTGTTGAGTTGGACGGCGAAAAGGTCGTGGATTATGAAGATGCAATTCTGCGTGATGAGCTTCCCAATTCTACGGCAATCATCGGTGGAGGTGCTATCGGGGTTGAATTTGCCACCGTCTGGAGCGGGTACGGTGTGGATGTCACCATCATCGAGATGTTAGACCACCTGCTCCCCCTGGAAGATCCAGATGTTGCATCCGAAGTTGAAAAAGCCTATAAGAAACGTGGAATCAAGGTCATGACCAAATCCAGGGTCAAAGGCGTTGAATCCACCGATCAGGGCACCAAAGTCACGGTTGAAACTGAGGACGGCAAGGAAACCGTTGAAGCCGATTTGACACTGGTAGCCATTGGATTCCGGCCGAACAGCAAAGGCTTGGGGCTGGAAGACGTCGGCGTGAATATTGATCAACGCGGTTTCATTGAAATTGATGAGCACATGGCCACCAACGTCAACAGCATTTACGCCATTGGCGATGTGACCGGCAAACTGCTGCTGGCGCATGTTGCCTCTGCTATGGGCATTGTGGCTGCAGAGACGATTGCCGGCGTGGAAACGGTCACCCTGGATTACAAGATGATGCCGCGCGCCACCTACAGCTACCCGCAAACCGCCTCCTTTGGCTACACCGAACAGGAAGCACGGGAACAAGGCTATGATGTCGTGGTGGGACAGTTCCCCTTCCAGCCCAACGGTAAAGCCCTGGGCCTGGGAGATTACCAGGGATTCATCAAAGTCGTCACTGATAAGCAATACGGCGAGATCCTCGGCGCCCAAATGGTCGGGCCTGAAGTTTCCGAACTGCTGCCCGAATTGACCCTGGCGCAGCGCTTTGAGCTGACCGCTCACGAAATCGGCCGAAATGTACATGCCCATCCCTCCCTGACTGAGGCAATCATGGAAGCCGCGGAACAAGCCCTGGGCAAAGCCATTCACATTTGATCGGTTTTTTGCTACAATAGGCTTAACAGGCGGACCAAACTCCCCAAATAAAGTTCCCCGGGAATCATGAAATCCCGGGGAACTCTTTTTCTTTTGTCATTGCGACGAAGGCAGCAATCTCACCATGCACTTCTTGACATGGCGAGTTTACGACATCGTCCCCGAAGCGCAGCGGAGTGGGAAGCCATCTCGCCTTATTATCCATGATCCTTGATAAGGGATACCGGATTGTGATATCTTCCCTGGTGGGAGATCTGCAGTCCCTTTCTCACTCATGGTCAGGAGACCGTGGGTGAATAAATGCAATTTCGCCAAACCAACCCTCTCTTAGCAAGAAACTACACAATTTCAAATCACCTGAAGCTTTGACCCTTCAGCCGTCTTTTCCACCTCAATACGTGTGGGGAAGACATCCTTGAGCTCCTCCAGGTGGGTGATCACCAGAATCTTCTCAAAATCATCCCGCACCAGGTTGATCGCTTCCACCAGGCGCTGACGCCCCTGAGCATCCTGGCTGCCAAAGCCCTCATCGATCACCAGGGTTTGCAGGCGTGCCCCTGCCCTGCGGGCCAGCACTTCGGATAGAGCCAAGCGGATAGCGAAGTTGATACGGAAGGCTTCCCCCCCGGAGAACATCTCGTAATCCCGAATGCCCACCGTATCGCTGATGATCATATCCAGAGTTTCCTTCATATCCTCCCTACGGGCGTCCTTATACTCCCGCAGGGTCTGGAAGCTGAAGGACATACGCCCATTGGTAAGGCGTGAAAGCAAATCATTGGTGGTGTTCTCGATCTCAGGCAGCGCTTGTTCAATCAACAGCGCAGGCACGCCATCGTTCCCAAACGCGCGTTCGAGCTGCTTTAAATCTGCAATACGCTGGGTCAGTGCCTCTCGTTCTTCTGTCAAGTTCGCCTTGCGTTCCCGGAGAGTATCCAGCACATTTACTTTCTGCTGAGCACCCCCCAACGCTTTGAGAAGGATATTTTCCTGTTCCTGGGCATCAAATAAGGCAGCTTCCGTATTAGCCAGGTCAGGCATCTCCGCTTCCGCCGCAGCCAATCTGGCGGCCGCATCATCAAAAGCTGTGGACAGGGAATCAAGGGATTCTTTACCGGCTGCCTTTTGGCTTTCCAGGTCAGCAATTTCGCGTTCAATCGGCGCCAGGGCTGACCGGGCACCTTCCAACTTGCGAAAAGCTCCCTCTGCCTCACGACCAGCCTGTTCTGACTGGCGCAGTGCGTCGTGGACTTCCACATCATAACCAAGTGCTTCTGATTCAGCCCGAATGGTTGCAAGCTTTTTACGGGCTTCCGGTGCATAATTTTCTGTTTCGAGAATGGCTGTGATCTCCTCCAAACGGGGAGCGCCGGCCTCCTGCCATGATTCTTGCTGTGCTGACAGGTTTTTCAGCTGGCTCTCGATTTGATCTGATTGACGGTTGGCTTCCCGCAATTCTGACTCAACGTTTTTAAGATCTGCTAGTTTTGCCCCCATTTCCCGCAGTTTCGACTCAAAATCATCCAGCAATTGCTTATTTTCCCTGAAGCGGTCCCCCAGAATTGTCCCTTCCTCAGACAGGGTTTCAATTAGCAATTGACGCTCATCGAGCGGAAGGGGCTGCCCGCATAAGGGGCATTCAGCACCATCCGTGACCTTTAACTTGTCAATCCGATCTTTCAGTTCACGCATTTCATCGCGCAAGCGTGGGTTTTCAGCCTTCGCTTCAGCCTGGTCCGCCTGAAGCTGCTGAAGATCTGCTTGCAGCTTCGCCCTTTGGGCTAAAGCCTCCTCCTCCTCATGGATACGTTTGGAGATCGCAGTTAACCTCTCATTCAGGGCTTCTTCTTTCATCAGCGCTTCATCGAGGGCGGCTTTTTGTGCTAATAAGCCCTCCCTTTCCTGGTTGAGACGGGCGTGTTCAGCATGGATCACCCGCAGCGGCTCCTGACGCAGTGCTTCATAGGCACGATACGCCTCAGCCACCTCCTCCATGGCACCCAGATCCTCTCGCGCCTTTTGCCAGGCCTGGTATTCCTTTTCGATCGTATCCGCCCTGGTTAAAACGACGTCATACCCAGCCTTTTCCTCTCGGCGTGCCACCAATCTCTCAATCACCTGATCATGACGGCGTTGTGCAGTTTCAAGCTGCACCTGCTGGTTAGCTACCAATTTGCGCTGTTCCTCCAAGGAGGCCAGTAACCGTTGAACCGTTTCAAGGTTTTTCGCCAGCGATTGGCGCTGTGCCGTCAGCTCTGCCAGGCGCGCCTGCAGGTCGTCCAGGTCTTTGATGCGCTGGGGTCCTTCATCCAATTCACTCTGGATCTCACTCAGGCGGCCATCCAGCTCTTTGACCTCTTTTTCCCGCTTACGGCGGCGTTCCCCGGCTGCTGTGCGATACGCTTCCCAAACCTCCAAACCCAAAATATTGCTGAGGATCCGTTTCCGCTCACTGGGCCGTGCCGTGGTAAATTGATCCGCCCTGCCCTGCAGGAAAAAGGAGGCATTGGTGAAAGTATCAAAATCCATCTGCAGCGTATCTTCAATTTTTCTATCTGTCTCTCGCAACGTGCGTTCTGTCAGGGGCTTCCAGCGTGGCTCTTCTGCTTCCGATCCGGAGAGAATGAAAAATTCTACGGAAGAGGTCTTGCCGCGCGGGTTGGTGCGCTGCACACGGTAACGGTTGCCCTCATAGTCAAAATCCAGGGTTACTTCAGCCGCTTTCACGCCAGGATGATTATTGATCACCGATTCATCCCGCTGGCGGGCCTGCCCAAACAAAACCCAGGTAATGGCATCCAGTAGGGAGGATTTTCCAGCGCCGTTAGGACCCGAGATACAGGCCAGGGAGATGTCCCTGAAGTCCAGTTCAACAGGTTGTTGATAGGATAGAAAACCTTCAATCTTAAGTTTGACCGGGATCATATCAATATCCTAATTCTTTCATGATTTGCTCATTGCTTTGGCCCGCTTGCTTACCCAGCAGGTCGTCCCAAAATGCCTCGTTATAGCGGCGGGAGCGGATGACGATCGGCATGGGCACCCCCCAGCCCAACATCAACACCTCCTCCTTGGGCTGCAAGCGAGCCAGCATCCCGCGCAGCGCCTCTCGTCCTGCCAGGCCGGTCAATACAGCGTGAATATCATCCGAATCTCCCAACCAGCCGGTAACTCGTGTTCCGAGCTGCGACATGACCTCATCATAGATCTGGGACGGACGCTGGTCAATGATCAGCAGCGTGACATAATACTTCCGCATCTCGCGGGCGATGGTGCTGAAAGCTGTCTGGGAAGCCATTTCCCGGTTGAGGAGCTTGTGCGCCTCCTCAACCACAATCACCAGGGGACGCGGTTCGCTGGCGCCCTGGTGACCACTGCGAAAATCATTGGTCCTCCGCTCCCAAACGTCCCGGATACGGCGGGTGAGTAAGTTTGACACGAACAAATAGTCCAGATCAGTTTCGTGTTTACCAAAGGAGAGCACCACGTGCTGACCGTTATCCAGGTTATCAATCATCTGCTTGAGGGCATTCGCAGCAGGCTCTTCCACGATATAGGGGGCATTGAACAAGCGCCGCAGCTTGGAATGCAGTGCTTCTGCCGCAGCCGGATGAACGCCTGCCGATTCAGCCCAGGCAGCCACGCTGTCAGGCGCAGGATAACGCTTGCCCTCCTCATCATATTGGTAAGCATTCACTCGCATGTGCTTAAATTCATGAAACCAACTTTCATGCCCAAAGCTGACTCTCAGGGCTTCAAGCGTGGTTGGTGTGGTTTCACGCAGGTTCAATTCCTGTGCGAGCATCATCACATCCTCTGGCGCGATATCTGACTCAGCAATCTCAAGCGTGTAATCCGGCTGCTCGCCGCGGATAGTTGCCCCCCGCCCCAAACCAACCATGCGCACCTTGTTGCGGAATTTGTTCTTGAGTCCCGGCACACGCAAGCCGGTATCCGATGCCGTATCATCCGGGCCGTATTCATTGTGCATATCAAAGATCAGCACCGCCGTCTTATCACGATGAATCAAGCCAGATAAGATCACACGTGTCAGGAACGACTTGCCTGTCCCCGTGGCGCCGAAGATCCCGGCTGAACGCTGAACCAATTTATCCAGATCTACACACACCGGGTGCCCGCCCTCAAGGGTATCCCCAATCCGGAAGAAAGCCCCCTTGCCTTCCTTGCCAAAGATCTCGGCAATATCGCCTGCCTGTGCCAGGCGCACCTGTGCGTGGTGCTGCGGGACGGTCTTGACCGGCTCGGGTCGAATCTGCTCATCAAGCACCTGCTGGTACCAGGCGTCATATTCTTCCGTCCCAGGTTCAGGCCCCTGTTCCATCATCAAGGCAGTCAAGATCTCGAGGTTGGTGTACAGGGTCTGGCCATGCAGCATCCTGGCCAGTTGCGTGGGCAGGCGCGCTTCACTCTGCTCATCGGCAAAACGCGGGTCTGTTGAGCCAAGCTGCAGGTCTGTAACCAGCCCATAGAACAACCAGCCGCCGCTCTCAATCACCACAAAAGCCCCTTCCTGAACGGTCTGCGCCGGTACGCTCAGGCGCGCCTGCAGGTTTGCTTTCAGACCGCCGCCGACAATATAGCCAATTTCGCCCGAATTTCCCTGTGAACCTAATTCCATGATTTCACTCTTTTCATCATTCATCCTATCTTGACCCCTGTCTGGTTATTCGATTTCACCGGCTGCGTTCAGGACAGTCATCAAGCTCTGGTAATCATCCCGCAGCAGCGCGATCAATTCCGTCAGCGCATCCGTATACCAACGAGTGTTGCCCACCTTCTCATGGGCTGTACGCGCCGCCAGCAGGTGGGCTGCCAGCAGTTCATCGATCGGTCTGGACGGGTCACGCAGGATGTGACGGAAATACCCAAAACGACCGACTGCGGTAAATTTTGCGACCTCTTCCATTGTGCAGAGGTATATCGCGTCCAGGCTCAGCGGTGGACGGGGCGGCAGGAGGTGATAAATCCGCTCATCCTGCTGATATCCCAGAGCCAGCACCGCGATTTCCACCGGCACATTGCGGTTCTCCCGGTTGTCCAGCAGGACCTCCTCCGGGACGTCCTGGGCAGTGATCAACTGGCGCACCAGGCCGTCGTCCTCAATATGTATATCGTAGATAATGCCGTAGACATCGTAGTTGGATGCCAGCGGGACACGCACCAATGCGCCAAAACTGGGAGCATCCAGCTGGTTAACCCGGCACCCCACCACGAAACCGGTCGTCCCGGAACGCAGCAAACGTCCAATTGCGATTTGTTTCATCCCTGATACCTCGTTTTCCCTGTTGGCAGGTCTTTATGATATTGTTTGTAAGATTGCTCATCAACCGGGATTCCCCGGCGTTGAAACTCTGCCACAATCATGCCTTCCACATGCTCATGTTCCGGCAGGGTCACCACCGCAACTTCATGAGCCCGGTGTAATATATAAGGATATGGTCTGGTGCCCATCATAGCAGCCTGCTCCATCAGAACGGCTTGCAGCTTCCCAACGGCTTCAGGATCACGGGCAACCCAGCCGGGCACCTCTACCCTTGCCAGGTGCGGTTTCCCTGCCCCACCGACATTTAAATAGAAGAAATGGGGCAGTAATTCCTTTCCATAACGCATCGCAGTCTGGGAAAAGATCGCAAACAGCGCAGAGCGGTCGCCAGGGCTGTTCAGCAAACCCTGCATCAGGGATATATCCCTCACACCGCCAAACCGCCTGCGGTATTGACCCGGACTGGCAAGATCCTCATCCGACATGTGAACCAGTTCCAGCAAGCGAACGATCAGGTCGCTGCCGGGTTTGTCGACATACCCTGAAATCATCAACCCCCGCTCGGACAAATCCCTCAATACGTCCAGGTACTTTTCAAAGGTTTGTGTGAATTCAGCCGATTCACGCGGTTCATGGTAAAGCTCAAGGGGGCCGTCCGTCATCGAAATCGCCGGGGGACGCAGGTTTTCTGAAATTTGCAGCAAGGCTTCTCTTTCCTGCAAGTCTCGTTTGAGCGCCACCATACCTTCAGTGATCATCCCACCGGCAGGCAGGAAGAGTGCATCATAGTCCAGAAGCTGGCTGATGGTCTTAACCTCTGGGGTCATCCCCGAGCCCCGCATCATTTTGACCAGGCCGACGTTGATCACACAAAATTCCACCCTGGCATGCCGGCTGGGGTTGATCTGGGAGCCGTCCGCCGCCAAAACGGTGAAACGCGCCGGCAGGTCCGGCATCGGAATCACGGCGTCCAACGCTTCCCCGCATGGGACTGCACAGCGCAGCTGTGGGTAGTGCTCAACAGCGCGTGCTACCCGATCCCGCAGCTCATCCAGACGGTCGGCATAGCCTTCGATCAAGTTGATGATCTCTTCCTGCCGCCTGGCAAGCTTTTGTCGGCGCGCCTGTGCCTGGCTGCTGAAATCATTGAGTTTTTTTTGAATGTCTAACAGGTTAACGGGCATGTGTCCCTCAAATTATTTCGAACATTTGTTTGATCATTGTACAGGGGTTTCTTCCCGCTGACAAGCCGCAGCCTAATTATAACGAGAGTTGAACCACCTGGATGCTTGTGCGCCCTTACGAACATCGTTATGAATTTTCAATTGCGTATCTTTGATATCAAAGTTTAGTAACCTAGCCCCTGCGATGCACAATTCTCTATTCACCATTTACTTTTCCCCCTCTCATTTGACAGTCCTTTTCACTGCGGATATACTTTATTCAGATAAAAATCAAAGCCTTCGGGGCAGGGTGCGGGTCTTCGACCCAATTCCCGACCGGTGGTAATCCCGTAATGGGAAAGCCCACGAGCGTGAAAATGCATGAACCGGTGAGAGACCGGTGCCGGCGGTGACAGTCCGAATGAGAGAAGGTGTTCCCATCCCAGGATGTCAGACTTGCCCCGAACAAAGACCGGGGCTATTTTTTATGACGGATAAAGGGAAAACCGAAGCAATGCGCAGCACGCATCCCGTGAAACGGCTGATTTTTCTGGCAGCTTCACTGGGGCTCGGCCTGCTGATCTGGCACCTTTTGACCAGGTGGCTCAACCTGCCGGCCTTCATCCTGCCCTCGCCAGGCCAGGTCTGGGGGCGCTTCCTGCAATCCCTTGTCGAAGGTCAGCTGCTCTATCATACCCTGACAACACTGATAGAGATGCTGCTCGGGTTGTTCCTCGGGGGACTGGCAGCCACGATCCTGGGCTATTTGCTATCCAAATCATCCACGTTTGAAAAATTGATTTCACCCTACCTGGTCGCCAGCCAGTCCATCCCGGTTGTGGCAATTGCGCCTTTGCTGGTGATTTGGTTCGGCCCCGGGATATTCTCGAAAATCCTGATCTGCAGCCTGACGGTGTTCTTCCCTGTGTTGATCAACACCGTTCTGGGTCTGCGCGAAGTTCCCCAGGACTTGCGCGACCTGATGCGCTCCCTGCAAGCAACCAAATTCCAGACATTCTGGAAGCTGGAAGTCCCTGCCGCTCTCCCAATTTTTCTGGGCGGCTTGCGGGTGGGCGCAACCCTTTCAGTGATCGGTGCGGTGGTTGGGGAGCTGGTTGGCGCGGATCGTGGTTTGGGCTTCTTAATTAACGTCGGACGCGGCCAGTATGATACCGCGCTGGTGTTTGTCTCACTGATCACCCTGGTCATCATGGCCCTTTCGCTGTATGGACTGGTCCTGCTGGTTGAGACCCGGCTCCTATCCTGGCAGTACTGGCGCCAAAGACAGGATCAATCAACACTTCAAGGAGGAAGTTTCGATGTGTAAGAATCACCGGTTATTGTTTGGGGGGCTGTTAATCATCTTCAGCCTGGCCCTGGGTGGGTGCCAGGGATCAAAAGGGGGAGGTTCCGAATCTATCACACAAACACGGCTGACCATGGGATATATTCCCAATATCCAATTTGCTCCGGTATATGTTGCCATTGAAAAGGGATATTTCAGAGAGGCTGGCTTTGAGGTCGAACTTGAATACGGCAACGAAGCAGATGCGGTGGCATTGGTGGGCGCTGGCGAGCAGACCTTTGCTATCGCCAGCGGTGAACAGGTCCTCCTGGCTCGTGCCCAGGGGTTGCCTGTCACATACGTTGCAGCCTGGTACCAGGATTTTCCCGTGGGCGTGGTTGCGAAGTCTGACCAGGAGATCAAAGTCCCGGAGAACCTGTCCGGCGAAAGGATCGGCATCCCCGGTCTCTATGGTGCCAGTTATATCGGTTTGAAAGCGCTGCTCAGTGCAGCAGACCTGACGGAAAGTGAGGTCGATTTGCGATCAATTGGTTATAACCAGGTGGAGGCCCTGGCGACCGATCAGGTCGATGCCGCGGTGATCTATCTGGCCAACGAACCAGCTGTGCTGCGGTCGCAGGGCTATCAGGTGGATGTCATCCGTGTCGCTGATTACATTCAGCTGGTGGGCAATGGGCTGGTAACCAACGAAGACACCATTCAAAATCAACCTGAACAGGTGCGTACCTTCATCGAAGCCCTGCTGAAGGGAATTGAAGATACCATCGAAAACCCTGATGAAGCTTTCGAGATCAGCAAGGGCTATGTGGAGAACCTGGCAGAAGCCGATGCCTCCCTCCAGCGAGAGGTGCTGGATGAGTCCATCAAGCTGTGGGGGGTAGAGCGCCTGGGGTTCAGCGAAGCTGCCGGTTGGATCAACATGCAGCAGGTGCTTCTGGATATGGGTTTAGTAAATGAAAGCATGGATTTGGATAAGGTGTTCACCAATGACCTCCTGCCCTGAAAGCGCTCTCAGTATTAAGAACCTGGAGGTCATCTACAGTGATGCCAGCGGCGTGGTGCATGCCCTGCATGATGTTTCCTTTTCAATCCAGGAAAACAGCTTTGTCTCGCTGATTGGTCCATCCGGCAGCGGGAAAAGTACCCTTCTGCGAGTGATTTCCGGCCTGGTGCCGCCCACCAGGGGAGAGGTGCAGTTCATTGTCAGCCAACCCAGGATGGGATTGGTATTTCAAAATGCCAACCTGATGCCCTGGCGGCGGGTGATCGAGAATATTACGCTACCTCTGGAATTGAAAGGGATGCCCCAACCTGATATCCAGGCTCGCGCCCAGGATCTGATCAGGCTGGTTGGGCTGGAAGGGTTTGAACGGGCTTATCCGCGTGACCTCTCCGGGGGGATGGCGCAGCGCGTATCAATTGCCCGCTCTCTGATGCATGATCCCGACCTGCTCCTGCTGGACGAGCCCTTCGGCTCCCTGGATGCCCTGACGCGTGAGCGCATGGGTGATGAACTGCTGCAAATCTGGGGCGCACGCCGCAAAACAGTGTTGATGGTCACACATTCCATCTCTGAAGCAATCTACCTCTCCGACCGGGTGCTGGTCCTTTCCCCCCGACCGGGCAGGATTGAGCTGGAACTATCGATTGACCTTCCACGTCCACGCACACCTGCCATGCGCTACCTGCCCAAATTCAGCAGCCTGGCACATCAGCTGCGTGACAGCCTGCGGGAAGCAGACGCCCTAACATGATTTTTCCGTGACAATCAGCTTAATGAGTTTGTCCTGAAAGTAACACAAGAACAGATTGACAATCCTGCGTTATTTGGTAGAATAGAAACTGGTTAAATAATTAGAATTTTAAAGAAAAGGAGGCGCGTTTTATGGCCAGAGTATTGGAATTAATCATCAGACAAATGTACGGGCGCGCCTCAATACAAATCTAAAAAACCATTAACTGGTTTATCAACTATCACGGTCATGGGTGCGTTCGTCTCCCATGGCTTTTGTTTTAATCGCCCAACAGATTGAGAGCTCAGGTCTCTACGTTATACGTCCTGAGAGTAAATCCAATCCCTTCAGCATTCCTGAAACATCATCCGATAATTTTTTCAACGGTCACGGGAGCTATCCGCGGCCGTTTTTTTCTTGATTAATAAAGCCATCGTTTGAACAGACAATGTAATAGGCTCCTGAAAGGAGAAATTAATGAGAGCACTACACCCAATCCAAGTAATGCAAATTGCACATATTGCAATTTTTGAACCTCGATATACAGACAGCATCACTGCTGATGATTATAAGGAACGCTTACAATGCAAACCCCAAACACCGATACCCATACGATCGGTATCGTTTATAAGAAAATGTTAGGACACTATGATGTCCATCATCACAATCAAATAACCACCTGCTCCCTTTCGGCAAAACTCTGGAAGGACTTATCAACCTCAAAACGTCCGGATGATCATGGTATGCGTGTGACTCGGGTCAGCGAAAAGCATATGGATCCGATTGCCATTGGTGATCGTGTGCAGTTCATATCAGCGGACGACGGGTCCGGGATGATCCTGAAAGTCCTACCCCGTAAAAATTACATCGCACGCAGTTCTGCCAAACCCATGCCCGGCGCACATGCCTTTGAACAGGTGATCGCCGCCAACATCGACCAGGTCATCCCGGTCTTTGCGGCTGCGGATCCCGAACCCAAATGGCACATGCTTGATCGCTACCTGGTCACAGCCGAATCATACGGCATTCCTTCTGTGATTGTGATCACCAAGTTTGACCTGATGAAAGGAACATCTGCGGAAAGCGATTTGAGGACCTGGATTGAACTGTACCGTGCGGTTGGCTACCCTGTGATTGTGACCAGTGCCAAAGCACGCGAAGGCCTGGGAGAACTTCACCCAATCCTGACGGAGCATCACTCCGTTCTGGTTGGAAAATCCGGCGTGGGCAAGACCAGCCTGTTGAACGCCCTGGAACCAGGGCTAGGCTTACGCGTCAAGACCGTCAACCAGTCCACGGGCAAAGGCCGGCATACCACCAGCGACCTGGAAATGTTTCCACTCCAGGGAGGCGGCGCGCTGATCGATACGCCCGGTGTACGCGAGTTTGGCATCTGGGGGCTGGATTCCTCTCAAGTTGCCGCTTGCTTCCCTGAAATAGCACCCTTACTCGGTCAATGCAAATTCGGCTTGAGCTGCCAGCATGATGAAGAACCCGGCTGTGCGGTTCGCCAGGGGGTGATGGACGGCAGGATCAGCCCCTACCGATACCAGAGCTATCTGCGTTTGAAAGATGATTTGTGAGGTGAGTCATGCGAACCTATCATAAGGACAACAATGCTGATTTCACCTGTAAATACTGCGGCTGGACGGTCAGCACACGGGCGGAGATATCCGGCGTAACAAACCGGAATCACTGCCCCTTCTGCCTGCACTCCCGGCATGTCGACCTGTTTAATCCGGGGGATCGCCTGTGCGCCTGCAAAGGACTGATGGCGCCGGTCGGGCTCACGCTGAAAGAAACCCGGGATAAATATGCAGCTCAAACAAACGGCGAATTGATGCTGGTCCACCGTTGCAACGCCTGCGGTGCCATTTCGATCAACCGCATTGCAGCAGACGATGACGCAGCCATGCTCCTGGCTATCCTGGGGGACAACCTGGAAGAACAACCTGTATTATCCGAAAGATGTAAAACCAGCGGCATTCAATTGCTGAGAGATAATCATTGCTACCTGGTCTACACCCAGTTATTTGGCGGTGTGACCCTTCCCCGACCAGCTGCTGCCGTCATCTGAGAACATGTTACTAGGATTGAGAGGCTGTCCGATTTGGACAGCCTCTTTTTGCGGCTTGAACTTTCAAACCGGCCCCACATTTCCAAACCTGCACCAGCTTATCCTCGATTATAATGAACCCTATGAAACTATCCCTTGAAGAAGTTGAACACATCGCCTGGCTGGCCCGGCTGGAATTGACCGACGAAGAAAAAAATCAATATGCTGATCAGCTCTCAGATATCCTGGACTATGCCTCCCGGCTGAACGAGCTGGATACCGATACCATCCCGCCCACAGCCCGGGTCCTGGACCAAGCTCTGCGATTGAGGGAGGACCAGGCCCGGCCAGGTCTGCCCCCCGAGAAAATTTTGGAAAATGCCCCACAGACCCAGGATGAGCAATTCAAGGTACCGCCGGTCCTGGGGAACTGACATGCTGAATCAATTGACAGCCTGCGAGGCAATCCAGGGCTTGCAGCAGGGGGACTTTTCAAGTTGTGAATTGACCCGCGCCTATATCTCACGAATCGAAACCCTCGAACCGAACCTGCATGCCTTCATCACCCTCACCCTCGAGGACGCCCTGGTTGGGGCAGAAGCGGCAGACCGCTTGCTGCGGTCAAAACAGGAGACGACTCCCCCACTGACCGGACTTCCCCTGGCGATGAAAGACGTGCTGTGCCTGGCGGGTGTGCGCTGCACCTGCGGCTCCAAAATCCTGGAAAATTTCATCCCGCCCTACTCAGCCACAACCGTCCAGCGCCTGCTGGATGCCGGGATCATTTCGCTGGGGAAAACCAACACCGATGAGTTCGCTATGGGCTCTTCCACAGAGAATTCCGCTTACGGGCCCACCCACAACCCATGGAACCTTGACCATGTACCGGGCGGCTCCAGCGGTGGCAGTGCCGCGGCGGTGGCTGCCGGTCTGGTACCGGCTGCTCTTGGCACGGACACAGGCGGCAGCGTGCGCCAACCCTGTTCATTCTGCGGCACCACTGGCATCAAGCCCACCTACGGACGCACCTCTCGCTACGGCCTGGTCGCCTACGGCTCCTCTCTTGACACGGTTGGAGTAATTGCCAGGAATGTGGCGGACACCGCCATGCTGTTTCAATATATCGCCGGGTTTGACTCCCTGGACGCCACCAGTTCACAGGAACCAGTTCTCACTTACACATTGCCAGAATCGCCTGATATGATGGGAATCCGTATTGGCGTCCCCGAGGAATATTTCATCCCGGGCATGCAGCCTGAGGTTGAGGTCGCTGTTAAGATAGCGATTCAACACATGGAAAGCCTGGGAGCCAGGGCTGTCCCGATTCACCTGCCCCACACGGAATATGCCCTGCCTGTCTATTACCTGATCGCGCCGGCGGAGGCATCTGCCAACCTGGCAAGGTACGACGGCGTGCGCTTCGGCCCCCGCCTGGGCGAAGGTGAGGACCTGTGGGAGCTGTTCTCTCGCACCCGGGGCGAGCTGTTCGGCTCCGAGGTCAAACGGCGAATCATGCTCGGTACCTATGCTCTGTCTACCGGCTATTACGATGCCTATTACGCCAAAGCGCAAAAGGTACGCACATTGATCAAAGCTGATTTCACCGAGGCATTCCAGCAGGTGGATATGATCGCAGCCCCGGTGGCCCCCAGCACTGCCTTCAAGTTCGGAGAGCACGCTGATGACCCCCTGGCGATGTACCTGGAAGATGTCTTCACCCTTCCCGCCAACCTGGCAGGGATACCAGCGCTGGCTTTCCCGGTGGGGTATGATAAACTTGATCTTCCAATAGGCATGCAGCTGATGGGTCCACATTTCAGCGAAAAATTGCTGTTTCGACTGGGACATGCTTACCAGCTGACAACGGATTGGCACACACGCTGGCCAAATAAAAAGGATGACTATTATTGGGAGGAATTGGTATGAAAACTTGGCGCGATGCAGTCATTGAGGCAATACAAAGATTTACCGAAGACAAGAACAGCTATATCTTTTCTCGACAGGAAATTATAAGAAATCAACTTCCTTTGATAACTAGAGAAGTCGAATCAGAGGGGGTAACACCTGCGCAGACTTTAAGCCGAGTACTTCAGGAATTACGTGATGATAATCTTATTGAATTTATTGATAACTCTGGCAATTATGTCTTCCTAGCAAATAATCTAGACGTGGAGAAGGAAGATTTACCAGAAAAGGCAATTGATGAGGCAATAAAAAATAGGAGATTAATTTTCAATGATATACATACAGATGAAAAAGCTGTTATAAGGCGGCAAAGGATTGGACAAAATCGACTAAGACATTGGACACTCTTGAATTACAATTTTAGGTGCGCCTTATGTGACGTAAGCGATAAAAATCTCTTAGTCGCTTCTCACCTTGCTCGTTGGGCAGATTGTAAGGAAGGCCGTGGTGATTTAACAAACATTGTATGCTTGTGTAGATGGCATGACCCATTATTAGAATTTGGATTAATATCTTTCACAGATGATTATAAAATAATAAAGAAGACTTCTAAATATAAAATGATACAAAATTTACTAAATTATACAAATACATTTATAAAGCCCATGAATGTACCCCTATCGCCATATTATTTAGAAATACACCGTCAAAGAACTGGTTTCGCCTAGAAAAGTATGAGAAAAAATTTTGGAGAGATTTTGATGACCAAACCCCTGAAAATCGTGATTCCCATGGCAGGTCTTGGTACGCGCTTGCGCCCCCTCACCTGGAGCAAGCCCAAACCGCTGGTTCCCCTGGCAGGCGGTACTGTCCTGGACCATGTATTGAATATGTTCCGCAGTGTTCCTGATTTTGACATAGCAGAATTCGTCTTCATCCTCGGCCCGCTCATGGGCGATCAAATCCAGGCTTATATGGAAGAGAACTACCCCGACTGGCATGTGGATTATGCCG
>Ga0209121_10001935_pt1 | contig 21497 bp, 23 predicted proteins | sample Cruoilmetagenom3_FD_187292 | JGI IMG/M metagenome (GOLD analysis project Ga0209121, IMG submission 187292) | Oil polluted marine microbial communities from Coal Oil Point, Santa Barbara, California, USA - Sample 3 (SPAdes) (version 2) | ecosystem: Environmental > Aquatic > Marine > Oil seeps ...
AAAAGGGAAAATAAGGATTATATTTACTGTCAATTATGAGTCAAAACGATTTTATATCGAAAAAGTTGATTTCAGGGGAAATATATATAAATAGAAATGTATTAGTTTTCAAGCTTTTCTGCGCAAATCCCCGTCCACTGCTTTTATTAATTAAATGTATTTACTTTTAAGTTTTTCTTGTCGGAAGGATTCCGACAAAGATATTATGTATCCGTGTAAATCCGCGTCAAAAGGAACTTAATAAAATGAGAAAAAAAATCGCCGTCATCGGTTGCGGCTACTGGGGAAAAAACCTGGTCCGCAATTTCTATGAATTAAACGCCCTACATACAATCTGTGACGTAGATGAGCCCAGGCTTAAATCTTTTCAAGAAAAGTTCACAGATTTAGCTATTTCAAATGATTACAAATTGCTATTAAATAACCCAGAAATCGAAGCCGTCGTTATATCCACCCCTGCAGCAACTCATTATGCTCTTGCAAAACAAGCTCTCATTGCCGACAAAGATGTCTTTGTCGAAAAGCCTATTTCCCTCCACTACGAAGAAGGCGAGGAACTGGTTTCCCTGGCCCAGCAAAAAAACAAAATCCTTATGGTCGGCCACATCCTTGAATACCACCCCGCTATCATCAAGCTAAAGGAGATGATTAGTTCCGGAGAACTAGGGAAGATAAACTATATCTACTCAAACCGCCTAAACCTTGGTAAATTCCGTACCGAAGAAAACATCCTCTGGAGTTTTGCTCCCCACGATATTTCTGTAATTCTATCCCTCCTGGGTGAAATGCCTTCTGAAGTATCAGCCCATGGTGGGGAATATCTAAATCAAGATATTACAGATGTTACAGTAACAAACATGACATTTCCCAGCGGCACTAAGGCTCATATCTTTGTCTCATGGCTCCATCCCTATAAGGAACAGAAACTCATTGTCATCGGTGATAAAAAAATGGTGGTGTTTAATGATGTTGATCTAGAAAACAAACTTTTTTCCTATAACCATAAAATCGATTGGATCGAACGCCTGCCTGTACCGCATCCTGAAGCAGCCGAACCTATCCCTATCGAAAAGGCAGAACCCCTTAAATCCGAATGCCAGCATTTCCTCGAATGTATTGAATCGCGCAGAGCCCCCCGTACCGATGGTCAGAGCGGCCTTCGGGTTCTTAAAGTTCTGGAATTAGGCCAGAAATCGCTTAAAAATAATGGCAGTCTTCAGCGCTTATTACAGCCAGAAAAAAAGAACTATTTTGTCCATGAAAGCTCATTTGTTGATGTCAACGTAGAAATTGGAGAAGGTACGAAAATCTGGCATTTTTCTCATGTTCAATCGGGTGCCCACGTCGGAAAAAACTGTGTCTTAGGTCAAAATGTTAACATTGGAAACAATGTCACTATAGGAAACTTTGTTAAAATCCAAAATAACGTATCAGTTTATGAGGGAGTAACCATTGAAGATTATGTCTTTTGTGGACCATCTATGGTATTTACTAATATCATCGATCCCCGAAGCAAATATCCCCAGGTTGGTTCAAAATATTACAAAAAAACTCTAGTTAAAGAAGGGGCATCACTTGGGGCAAACTGTACTATTGTATGCGGAAATACAATCGGCCGGTTTGCATTCGTAGGGGCTGGAGCAGTTGTTACCAAGGATGTACCAGACTTTTCCCTTGTTGTTGGAAACCCTGCGCATATCATAGGATGGATGAGTGAAGCAGGTAAAAAGCTTCATTTTGATGAAAATGGTTGTGCAAACTGCGAGAAATCCAAAAAACGCTACAAACTTGAAAACGGCTTTGTGCACGAAGTCCAAGAAAAATGAAAGCTCAGAACACAATTAAAGTAGCAAGTATTGTTGGTGCACGCCCAAATTTCATAAAGCTGGCTCCTGTGTCACTGGCAATAGAGGAACATAATAAAAACAGCAATAAACAAATAAAAGAAGTCATTATCCACACTGCACAGCATTATGATGATAATATTTCAAAGATATTCTTCAAGGAATTAAATATCCCAGAGCCGCATTACAATTTAGGTGTAGGATCTGGCCCGCATGGCTGGCAAACAGGAGAGATGTTAAAGAGAATAGAGAAGGTTTTAATAAAAGAAAAGCCGGATATTATCATAGTCTATGGGGACACCAACTCTACCCTTGCCGGCGCCCTGGCTGCGGTAAAGCTCCATATCCCCGTGGCGCACCTCGAAGCGGGCCTGCGCTCTTACAATCGCAGGATGCCGGAGGAAATAAACCGTGTACTTACCGATCATTCTTCAAGCATTCTATTCTGCCCCACAAAAGCGGCTGTTGAAAATCTCAAGAGAGAAGGAATAACCGGTACTGTCAACAATGGAGAGTTTGTTGAATCCGTTGATGTCATACCCCTTATTTCTTGCTCCTTACCCCTCGTTGTCAACGTGGGTGACGTAATGTATGATTCCGTCCTGCAGTTTTCTGAAATTGCCCGACGGCAATCGACAATCCTTGAGGATCTGGAATTAAAATCAAAGGAATACCTGCTGGCAACAGTCCATCGCCCATATAACACAGACGTCCCTGAGAACCTTCAAAATATCCTCTCAGGTTTTCTCGAAATCGATGAACCGATTATATTCCCCGTTCACCCACGCACAAAGAAGATATTAAACTCAAATTATTCTTCACTTCTTACCCCTCGCTCCTCACTCAAAATGATTGAACCCGTAGGCTACCTTGATATGCTTGTTCTCGAGCAGAATGCGAGAGCCATCCTCACAGACTCCGGCGGCATGCAAAAGGAGGCATACTTTTTCGGAGTGCCCTGCGTTACAATGAGGACGGAAACAGAATGGGTGGAGACAATAGAGGCAGGATGGAACGTGTTAGTTGGGGCAGACAGGGAAAAGATTGTTGAGACAGCCATGTCTTTTAAATTGGACAACCCTCGCCCGGAACTGTATGGAGATGGCCGGGCGGCGGAGAAGATATTGAAGATTCTTTGTGATCGTGTCTCATGCAGAGGCGCGGAGTTATAAGAGCTTTAAGATAGCAAGGTGTCACAACCAGTTAAAAGGAAATTAATGATGACCGAACAGAGAAGATTAAAAGTTCTGTTTCTGCCTGCATGGTACCCAAGTAAAGAAAATGAAGTGGCTGGGGTTTTTATAAGAGAACATGCCTAGGCAGTTTCCTTATATAATGATGTGATAGTGCTTTATAACGAGGGAGTAGGAAAGCATGTTAATGGATTGTATAAAATTGTTTCTGATAAAACAGAAGATGGAATCAGAACAATGAGGATAAGACATAAAAAATCCCCTATTCCGAAAACTTCCTATTTTATTTATCTTTGCTCCATATTTAAGGCTTCCCGTAAATTGATGCGCGAAGGATGGAGACCAGATATTATTCATGCTCATGTCTATTCTACTGGGTTCCAGCAGTAATTTTAGGAAAGACATATAAAATGCCAGTAGTTATAACAGAGCACTGGTCCGGTTTTCCTCAACAACTATTAGGCAAATTAGATGTATTTAGAGCCCGTTTTGCAATGAACAGGGCAAAGATTTTACTGCCGGTTAGTCAAAATCTAAAAGAGGCAATAGAGTCATACGGTATTAAAAATAGATTTCAGGTTATACCTAATGTTATAAATACTGAAATGTTTCATCCTTCCACTTCGCAGTACAGAAATGAGAAAAAACGAATTTTATTAGTCGCATTGCTTTCGCCCATAAAGGGGATACCTTATTTACTGCGGGCATTAGCTCAAGTTAAAGAAAAGCGACAGGATTTTGTTTTAGATATAGTAGGTGATGGGCCAAACAGACAGGAATATGAGGATCTGGCGAAAAAGTTGGGACTTGGCGAGATGGTAAGATTTCATGGACTGAAATCAAAACCGGAAGTAGCAGAATATATGAGGCAATATGATTTTTTTATTCAGCCAAGTCTATTTGAGACCTTTGGTGTAACTTATATTGAAGCAATGGCTTGCGGTAAACCAATAGTAGCCACTAAGCTTCCTGTTCTCCAGGAAAAAATATGTAAGGATAGAGGTATCTTAGTCCCGCCTGAAAACTCCAATGCTTTGTCAGAAGCGACTGATTATATGTTAGATCATTATCAGAATTATTCTTCAGCAAATATTTCAAAATATGTTAAAGAAAATTTCAGCTATGAGGTAGTGGGGAATAGATTAAATGGTGTTTATAGGAAATTGTATAGAGAGGCAAAGAAATAAAAAATGAAAGAAGAATTATTTGTAAAAGAACAAATTTTGACAAAAGATTCACTATGGTCTCGCTTTGGGCGTAATATAAATTATTTTCTTTTTGCCTATACTTTTAGGGGTTCAGGCAGGTTGATAAATTTGATATCCAAAATTTTTATTCCAAAGCCAAAAGGGCCAACGCTTGTCCATACAATATATGGTTTTGATATAATTTGTATGGATCCAGTTAATGATAAGGGGGTAGAGAAACCACTTTATCTCACTGGTACATACGAAGCAGGCACCCTTAGTGTAATGGGCAAATGCTTAAGGGAGGGGGATATATTTATTGATGTTGGTGCCAATATAGGGCTTATGTCAATTTTTTCATCCAGAGCCATCGGCAACAAAGGAAAGGTTTATTCATTCGAACCTGTATTAGAAACGTTTACAATTCTCAAAAAAAATATTGAAATAAATAAGATAAAAAATATAGATGCATTTAATATTGGAGTCAGTGATAGCAAGGGCAAGTCTTTTATTTATACTAATCCTTATTCTGGAAAAGGAAGTTCTTCATTTATAAAACCACCAGATCAAAGTGAATCTAAAGAGTATGAGATTATTATTGAAACACTGGATGAATTTTTAATAGGTCATCACCTCACAAACATTAGAATGCTTAAAATTGATGTGGAAGGATGGGAACTACATGTGCTAAGGGGAGCAAGGTCACTACTTCGAAGTCCTCAAGCGCCTATTATCTGTGTTGAAAGCAGCGAACTAACTGGGAGTAATAATGATTCAGGAGATATATATTCACATATAATCGGAATTAACAACTACCTCATTTATAAATTAGAAAAAGGCAAAGGATTGCCATCAAAGCTCATTAAAGTAACGGATGCATCAGAGTTGCCCTACCATGATAATCTATTCTGTTTTCTTCCCGCTCATTTAAAAACTTTACCAAAAAGCTTATTCAAATAAACACAATGTCCAGCATCACAAAAAACAGCACTATAACTTTTTTATCTCAAATACTGATTTTTGCCTTGGGGTTTGTTGTATCTATAATCTTGGCCAGGGTTTTAGGACCTGGCGGAAAAGGAATATATACCTTAATAGTTATTATTCCCGCGATAATGCTTAAATTGGGTTCTTTAGGGATAGAAGCTGCTAATGTTTATTTTACAGGAAGCAAACAATATGGAATAAAAGATATTGTCTCAAACTCTTTGTTGAGCGGCATCTTATTGAGCTCAATCTTAATCTCCTTATTTTTTGGAGTATTTCATCTAGATATTTTCCAGAATTTTCTTGATTCAAATCAAATCAATCCTTTTTATTTGTGGTTAGTAGTTTTAACTGTTCCCTTTTCGCTGCTTTTCGGATTTCTGATAAGTATTTTTTTGGGGGCAGAAAAGATAACAGTTTATAATAAAATAAATATATTTAAATCCACGTTTCAGTTGATATTACTCACCGTTTTCTTGGTGATACTCAAGAAAGGCGTATTTGGAGCGGTAATTTCTTATGCTCTTGGCAGCATTGGTCTTGCTTTAGTTGTTATTCTACTTATAACAAAATTTACCAAGATCTCATTCTCTTTTAATCGAAGGCTGCTAAAGGATTCAACGAAATACGGGTTAAAAGCTTACTTTGGAAATCTTACTCAATTTTTAAACTACAGGTTGGATATGCTTTTGGTGGCTGCCTTTCTCACGCCTGCCTCGGTAGGTTTTTATAGCGTAGCTGTTGGAATAGCTGAAAGACTCTGGATGCTTCCTGGAGCAATTGCCACTGTGTTATTCCCGAGAATTTCCTCATTAAAAGATAAAGAGGCAAACAATCTTACTCCAAGAATTGCTCGTCACACTTTCCTTATTATATTTGTCCTTTCTCTAATATTAGCTCTAATTGCCAGACCGTTAATTAAAATTCTTTTTGGGTCTGTCTTTTTACCATCTGTAATGCCATTAATGATATTACTGCCGGGTATAATTGCTTTAGGGGGTTGTAAGATACTAACCGCTGATTTGGCTGGCAGAGGAAAACCGCAATTTGGCACTTATGCAGCTTTTGTTTCTTTGGCGGTAAACATTCCCTTAAACTTATGGCTTATCCCAAAATGGGGAATATCAGGCGCTGCTTTTGCCTCAAGCGTTGCATATATTACAGGCACTTTAGTGGTAATGACGGCTTTTGTTAGAATTTCTAATACATCGTGGGTTACGATTTTGTTATTTAAGAAGCATGATTTTCAGGATTATAAAAACCTGCTGATTAAATTAAGGAAAAAAGGGAAACTAATATCCATTCGTGCTTTGTTTTCTGACGGGAATTGAGTAGCATTTTTCCCACCGAAGCCGTAGAAAAAGTCGGCGGAGTCCTGACCCTCCTCTGGCACCCGAACCACATCATAAAGCCTGACTGGTGGAATTTATATCTGAGCACCCTAAATTATTTGAGAAAAAAGAATGCGTGGTTTGCCTCGGTAAGGGAGGTTGGGAAGTTTTGAAGCTGTGAAGGTTATTAAAAACAATAAACCATTAGTGTCCAATTAAGATTCAAATAAATTCAACTGGATATGGCCGCTAGCAATTTTATTTTTGTAACCATCTGCTGTGAGTGCCTGTAAAATGGGCATTTTCTCAAAAATTAACACACTGAAAATCTGTAAAATTGTGTAAAGACTCAGGTCTATTTTTAACCGTTTTTTATTGCTAGTTTTTACACATAGCTTGGTTTGTTTGGTATTAGCTACAATATTAGGTAATATTATTGAACTTCTAGTATGTATACCCATTGTTAAGAAAATCTATCCCTTTTTGAAATTGAATTTAAAGAATATTTCGTATCAATTTGGAAAGATTATTCTAAGATTTTCAGGTTTTAGTATGTTGCATACACTTTCTGCATTGTTGTATGGCCAAGGTTCTCTTTATATTGCTGCTCATATGATATCATTAGATGCAGTTGCCGGATTAGGAATTATTCATAATGCAAGCAGTCTCATTGGAAAGGTTATCAATCAAGTTTCACATATTATAGTTCCAATATCAAGCCGCCTTGAAGCGCAAGGGAACCAAAAGAAGATTTCAAAATTAGTAATTCATGGAACTACCATAACAGTCTTTGCAGGGGGTGTTGTAATGGTAGGGTTAATTCCTTGTCTACACTCTCTCTTTTATGTGTGGTTAGATGATTCGTATGTAGCCTTGACGAATGTTGCAATATTGTTATTTACAGCAGAATTTATACTTTACTCAGTTGATTGTATGCATTCTTCGCTGGCAGGTATAAATAAGGTATCTGTTGATGCAATTAGCGATCTAGTGTGTGTGTTATTGGGTTTAACAATTAGTATTGCATTTGTTCATTATACATCATTAGAGCTAATGGGCCTTGCTATAGGTCTTTTTTGTGCCCGGTTTTTTAGATTCTTTTTTATTACTGTTTATGGAAATAAGGTTTTACAGATTAATATGAGAAGCTTCATTTGGACAGGATATTTCCGAACTTCCGAACGTACTTGTTAACTTCTTTTGTTGCTGGAATAGCAATAATTATTTACCCGTTGGCGAAGGGGTGTCCGGCTCTTTTACTGGAAATTGCTGGTTCAGCCACCGTTTTTGTGGTGTTCGGTGCTTTTTTTGTAATTGATCCCGAAGACTTGGCGAGATTCAAGAGTCTATTTTTTGAAAGCGTTCATTACATTCGTAATAGAATATGACAATAAAATTCTTAACTTTACAAAGATTATTTCTTTACCTCGCCATAGTGTCTGGTATTATTGGTGCTGCAATTGGTTTAATTAAGTTTGGTCCTATCCATTTATTCCCTTATCGCTTTCTTTTGGTTTTTTTGTGGTTGTTATTTATAATAAACATTTTTCTTTGTCAGGGTCGATTAAATCTATCCAATATTAAAGTAAAACTGTATTTACAGTTTCTGGCACTCTGGTTTTTCTATGCTTTACTCTCATTAGCATGGGCTGCCTCTAGCTATGATGCCATCAGGCATATCATTTTTCTTTTTATGGGAATCTCAATTATTTTTTTGATGGTTTACTATTTAAGAGAACTAAATCAATTAAAATATGTCTATTACTTGTGGTTATTTGTATTTGTTCTATTAATTCCTGTCGCTATCTGGGAAGTAACCACTGGAAATCACCTAAGTGTTTCGGGACTTTCTGAAGAGAGTAGACTTAGGTTTTTATTTGCCCCTACTACTGTTTTTTACAATCAAAATGATTATGCTGCCTATATTGTTTTGACTGTTCCCATGGTTCTTGCGTGGATTCGTTATTGTCCAAAGTTTATTGGCCGCGCCTTTGGCGTTTTTGTGTGCATTTCGAGCTTATGGATGTTAATACTGACATTTTCACGATCATGCTATATTGCAGTCCTTACAGGGATGGCTTTCTGGTTTTTATTTCTATTGAGGTGGAATAAAAAATTTAAGGTGTTGGTTTTAACTGCTTTTATGTGTGCCATTCTTGTCGTTGTTCTCCCGACTCAAAGCCAGGATGTTCTGGAAAAGGTGGGAATTCAAGCGACTAGTCTGTCGGATATTGTTTTACAGAATAGGAATATTGGAAGCATTGGTCTCCGTTTAAATCTGATAAAAAATGCTCTTTACTTTACTGTCCAATCCGCTGGCTTTGGTGTGGGAGCCGGAAATGCTGAGCATTATATGGAGAACTTCAAAATTTATCCAGTTGCCCATCTAACCAATATCCATAACTGGTGGGCGGAGATTCTTACAAACTACGGTGTATTTATTTTTGCAGGATATTTGATTTTTTATCTTAGTCTTCTTCGTAACATTTGGAGGGCCTATAAAAAAGTGGATAATCGAATGGAAAAAATGCTGTGCGAGTCCTTTTTAGTAGGATTAGTGAGCTTCTTTATGGCTTCGATTAGTTCAAGTTCTATCATGGCTTTTAGACCGCAATGGATGTTTATTGGCTTTGCGCTGGCATTTTTAAATTACCGCAGAATTAAGAAGTTACCCCAAGCTTAACATGCATACCCTGATAATACCATTTGGACACTATGTTACTCCGAAGGCACCTATAAGCGCAGTATTCCAGTATCATCTGGCGCATGCTCTTAAGAGGAAGGGTTTCAAAGTTGGTGTTATCTCCGCAGGCTTTGTGCCATTTAGAAGGCTGTTTTTTCCATATCCCTATCCACCATTTGAAGACGATGACGGTGTTAATACATATAGATATTACAAGAGAATATTGGTTCCAGGACGTATCGCCAACAAGATATTCTTGAAGTATCTCATCAGGATGTATCTGAAGCTGTTTAAAAGGTATATTAATGAGCATAGAATTCCCGACATCATACATGCTCACAATTGTTTGTACGCAGGTGTAGCTGCCCTAAAGATAAAAGAAAAATATGGCATTCCCTATCTTATCACTGAGCACAGTAGTGCATTTGCCCGTGGGATTATTTCTAACTGGCAGACTGTGTTGATCCGAGAGGTATTAAAAAATGCGGATGTAAAAACTGTAGTAAGTACAAAACTTGGTAGTTTGCTTGAAAAATTGTTTGGTGCAGACGCATGTCCAAACTATCCGATATTCAACCTTCTTGATGACAGTTTTGAAAATGAAGAAAATATTCTAAAAAGCGTAAAGAACAATAAAGGCATATTTACCTTTTTGAACATAGCGGGTCTTGATCCCAAAAAAAATCATTCCGGCCTTTTAGATGCTTTTGCGTGCAAATTTAAGGGTAATAGTAAGGTGCAACTGAAAATAGGTGGTGATGGGCCTTTAAGGAAACAACTCGAAAAAATGGCAAAAGAATTAGATATTGAGGAGCAAATTATCTTCACAGGCTTGTTGAGCCGCGAAAGAGTGCTTTGGGAGATGCGGACTTGCGATGTTTTTGTGCTGCCAAGCATTGTTGAAACCTTTGGTGTTGTTCTGATTGAAGCGCTGGCATGTGGAAAGCCGGTTATTGCCACGCAATGCGGTGGGCCGGAGGATATTGTAAACCAGATTAATGGTCTAATTATCCCCATAAAAGATATAAATGCGCTTGCCGAAGCTATGTCGAATATCTATTTTAACATTGATAAGTACGACGCTAATCTTATTAGAAATGATTGCCTGGCACGATTTGGAGAGGATTCTTTTATGACAAGACTTCGAAATATTTATATAAGTATTCTGAAAAAAGGAAAGAGGTAAGAATAATGGCTCAACCCTATCAAATCTGCACAAACTGCATCATGGACACAACAGATCCGGATATCTTGTTTGATGATAATGGTATATGTTCTCATTGCCATTGGTATGAAAATACCATTCAAAGCGAATCCGATCTCAAAAAGCGGGAGAAGATGGCCAGGGTTTATAACAAGGTACTTACAAAACAATGAAATTGAAATTTATTCGCAGCTGGGAAATGAATTTTAACTTAGTAACTATACTGGCTCTTGGAATATTAGCCTGCCAAGCCTGCCTGATAGTAGGCTACTCCAATAACGAAAGAACTACGCCAGAAACTTCGAGATGCCATTTTAATCAATATTACTACTTTGACGAACCTGCAGGTGATACTATTTTAGATGAAGATGGAACAGTGTATGGCCCGAATGACAAAGAGGGAATCATCCTTACAGATTGGGGTGGTCTGACAAATTTATATCATCCAACGCAAATTGCCTCTACATGTATAGGTTACTTTGGAGGTTATTTAACTACAAAAGAGGAAGTATATAAAGACATTGTCTTACATCACGCTGACTGGTTGGTTGAAAACCAAGTGATAACAGACAAAGGATTCGGAGTTTGGTATTTCAACTTCCCCAATTCAGCATTTGGAGCTAATAGCCCATGGATAAGCGCAATAACACAGGGTAAAGCCATATCGGGCCTGGTAAGGGCAAACCAGCTAAGTGAGGATGCCAAATATCTCAAGGCTGCTGAATTGGCTCTGAAATCATTCGATTATAATATTGAAGATGGAGGAGTCAGGTATGTAGATGAAGATGGCCTCGTCTGGTACGAGGAAGTTGCTGTTCTCCCCGCTGCTCATATATTAAATGGATTCATCTTTTCTTTATATGGTTTGTATGACTATTATCGGGCAACCGCTGATCAACATGCACTAAACCTATTCGAAGGAGGGATGAAAACGCTTCGGAATAAACTATATCTGTATGATACCGGTGGAGTTACTCGATATGATCTCTTGCTTCGGCCTCAATTATTCCACATTATCGCTCCAGACTGGCAACCAAAGTCAAATCATCCCATTGATAAGGTCGTTTTAGCAATTGAGGATTCGGAGACGATTTTTGACATAGGGACTCCTGGAGACAATGATACATCGCAACTCACAGAGTCTTTCTTGTGGTACGATGAAGACAAAAATAGGATGGATTGGGGCCCCTCCTACGTTTTGGACGGAAAAGCCGTGAGAGACTATCTCGATAATGCCGAAGCCAAATACGAACACGGAGCATTTCGAATGAAGCTGCCCAAAGAAATTCCTTGGGCAGCGAAAGATATTCAACTCAATATCCAAATCCACTACAAAGATATCACGACTGAAGACGTATATCTCGAGGTTTATGATGGACGAAAATATCAACGCATCGGCAAAATAGGGGGTAAAGGAACTGAGCACTGGGAGATTGCCCAATTCACTTTTCCATCCGCTTGGCTCCAGTGTGGAGGACGGCTCTCCTCCGATTATCACAACCTTGTAGTGAAATAGTTAAAAGGACTATACAATGTAACAGGTGAGGAATATCTCTTAGAGATGAGCGCAAAATGGGCTGCTCAGGTAAAATAATAACAAGCAATAAGGCAGATCACATTTGTGTTCTTACCTCTGTTCATCCACCCTTTGACACCCGAATATTTCATAAGGAAGCAAAGTCTCTGGCAATGGCTGGCTATGATGTCACGCTCATTGCCCAGCATGACAAAGATGAGATTGTGGGGGGAATAAGGATTGTCCCGCTTCCAAAGCCGAAGAACAGGATTGAGCGGATGACAAAGGCGGTCTGGACGGTTTATAGAAAGGCGCTTATTATCGATGCCAATATTTACCATTTTCATGATCCGGAGCTAATTCCGATTGGGCTGCTTTTAAAGCTTCATGGAAAGCAGGTGATTTATGATGTGCATGAGGATGTGCCCAGGCAGAATCTATCAAAAACTTATATCCCCGCTGCTTTCCGCAAGCCGATATCAGCAATTATAGAGATCTTGGAGGCCTTTTCCACAAAACGTTTTGACGGAGTTGTCACGGCTACCCCTTTTATTAACAAGAGATTTTTAAGACTGGGCGCGAATGCCGTTAATGTGAACAATTACCCTCTTGCTTCTGAGTTGTATCCTGCGGAAAATCAGTGGGAAGGGAAGGAAAAGGCCGTATGTTATGTTGGAGGAATCTCCGGGATTCGAGGCGCGTTTGAAATGGTGAAAGCCATCGAAAAGACGGGATACAGACTGCTGTTAGCAGGCGATATAGACCCTGCTATCGAGAACAATCTGAGGCGAATGTCCGGCTGGCGCCAGGTAGAAGCGTTGGGATTTATTGACAGGGATGGCGTCAGAGCTACGATGGCCCGTTCAATGGCGGGGGTGGTGGTTTTTCATCCTGAACCAAATCATATTAATGCGCAGCCCAATAAGATGTTTGAATATATGTCGGCCGGGATTCCAGTTATTGCATCCAATTTTCCTCTTTGGAGGGAGATTATCGAAGGGGCTGATTGCGGCATCTGCGTTGATCCGCTTAGCTCTGAAGAGATTGCTGATGCAATCCGATGGGTTATTGAACATCCAATAGAAGCACAGGCGATGGGAGAGAATGGTCGACGGGCAGTGCTAGGAAAGTATAATTGGAAACGGGAATCAAAGAAACTTTTAATGCTTTACGAAAGATTATTTAAGCAATAAATTGTCTTCGGTTATTACACTTAATCCTACATGTAAGCTCATAATTGCGTCTTAATGAAAAAACAAGTGATGGGCGGTAATTTTATAAAAATTTTGTCTATAGTTGGTGCAAGGCCTCAATTTATCAAAGCTGCAACAATTTCCAGAGTTCTGCAAAATCAATCCAGGGCAGAAGAAGTGTTGGTTCACACTGGCCAACATTATGATAACAACATGAACCATGTGTTCTTTGATGAGTTAGAAATTCCAGAACCTCAATATAACCTTGAAATCGGCTCTGCGGCCCATGGAGCCCAAACCGGGTGCATGCTCGAATCTATTGAGAAGGTATTGATTAAAGAAAAACCTGATTGGGTGCTTGTTTATGGTGATACTAACTCGACTTTGGCTGGAGCATTAGCGGCAGTAAAACTTAAAATTCCAATCGCTCATGTGGAAGCAGGACTGCGCTCATTTAATCGAGGAATGCCAGAGGAAATCAATAGAGTGCTTACTGACCATGCCTCAGAGGCGCTTTTTGCTCCTACTAGGACTGCGGTGGAGAATCTTTTGAAAGAAGGTATTCCAGAAGAGAACATTCATTTTGTGGGTGACGTAATGTATGATGCTGCACTCATTTTCGGTAAAAAGGCAGAATGCTCAAGTAAAATTTTAGAACATTTAAATATTGAATCTAAGAATTACATTTTAGCCACAATTCATCGGGCAGAAAATACTGATAACTCATTGAGATTAAAGGCGATATTTAATGGATTAATGAAAATTTCTAAAGAAATATCAGTAGTGGTTCCTCTTCACCCACGAACACGGAAAGCCCTTAAACAGATAAAACTGCTTTCAAAAGTTGAAAAAACCTTAAAAATAATCCCCCCTGTAAGTTACCTTAATATGATAATGCTTGAAAAACATTCACGACTAATAGCTACTGATTCTGGAGGTGTGCAAAAAGAGGCTTTTTTCTATAAAGTTCCTTGTGTGACTTTAAGAAATGAAACAGAATGGATTGAGCTTGTTAAATTGGGTTGGAATTATTTACAACCGCCAGAAAAAGCTTTGGCTATAGCTGATAAAATACAACATATTTTAGAATTTTTTAAAAGAACTGAAGAGAATAACCCATATGGAGAGGGGGATGCAGCTTATAAAATTGTTGAAATTCTCTTAAAAGATTAAATAATATAATATTTATATCAACTTAGGTCTCCATTTTTGCAATGAGCCATTATTTCAGGGTGAAATTTGCGAAAATTAAGCTGATTTATTAATGTGACTTTCGTTAATAATTGAAAATATATAAAATTATTAATGATTATTAGTAAATGAGGTACACCGGAATAAGAAAGATTTCAAAAAAAATCTTGAAAAAACAATTGAAAATGAGCAATTATCTATTATAATTTATCCTAAAGTTAATGATAAAGATATGGAATCATTTATGTCAAAAGCATGCATCGGTTTGTCTGTTTAGCTAGATACCCCTGAAAAACATCTTGCAATTCCAACTAAGTTTTTTGAATATATGGCTATGGGATTACCGATTATTGCATCTGATCTTCCCTACACACGAAAAATTTTGAAAGAAGCAGGCTGTGGCATCCTTGTTTCTCCTGATAAAGCAAAAGAATATGTTGATGCTGCAGTTTACCTGCTTGAGAATCCTTATAAATTCAAAGCCTTCCAGGAGAGTGGCTTTAAGGTAATCGAGTCTAAGTATAGCTGGGATAATGAGCGAAAAAAATTGATCGAATTATTTAATGATCTCATAAAAAACACCAACAAAAGGGTGACAAATAGAGAATAAAAATATTGATATACATCCAATTTTTTATTATTCTTCTAATTCAAATAAGAAAATTAAAACCATAAGGAAGTGAAAAATGCCTTTGAGTGATGTCAAAATAATTCAATTACCTAAAATTCCAGACTATAGAGGAAATTTAACTTTTATAGAGGGAAATAAACATATTCCCTTTTCAATCCAACGGGTTTACTATTTGTATGATGTTCCCGGAGGAGAAGCAAGGGGGGGGCATGCACATAAGGAACTTCAACAATTTATTATTGCTGTAAGTGGAAGTTTTGACGTTATATTGGACAATGGTTATACAAAAAAAAAATACAGTTTAAATCGCTCTTACTATGGTCTATACATACCAAAAATGCTTTGGAGAGAACTTGAGAATTTCTCTTCCGGTGCCGTTTGTTTAGTTTTAGCATCTTTGCCTTATGATGAATCTGATTACTACAGGGAGTATGATGAATTTAAAAAGGTAATTCGCAATAAAGTGAGATCATAATTAAAGAGGAATGATGTATATATTAAAGATCGACAAAAAATATATAAAAATTGGCGAAAACCCTATAATTGATTCCACTGTAATCATCGGAGAAGTTCCACAAAGGAAGATTTGTGATAAATTTTTAAAAGTAGGAATAAATGCTAAAATCAGAAGTCATTCGGTGATATATGCAGGTTCAACTATTGGAGATAATTTTAACACAGGTCACAACGTCATTGTGAGAGAAGAAAACATTATTGGCGATAATGTAATGATCTGGAGCAATTCAATTATTGACTATGGCAGTAAAATTGGCAATAGAGTAAAAATCCATAGTCTTGTTTATATTTCCCAATTTACAATTATTGAAGATGATGCATTTTTAGCACCAGGGGTTATTACTGGAAATGACCTTCATCCAGGATGCAAAAAATCAAGAGAGTGTTTGAAAGGCCCAATAATAAAGAAAGGAGCAAGAATTGGATTAAATGTAACTGTCCTTCCTTATGTTACTATTGGTGAATACGCATTAATTGGGGCAGGAAGTGTTGTAACTCACAACATTCCTGATAGAAAACTCGCATACGGAATTCCTGCAAAGGTGATTTGTGATGTAGGAGAAATAAAATGTACCCATCACCCTCCTTTGGTTGAAAGGCCATATCCTTATAAGCTTTAGTTCAAAATTTACAGCAAATAATTGGATTTAGTTATACTTATATTTGTTTTTGTTAGGAGCAAATGCGATTCCTAGTTTGTTGTTGTGAACGATGTAAGGAGCGTGGCAATCCTTTAGAAAAATAAAGAGGAATAAAAATTGATTGTCCCTTTTATGGATTTAAAAGTTCAATACCAAAAAATCAAAGATGATATTAAAGTTGCTGTTTCTTCAGTATTAGAAGAGTCTCATTTCATCTTAGGAGAAAATGTATCAAAATTTGAGGAAGAATTTTCGCAGTATCTTGGAGGCGGATATGCAGTATCTGTAGGGTCTGGAATGGATGCCTTATATTTATCATTATTGGCTGCAAATGTAGGTTCTGATGATGAAGTAATAACAGTCTCTCATACATTTGTTGCCACTTATCTGGCTATCACTCATGCCGGAGCAAAACCAGTATTTGTTGATATAGAGCCATCTACTTTTAATATTGATGTAAGTAAAATAGAAGAGAAAATCACAAAAAGAACAAAGGTAATACTCCCTGTTCATCTCTATGGTAATCCAGCTAATATGATTAAAATCAAAGAGATTGCTAAAAAGTATAACCTTTATGTAATAGAGGATGCATGTCAAGCACATGGAGCTAAAATTAAAAATACTAAAGTTGGATTTTATGGTGACTTAGGCTGCTTTAGTTTTTATCCTACTAAAAATCTCGGAGCCTATGGGGATGGTGGCATGGTGGTTACAAAAGATGAAAAATTCAAAGATAAATTGCTGCTCTTAAGAAATTATGGACAGGGGAAAAAATATTATCACAATCATTTTGGTGTTAATAGCCGTTTAGATGAGATTCAGGCTGCAATATTGAGAGTGAAATTAAAGCATTTAGACGAATGGAATGCTTTACGAAGGGATATTGCAGCAAAATATTCTACTGGGATTAACTCTAAATATGTAAACTGTCCTGATGAAATTGAAGATTATTATCATATCTACCACTTATATGTTATTAGAACCTCTCAAAGAGGAAAGCTACAAGAATGGTTGCTTGATAACGATATCCATACTCAGATACACTATCCAATCCCAGTCCATTTGCAAAAATGTTATACCCAATTGTTTAGAAACAAAGTTAATCTTCCTGTGACTGAAAAAGTTGCAGATGAAGTTCTTTCACTCCCCCTTTTTCCGGAAATGGAAGATGCTCAAATTAATTATATAATTAATACTTTAAATTCATTTAAGAAAAATATTTGAAATGAAAATTATTTACTTATCACAGCTTTTTGAACTAGATAATGAATTTGGTTCTGATAGAAACTATTTTAACTGTAAAAAATTAAAGGAATCCGGTCATCACGTAACTGTAATTACAAGTAATATTAGTTATGAAACGAGTCTGCCAAAATTTAAAACAAAATGGTTCAAGCCAATAAAAATTATGCACAACGGGATTGATATATACTACGTATATTCACCCAAAAATTTTATCGGGAATTATTTTAAAAGAGTTCTATACTATATTTCTTATTTTATATTTTCTTTTCTACTTAAGAAACCAACGGAAAATGCTGATATTGTTTATGCAATTTCTTCTCCTTTGAGCGTTGCTTTATTGGGCTTACTGTTGAGTAAAAGATTAAAAGCAAAATTCTACTTAGAAATTACAGATTTATGGCCTGATGTATTTGTAACGATGGAGTATCTTAAGAATAAATTTGTTTTATCTTTATTGAGAAAAATAGAATTGTCTTGTTATCAAAGGGCAAAATATATTATTGCCTTATCGAGAGGAATCCAAAAGAATATTCAAAGCAAAACACAGCAAAAAGAAAAAGTTGTATTAATTCCCAATGGCGTGGATAAGGAATTATTTTCTTTAAAAAACAACATATTAACTGAAGCAAAACATTTAAAAAAGAAATTGAATTTGGAAGGCAAGTTCGTTTGCTTATATTTAGGTGCCCACAGTTTATATAATGCGCTCAATACAATTATTGAAGCTGCCAATTTGATCAAAGAAAATTCTGAAATAATCTTTGTTTTAATTGGTGATGGAGATAAAAAAGCTGAACTAAAAAAATTAGCTAAAAATTATCATCTGAATAATATCCTATTTTTTTCTCCGATTCCCCGGATTGAAACACCAGTCTGGTTAAAAATTGCCGATATTTTCTTACTGCCAAATCTAAAGGGAGAATTTTATAAGATGAATCTTCAAAATAAATTTTTTGACTATTTGGCAAGCGCCAAACCAATCATTTTTGCTGGCAGCGGAGAATCAGCTGAAATCATTTTGGAAGCCAATGGAGGTAAAGTTGTTAAGGCAGAAGATGCTAAAGCTATGGTAAATGCTATTCTCGAGCTAAAGTCATATCCTTTAAATGAAAGAGTAAAAATTGGAAAAAATGGTAGATCCTATGTTCTTACTCACTATGAAAGAAATATGCTATCTCTCAAACTGATCAATTTAATTAAAAATGGCCTTGATAATTAGACCACTTAAGGCCACTACTGTCATTTTGGATTGTTTGTTCCATAAAGGCTATGTCTTTAATATTGATAGTCAAAATTACCAGGTAAAAGATTTCAATAAAATGATCCAAGAATCACACAAAGGGAAATTAATCAACTATGACTCTAAGTTCAAGTTTTTTAGATTAAAACAAACTTGTAAAAAAATACGACGATTTACCTCGTAAAGATGTACGTTGCTTGAAAACAATTCAAGACATCATTCAATATATTTAAAGGAAATGGAGAATATAAGAAAGGTAACTTTAAGAGATTTGAAAGAAGTAGTAACAATACATCTTAAAAGTTTTCAAGGATTTTTTTTGAGTTTTCTTGGGCCAAAATTTTTGGAGATTTTTTATAAAGGAATTATTTCATCACCTCTTGGGGTTGGGTTGGTTTATATTAATAATAATAGAGTTGAAGGATTCATTTGCGGAGCTATAAATCCTTCTGATTTTTTCCGCTATCTTCTTAGGAAAAAATGGCTACACTTTTCCTTAGCTTCTTTAAAAGCTATTTTGAAAAAACCATCAATAATTTATAGAATTATTAGAGCAAAAAGAAGACCTTCTTTAAGTCCTAAAAGCAAGAATAAAGCTGAATTAATGTCAATAGATGTTGATCCTAAAGCACAAAGTAAAGGAATTGGCAAAATTTTAGTCCAACACTTCATTAAAGAATTAAAATATAAAGGGATTCAGGAAGTCAATTTAACTACGGACAGATTGAATAATGAAAAGGTAAATGAATTTTATAAGAAATTAGGGTTTACTTTAAAAAGATACTATACTACTCCTGAGGGGCGCGAAATGAATGAATATGTAATTAAACTTTAAATTGGAGATCGAAATGCAGAAACAATTTATACCCTTTCATATTCCTACCATTGAAGATGATGAAATCAAGGAAGTTATAGATTGCTTAAAATCTTGCTGGATTACTACAGGCCCTAAGGTGAAACATTTCGAGGAAAAATTTGGACAATATATTGGCTGCAAACATGCCATAGCTTTAAATTCTTGCACTGCTGCACTACATTTAGCTTTAGAAGCAATTGGCTTGAAAGAAAAAGATGAAGTTATTATTCCGACAATGACTTTTGCTGCAACTGGAGAAGCTGTAACTTATTTTAATGCTAAACCTATATTGGTAGATTGTGAGGAAGATACTTTCTTAATTGATGTTAATAAAATTGAAGAAAAGATTAATAAAAAGACAAAAGCAATTATTCCTGTTCACTATGCGGGTCAATCTTGTGATATGGATAAAATTATAAGAATTGCTCAAGACTTTAATCTTAAAGTGATTGAAGATGCAGCTCATTCTTTACCAACGAAATATAGAAGTAGAAAGATTGGAACTATTGGAGATATAACTTGTTTTAGTTTTTATCCAACTAAACCTATTACAACAGGTGAGGGTGGTATGGCTTGTACTGAAAATGATGAGTTTGCAAGGAGAATGAAAATAATGAGTCTGCATGGCATCAGTAAAGACGCCTGGAAAAGATATACTGCTGAAGGCTCCTGGTATTATGAAATAATTGAAGCTGGATATAAATATAATATGACAGATATTGCTGCAGCTTTAGGAATAGCTCAATTAAAGAAATGCGATGAATTTTATCGAAAAAGAGAAGAGATTGCCAATAAATATACTCAGGCCTTCAAAGATGTTCCTGAAATAAAGACACCAGTTGTTAGAGAATATGGAACTCATGCATGGCATTTATATGTAATTCAATTAAATTTAGAAATGTTAAAAATAAATAGAGCTCAATTTATAGAAAAAATGAAAGATAATAGAATTGGATGCAGTGTCCACTTTATCCCTCTTCATCTTCATCCTTATTATAGAAGAACTTTTGGATATAAGCCTGAAGATTTTCCCGTAGCTACTTATGTATATAAAAAAATTGTATCTCTACCAATCTATCCAAAAATGACAGATGAAGATGTAAATTATGTCATTGATAGTGTAATAAAAATCATCAAAAAAAATAAAAAATAATCTTTCGTTTCGGAATAGATTTAGGTATTATAATCAAAAGAATATTTGATTTATTTTTATCGTTAATTGGTTTAATTATTCTATCTCCACTATTTTTTTTTATATCTATTTTAGTAAAGTCGGACTCGCAAGGTCCAATTTTTTTTAAACAGGTAAGAATAGGTTATAAATGGAAAAAATTCTATGTTTATAAGTTCCGGACTATGATAAAAGAAGCGGAAAAAACAGGAAAAAGATTAACAAGTAATAATGATACAAGGATTACAAAAATTGGAAGATTATTAAGAAAGTACAAAATTGACGAGTTTCCTCAATTAATAAATGTTTTCAAAGGAGAAATGAGCTTTGTTGGACCTAGACCTGAACTTCCAGAATATGTGAAATTATTCAGAAACGACTACAATTATATTCTGAAAGTAAAACCTGGAATAACAGATTTTGCTTCAATCAAATTTCGAGACGAATCAAAGTTAATTGAGAATAGCGAAGAGGCAGAAAATATATATCTCAATAAAATTCTTCCGCAGAAAATAAAGCTTTATAAGAAATATGTAAGGGAGCATTCTTTTTTACTGGATCTTTATTTAATATCTTCCACATTATTACATATTTTTATTGATCAAGTATTCCTTGCAAGAAAAAAGAGAAAGATGGGGGTACAAAAATAGTGAAAATGGGAATTATTCAAAACTCTCTCAATAAAGCATTCAAAAAATCAGTTTTTAAAAGGAGACTATTCTTCTTTATCTCTGATGTCTTATTGATTTCGACCGCAATGTATATTTCTTTCTGGCTTAGATTCAATGGTGCGATTCCAGATCAATTCAAAAAAACTTTGCCATATTTTATTCTACTAGCATTAGGAATCAAACTTTTCTTTTTAATC
>Ga0209121_10001936_pt1 | contig 21496 bp, 21 predicted proteins | sample Cruoilmetagenom3_FD_187292 | JGI IMG/M metagenome (GOLD analysis project Ga0209121, IMG submission 187292) | Oil polluted marine microbial communities from Coal Oil Point, Santa Barbara, California, USA - Sample 3 (SPAdes) (version 2) | ecosystem: Environmental > Aquatic > Marine > Oil seeps ...
AAATTGGAAGAAGTCATTGGAATATGCTAATAAAGAAAATAGACAGAACCTCCGATAAAGAAGTTCTGCCTATGTTATTGCCTGGCTCCCCCTATTGGACGCGTTCAGAACTTTTAAGGGAAATATTACAACTGAAAATATTAGATTAAATCAGCTAATTCTTCAATATTAAAGTTTAAATATAAATTTTTTCATTTTAATAACCCCTTCCTAATAAGTTTTCACCTATCGTTAGCTAATATGTTGATATTAACAAGCTACGATAGATAAATAAAATTTTCGCTTTATTCACAGTGTTATTCTAATGATATAAATATATCGCTGGAGCATCATCTACGATAGTTTTCTCAATTTGTTGAATTAATCGTACAAAATCTGCTTCATCTATAGTCTCCCAAGCTTGCTCTATCTGACTATCAATATTTAAATTTATATAATGGCTATTATTTGATGAACCTTTTGAATGGCAAAGGGAATATAGGTAATCAGCCGGATCAGGAGTATCAGCGCTCCATCCCATAAAGAAGAAGGGTAATTTACCCTGTTCAGCCATCTTCACTAATTATTCCCATTTTTCCCCTTTGCGATCTACTTTTATTCCAATTTGGGCTAAATATATCTTTACTTCTTTGATTATAAGTTTAGAAATTGAATTTCCCGTGTAATAATATAGGTCAACATTAAAACCTTCTGGGTACCCCGCCTGAGAGAGCAACTCCTTGGCTTTATTAATATTATAAGGGTAACCAACAAGGCTGGGATTATAACCAATCATATCTGGTGGAAGTGGACTTTGAGCCACTATTAGATTACAGTCAAATTTTGAATTTATTTCATCAAGCAAGGCTTTCTTATCAATTGCATAATTCAGAGCTTGTCTGACTTTTAAATTATCAAAAGGCTGATAATCTAAATTAAAACCCAAATAATATACGCCACCCACCAACCGATCTCCAGGCTCTTTAACTCCAAGCCCTTTAACTCCTAAATTAAAATCAACACCTGTAACCTTCTGCCCCTCAATTACGTTAATAGTCTTTTGAGTAGATATATAACCATGCTTAAATACGGTTATTGTATGTTGACCAGCTGGAACATTATTTATATTATAATTTCCATAAGAAGAAGAGATCGTAAAAAGTTCGGTATTTAAAATATCAATCCTTGCTACACTTGGCCTAAAACCTACTCCGGGCAAGTGAGCTTTTATTACCCCACTAATTTTACCGGTATGAATAGAAATTGACGATGAGCATTCAATTATATCTACCATTATCCCTGATACCAAAATTAGTAAAATTGCCCCGATTAATAGAAACTTTTTCATTTTCTTAACCTCCAAAAGAATTTTTATTTTGTTTAAACATAATTTCTAAAACTAGATATTAATTTAGATTTTGAATAAGTTCATCAAATAATTCCTTCATTTCTGCTCTTGATATTAATTGCGTTACACTAATACTTTCTCGTATAAATATAATCAAAATTTTACCAACTTATTATTAAGGCAAATTCTCTTAAAAATCCTTCTTTTTCTAGAAAAATAATTTAAAAACAAAAAAGCCCTTCAGCAAAATGCCAAAGGGCTGGAAATTGTCAAGCTCCCCCTATTGGACGCGTTTGGAACTTTTAAGGGGAATATTGCAATAGAAAATATTAGATTAATAAGTTAGTTATTCATAATTATGAGTAGTATCTATGAATAAATATTTTAGAATATTTATAAAAATAAAAGTCCTTTATCTAAAAGGTCAAGGCGCCGCGGGAAGGTCAATAGGCAGAACTTTTCATATTGTCTTTAAATTTCAGCACTTTAAAAGAAAATCATAAAATAGTTATTCTTCATAATTATGAAGTGTTATCTGAATGTATTTGATATACTTTCTATTGTAGCCTTTTTTCAGCTGTTCATTAATCCAGTTGTCTATTTCAGCCATTAAATTACATACTGAATCTAAATTTATATAAATTTTTTGTATTAATTTAACAGAAGTAAAAAATCCTCCAAAAATAAATCAATCTGTTTTCAAATTATATTCCAAAGGTATCAAGGGTATGTTAGCAGCACTTTTATTAGGAAAAATGACCATGGCATGTATGTGCAATCTTTTTAATTCCCCATTGTTAGCATCTTCAACTAATTTGCTTATTGATGCTGTGCTATCTTTCCTGAAGTATCTAATCAAATAATAAGGAAACCCACCACCACTTAAACTATCTTCTGGAGCAGATGCTATCCCAACATAATTATCTAAATATCCTAAATTTTTTAAGAACTTGCCAGAATAACAAGAGTCTATCATTAAAATAATTATTCCATCAACCTTTTTTAGTTGCCTTTTCAGTTCATTGCTTTCCATGTAACCATTAAAAAACTTAAGTTTACTATCTTTTGTTCCATGTGATGCAAGTAGTATATAAACAAAGTCATTATCATCAGAATTTAAATTCGAAATTGATTTCAAAACATCTTTTTCCTTGAATTTCTCAAAATCTATACTAACCTCGCTTTTGTCAGATGGAAAATTCTTTAACATATCTTCTCTTGTCTCTTTCCTACCATGCATCAGCGTTTCATATAAGTGTGTGTGTATTATGTCCTTTGTATATGACTGATATAAAAAAAATGTTATATTATCATCACTTACTCCTATATCTTTTAAAAGCCTATAAAATGAAAGCATGCTTGTTATTTGACAACCTCTTAATTTTTCATCGTCTGTTCCGTTGGCTATCACAGCATAGATGTCAACAGGGTTTTCTGGTTTCTGGGTAATTTTATCAATTTTATCATCAATTGTTACTGGCTTTTCAGCTGTTTTTTCCTGCTTTATTTTCTCCAGAAGTTTTGTTGTAAAGCCATTATCATAAACTTCTTTTGCATAGTATTTCTGCTTGTCCTCTGGCAAGCCTTGCAGCAAGTCAATAAACTCTTTTTCATAATCATCAAGACTATCCTCATTAAGAGGCTTAAGGTACAACTGGAAGATTGATGATAGATTATAATTGTTTTGCTGGATGTATTCTTTTACAGTAAGTATTTCTGAAGCAGAGGTAATAAGATAAATACAATTGATTAGGATAAGGGAGAGGACTAAGACTAATAATAATCTTAAAGATAAAGCCTTCATTTTTTTCTCCTTGAGTTTTTAGAATTATATGCTGATTATATTCGACAAAGTGATTTTAAAATCCTTCTTTTTATGAAAAATAATTCAAAAAAATCAAATAAAAAAAGCCCTTTAGCTTGATTGCCAAAGGGCTGGAAATTGTCAAGCTCCCCCTATTGGACGCGTTCAGAACTTTTTGTTGGGGTGAAATTTTAGAAGAATTACGAAACACCTATAAACTAAAGGAGTTAATTAAGTTTCCTGTTAGAGCTCCAAGTAATGTCTAGTTAAATATAAGCCCTTAAATCCTAAGGATTTCTTTGTTGATATGGTAAGCATGCAAGAGAATAGGAGAATATAGTAGTAAAAGAAAGTATATTAGAGACAAGAGGGCTAAAAAAGGAAGCCTCCTCGGTACAAGAAGGACCCCTTCCTCTCTTTCACCTACTTAATATGCGATCTTTGAAAATCTAATATTTCAAGTCCTAATAAAAAATCCCTGCTTTCTTAAGGCAAGGGTTTTGATAAATTTTTTTTATATTTGACCCCATATTCTAATTTCTCAATGATCTACCTAAGATTTAGGACAGACATTTCGCCTGTTATTTTATGAAAAATTAGAAAAAGTTACCGAATCATTGAACTAGCAAAACCGTTGCCGGAATTCATTCGGAGTTCATGTTTTCCAGAAGAAATATTCTTTTTGTCTATTTTATTATCTTAAATAAATAGGTGTGCCTATTATTCCTATTCTATTATCCATATTATTCTACTATTATTATATTATTATATTATATTCGTGATAGTCCATCTTTATTCCAACATCTAAGGATTACGCTGGGGTATGTAATCAACGTCCACACATCGACTTATTAAATTCTCGATATCCTGCATATTCTGGGAGCCTTCGGCAAGATCAAGATAATTATATCCCATAGAGATATAGTCGCCAGAACTAAAACCTTCATTTTTAACCAGGGCAGAAATATCTGATACCTGGTTGTAGACGAAACTTAGCCGCCACAGGTTGGTCAGGTTCTGCAGGAAAGAAATATCCGATACCTGGTTGCTTCCGAACCACAAGTCCGATAGGTTGGTCAGGTTCTGCAGGAAAGAAATATCTGATACCTGGTTGTGGTGGAAGACCAATCCCGATAGGTTGGTCAGGTTCTGCAGGGCAGAAATATCTGATACCTGGTTGCTTTGGAAGTACAGCGCCAGCAGATTGGTTAGGTTTTGCAAGGCAGAAATATCTGATACCTGGTTGTGGTGGAAGGACAAGTACAATAAGTTGGTCAGGTTCTGCAGGGCAGAAATATCTGATACCTGGTTGCCGTGGAAGTACAGCGCCAGCAGATTGGTCAGGTTCTGCAGGGCAGAAATATCTGATACCTGGTTGCTGTCGAAACTTAGCTCCTGCAGGTTGGTCAGGTTCTGCAGGGCAGAAATATCTGATACCTGGTTGTAGTCGAAACTTAGCTCATATAGGTTGGTCAGGTTCTGCAAGGCAGAAATATCTGATACCTGGTTGCTGTCGAACCACAGTATCTGTAGATTCTGAAGATGTTGGATCCCTTTCATAGATTTTATTCCTCTTTCTATAGCATTTAATGTTTTAATCCCTATAACATCACTTAAATATAACGGACCCTCAGGTTTGTTTATAGTCTCCCTAATAACCTGTTCAAAATTATAGTCTTCGAATTCTATAACATAATCTCCCCCCACCCCCACAGTTATTGTAAATGATTGAGTAGCGGAAAGCTCTCCATCAGATACCTTTACGGTAACATTGTAATCTCCAGAAGTTGTAGGAGTCCAGGCAATTAATCCGGTTGAAGAATTAATGCTCATTCCGCTAGGTTTGGTTGTTAGAGAATAAACCAGAGTATCTCCATCGAAATCATTAGCATTTACATCGTAACTATATGGTTCGTCTTTGGTTGCAGAAGTTACTGCGGAAGAAGTTATAACCGGGGGATGATTTACTTCTCCTACCGAAATAATTACTTGCTCACTATCGGTTGCTTCCCCATCACTTACTTCACACCCAACTGTATAGTTACCTTCAGTAGATGGAGCTCTCCAGGTTACGGATGGTCCTGAGGTACTTCCTTCAAACGTTCCACCCGTTTTGGTCCAAGTATAGGTAAGGGTATCCCCATCTTGATCAGAGGCAGTACAGGTTATGGTAGTAGACTCATTAATATCGACACTGGAGGGATCAGCAGTAAGGCTAGAGATTACTGGGGCATGATTAGCATCTGAGCTAACTGTTACTGCTACAGTATCAGCTTCAGTAATATCACTTTCAGTATATCCTACGGTAATAGTAGAACTACCAGGAGCAACTGCCGTAATCACGCCAGTGTTAACAGTAGCAATTCCGATATTGCTTGAATCATAAATACAGGCATTAAGAGCTATATCAGAAGTAAATCCATTATCATAGTGAGCAGTAATCGAGTCGATGGATTGAGAATCCCCCACTCCTATATTCATTGTTTCTGGAAAAACTACAATACTAGAAACTGTATCTTTCGGAAACTTCAGATTTTTTTTACCCCACACTATCCAAGTCGTATTAGGATAATAGGGATCAGTCTTTTCTTCATATGCATCACCCGTGGCTGAATCTCCTTCTCTCATTTTTTCGATTAAATCACATCCCTGGGACAAGCCAAAGCCCCCCGATGTTGTATCAGTAAATCCGAAGTAGGCTCCCGCGCCTTTGCCCTTAAACACATTCCATAGGGCATCTGTTTTTGCACTTTGACAAGATATATTAAGAATGATTGTATTAGAAAAGTTACTTGATAAGTTGGAATTAAACCAGTTTGAACTTACTGCATAGACGGGCTCTGAAGCTAAAACTCCGCCTTCTCCTTTTACCTTCATATTTTGCCAAATAGCCATGTGGTTCAAAAGCAACCAGGTATAATAACCAAGACTATTTAAATACCAAGGAACAACTTCACCAGTAGCAAGCCACTTACCTTTTGAGCCATGAGTATTTAATACAACCATACCATTATAATCAGTAATATTCTGTAAAGAAGCCACATCAGCTTCTTTATTATCTAATGTGGCAATATTAAAACTTAAAGCAGAATCTTCAAATCTGTTAACATATTCTGATACAATATCATGACTCCATTCTTCGCCATCATTCGTGGTACCACTCCAGCTATTAAATTCTCCTGCAAAAGGAACCCAAATCAAAACATTTCGACCGCCTGTATATACTATATCGTCTATATCTTTAGTATTTTGCGTACTGTGATTATCTAATTCTGATTTTATCCCTATAGTATTGGTAAGGCTTGTTTGAAAATAATCTGGAATGGACAACTTGTTTTCTGATATTGTATCCCCTCCCAAAGTTGGCTCGTCGTTGAGGTCCTGCAAAAGAATGAAGCTGATAAGTTCTGACACATAGTTTATTTGCAGCAGATTACCATCAACAACAGTGCTTTCTACACAAGTTTGTTCATTTAGATATTCACCTAAAATATTAAGGGTGCCCTCCGCATCAGTACCTGGACCTTCCACAATATCATTTAGTTTTTGCTCAGCTAAGTCATGGATAGGCAAAACTTCCTGAACAACTGCCTGGTCAGTATCGGGTGGTACTTCCCCATTGGGCGTTACCACCCCGCCACCGCAACCCGATAAAAACATAGCTAATAGGAAAAATAAAATAACAAAAAAATATGTCTTTTTCATTTTCTTATCCCCCTTTATTTTAAATAATATTTTTCTAATTTCTAACAACATGCTTTACTTGGTACTTACGCTTCAATCCTTCCGGATTTAATCCATTCTTTTATTATTTCTCTTTTATTTTCTTCCAGGACAACCTCAAGTAATTTTGAGGATTTTCCTTTAACTCTTACCTTATTAAGTTTTTCTTTCCAAAAGTCTGGTAGCCTGTCTTCTGTTTCTATCTTTATCTCTTCCTGCTGTGAAGGATTAAGTGAATTACAAATCTGCCCTATTCTTTCAATCTCTTCCCGCCTCTTTTTAGAAAAATGGGCTGTCCCTATTTATAATCAAACATTTAATTTTAGGTTGTGATGATAGAAGATTGATGCTTTAATGGTTAGTATAGTTAGAATGTGTTACTTAGTGGGTCTCTTGGGGCAGAGAAAGAATGCTATTCTTAAGTTAAATCTTAGATAATATAGCTTTTTATTTTAGTATAATATTATTATAGATATTCTGCTTAGATAAAAAATACGCTTATTAAATGTCTTTCAGTTTCTATTTTATATATACGACATAAGTTTTAAAAATCCTTCTTTTTTATAAAAAATAATTTAAGAAATAAAAAAGCCCTTCAGCTAATGCCAAAGGGCTGGAAATTGTCAAGCTCCCCCTATTGGAAAGCTTTAGAACTTTTTGTTGGGGTGAAATCATAGAAGAATTACGAAACACCTATAAACTAAAGGAGTTAATTGGCCCTCCTGTTAGTGCCCAAATAATGTGTAGTTAAATATAAACCCTTGCTTATCAATAAGTTATACCCCTACTCTTATTCTAACTATATTTATAATGATAAATTGATTATAGCATACATATTAAATTTTATTATAAAGCCATAAGAATTTATTTGAATATTTGATATAGAGAATAAAAGACAGCCAATACAAAATTTCTAATATATTAAACTAATAATTAACTTTTAAAGTTTTTTTGTGGAGGACATTTTTTAATAGAGAGAGTTTGGATGAAGTGAATTTTATACAGAAGATAAAAAAAACAGGTAATGATTTTTTTAAGATCCGTAAATTATGATAATGTTAAAGCGGTCTCTAAAACCGGCCAGATAACAAACTTTTCCCGGGAAGCATCACAAGAATTAATCAATTTATCTACCTCGTCATTATTTAATGGTCCCCTTTATATTGGTATGGCATGGGTTTATTTACTCGCTATTTAGTTTAAGATTTAAAGTCTTGCTAGTATAAGAATTTCCAACTGCATCTTCAAAAAACCCGGAAATTTTGATAGTATCTTTAAAATTGTAAGATTTTAAATCATTAATGATGTCTGATCTTTTCATCCAAACACAAAAATTTTTTCTTTGGTCTAGCTTACAAGGTAGTTCTTGAGTACCTCCAGGTTCTGTAAAATACATGGATGGCATATTTTTAGAAGGTAATTTGAGCCCACAAGACGATAAAGTAATATCGAAAGTTCCTATATTAGCAGCCTCTAAAAAAATCATTGGAGTGGACAACTGACGGTTATCAGACTCCCCATATTGCGGCCGGTGCAATTATAATTTGATATATATTCATATCATATACCCTTTTTAGTTTAAATTTCTCTACAACTGTTGTCAATATTTAATAAAAAGACGCTAAAATGGTGTAAGTTAGTAATTTAAAATATAAGTAAAATAAGGATTTTAATTTAATAAGAAGAAGAAATTTATTTCCTCTTAAAGCCAGAAACCGGTAAGAGGTTAGGTTCTCTTTCATGTTAAAGCAAGAGGTGATCATTGGTTAATACCTGATTCGAAATATTTTGTCTTTTTAGTTTGAGTAACAGTACTATCTTTGGACTCTACCCGAGACTGCCCCTCCCGCTAAACTTTTTACTTCCTCTACGGAAATTAAAGATAAATCTCCCGGGATAGAATGCTTTAAGCAAGATGCTGCTACTGCAAATTTAAGGGCTTCCATATCATTATTTAAATTATCCAAACCATAGATTAAACCTGCAGCAAAAGTATCTCCTCCTCCTACCCTATCTACAATATTATGAATTTCATACTTTTTGGAAATAAAAAACTTCTTCCGATTATTAAGCACTGCTGACCATCCATTGTAGTTTGCAGAATGGCTTTCCCTTAAAGTGATAGCAATTTTATTGATATTAGGATATAGCTTAAGAATCTTATCAGTTAATTCTTTATATTGCTGTATTTGAAGTTTGCCTGATTCGACATCTACATCCACTTTAACCCCAAGAGATTTCTGACAGTCCTCTTCATTTCCTAAGGCGATATCAACATATTTAACCAACTCACCCATTACTTCAGGGGCAGATTTCCCATACTTCCATAACTTTTTTCTAAAGTTAAGATCACAGGAAATAGTAATGCCTTTTTCTCTCGCTTTTTTCACTGCCTCTAAGGAAAGCTCTGAAGCCGAAAGAGAAATAGCTGGAGTGATTCCAGTAATATGAAACCAACTCACTCCGTCAAATACCCTGTCCCAGTTAATATCGCCAGGCTTCGCCTCAGCAGTAGCTGAATGAGAACGGTCGTAGATAACCTTAGAGGGTCTCTGATTAGCCCCAGCTTCTAAAAAGTAGATACCCAACCTGTTTCCCTTTCTTACGATAAATGAAGTATCTACACTATGCCTTCTTAGTTCTCCAAGACAGGCATCTCCAATTGCATTATCAGGAATTACCGAAACATAGGCTACATTTAAACCAAATCTAGCTAGACCCACGGCTACATTTGCCTCCCCTCCTCCAAAGGTAGCTTCCAGGAGAGGGCTCTGAAAGAATCTTTCGCAATTTGGCGGTTTAAGCCTCAACATTATTTCCCCAAAAGTAATATACTTTTTCATCGTTTACTTCCTTTTTTAAAATTATTTCTGAAAAAGATAAATGGCAAATCCTGATACTTCTTGATCTAAATAGATTGCTTTAAGTTTACCGTCCTTTTCTTTAGCTGTCTCAGAAAAAACGGAAATACCTTTCACTTTTAAGTAGGTTATTGCTCTATGAATATCATTAGTGGCTATAGCGATATAACCATGTTCTCCCAAATATTGGTTTTTCATAATTTCAAATTCTGGACCAGTAAAAATAGAACTTACCCCTTCCTTGATAGGAAAATAAAAAAGATTTAAAAGTTGGTTTGCAGAATCAAGAGCTTTATCTTTATTTTCTTCATTTATCCCTAGGTGGGCAAATTTAAACCCCAACATGATAGAGACCGCTTCTTTTGTAAGTCTGGTAATCTCGGCAAAATTACCTGAAGAGATGAGGTCGGTCTTTACCATCCAACTACCTCCACAGGCATGTACTTTATTATTGGATAGATAAGAACATAAGTTATTCAGGTTGATCCCTCCTGTGGGAATAAATTTTATCCCGCTATAAGGTGCTGACATAGACTTGAGAAGTGCTAATCCTCCTGATGCTTCAGCGGGAAAAAACTTTACTACTTCAATTTCTCTCACCAGAGCCATCTCAATTTGGGTGGGGTTATTTATACCAGGAGTTACGGGAATACTATTTTCTATACAATAATCTACTACTCTTGGGTTAAAGCCCGGGGATACAATAAATTTAGCACCGGCAGAAACTGCTTTTTTGACCTGTTCGATGGTTAGCACAGTTCCTGCTCCGACTAAAAGATTAGGGAGTTCTCCGGTTAAGGTTTTAATTGACTCTTCTGCGGCAGAAGTTCTGAAGGTAATCTCAGCAATAGGGAGATCACCATCAATAAGTGCTCTTCCAAGCGGGAGAGCATCTTCAGCTTTTTCAATTTTAACCACAGGAACAATTCCCAACTCACCAATTTTCTCAAGAACTTTATTCATTCAAATGACCTCCTTTTTAAAAATATACTATGAGATACTATGATCTTGACTATTAAGATTGGGTATATGAACTTTATATTTTATACCGGATAGATACTAACTTTTCATCTATTCACAACTAAACTTTTCTCCCTGCTTTTTAATTATTCCTTTTTGTAATTTACTATTATATCCCAATCTTTTAGATATCTTTTTACTTGTCTCAATAAGAACTTTTTTTAGATTATTCTGTGCATTTTTATCTATCCTGGAAATAGGACTTGAAATACTAAGGGCAGTTATTACTTCCCCTTGATAATTCCTAATAGGAGCAGCTACACAACAAACATCCTTTTCGTTTTCTTCTCTATCTAAGGCAAAACCCTGCTCTTTTACTTTATCAAGTTCTTCTTCTAATTCCCTTTTATCAGTGATGATCTTCTCTGTAAAACGAGGAAGCTCGCTTCTAAATAATATTCTTTCTTTTTCTAGAGAAGATGAACTAACAGCACCTTCGCTAAAGCAGCACAGTGAAGAGTAGCTTTTACCCACGTAAGAACATATCCTTATGGTTTGAGAAGATTTCACTTTAGCTAAGTAAAGAACATCTCCCTCCCCTAAAACTCCTAAATGAGCAGTTTTGTTACATTGATTTACTAATTCTTTTAGATAAGGAGTTGCCTCTCTTGTCAGATCTATTTGCTGAAGTTTGGCCATACTTAATTCTAATGCCTTCAGACCTAGTTGGTATTTCTGATTATCGGGTTCTTGCTCCACATATCTCCAATGTTTCAAGGTATCTAATATACGATGGGCAGTGCTGGGATAGAGGTCTAATTTTTTACTGGTTTAAGTCATATTCATAGCGTAACCTCGTTGAAGTAAAATTTCAAGAATGGAGAGGGATTTATATAAATTCCCACGCCTTTACAGGCGCAGTACTTTCAAAACTCAAGCTTTGCTTGTCCTGTTTCTTCCTCTTCTTGTGATTGGACGTATTTTCGGATCACTTCTTCGTTTATCCCAACTGTAGAGACAAAATACCCTTTGCCCCAAAGACCTTTTCTGTCCCAATATACCTTTTTCAAGAAAGCAAACTTTCTACTTAGAGATCTACTGGTATTCTTTTTGATGGTTTCCACTACTTTGCTTACCGCGTATTTCGGGGGAATGACCATATACAAATGTATATGATCTTTCTTTATTCCTATCTCTATATATTCCCAATCAGGATAATATTTCCTTATTTCCTGAAGCTTTATTTTCAGATAACTTTTTACTCCGGTAACTAAAATCTTTCTTCGGTATCGAGTTATCCAAACAATATGATATTGAGTTTTATGTACGGTATGAGCTACTTTATATAATTTCATGCTTCCATTATAGCAAAGTACGAACGGAAGAAACAGGAAAATGCTCTCATCCCCACCTTTACAGGTGGGGATTTCCCGCTAGATTAAAATATTCTCCCAAAGGGGTTAATTATCCCTCTTTACTGATTACTCATAGTAGTTACCTACATCAAATAGATATAGTTGGTCCTAGATATCTGAAAGAAGATGGGAAATTCTATTCGATAAATATTATCGTTGCCTTTGACCATAGAAATAGTACCAATCCTGAGCGTAGACAGAACAGTATAGCGGTTAGTAAAGGTTTATTATATTCCTGGAAAACCTTAGGCATACCTCTTTATGGGCAGATGGGTAACAAACTACCTATGCACGGGGAAGCAAGCAGTACCCCCACCCCACTCTTTTGAGCCAGTCATCCGTCTCTGTCTTTACATGAGCATACAACCTCTCTTTATTCCTCTAAGAGAACCTTGGAGGAATGGGATTATCGAGCATTTTCAGAATGTCTTTGATAAGATGTTCTTTCGGGCACAGTATTTTAAAGACTTCGATCATCTTTACAAAAAGGCTAAAGAGTTTGAGCTATTTCACAATCAGAATCACCGTTATAGTATTTTAGAAGGCATGACTCCTAACCAAAAGTTTTCCGGAGACATTAAGCTTTTACCTGCTTCTTTCAGACTTCCTGAAAAGTTAGCTATTGTCCTAGGATATGTACATCTTGTCCGCTTTATAAGGAGTGATCGTGTTTTAGATATCTTTGGAGAAAAATATATTATGCCTGATGATGTAGAGCATGAATATGTCTGGGCTACTATTGATACTGCCCAAGAGAAATTGTTTGTATACCATGATTCTAAATTAGTAGTAGAATATGATTATCCTTTACCAAAAAGCTCTATTGATTTATCAAAGATCGATCTCTAGAGTTCACAAGGTCTATATATTTAAAGACTCTAAGAAAAGTTTACGATGTCCGTATATTTAATAATTAGCTTTTATTGCAGTTGTATTAATCTATCAACTTAGTAGCCAAAAGCCAATACTCAACTCGCAAGAGCGGAAGCAAACCTTCGGGGAGGTGGAGCAGGGTTCCAAAATTTACCACAAGATTATGCTCGCTTCTATAGCTATCCAGTGTCTACCATACATAATCCTCCTTTTTTATTTTCCCCACACCTCCCTAAATACCCTCAAGAAGTTAAGTCCGAGAATCTTTTTAATATCTTGATCCGTATAGCCACGAGCTATCAATCCCTCCGTAATTTGAAACACTTGACTATATTCAACCACTCCCTGGTCATTAACGAAGATATTCCTCCATGTCCATCCACTTTGAGGTCCTTGCGCTAATAAATTAGGGTTGACTTTAACCCATGCTGCATGTTCTTCTTTGGTCCAAAGATTAAAATCGGTCCCAAGACCTACATGATCCGGCCCGACTAATTTTACCACATAATCTACTGAGTCAAGGAATTCTGCCCAAGTCGGCCGAGTATCTTTAGAAACAAGTGGAGCATAAGTACATATCCCCATAACCCCCCCCGTTTTTAGCTAAAGCTTTTATTTGTTCATCAGTCTTGTTTCTGGCATGGTCAACCAAGGCTCGCGGATTAGAGTGCGTGACAAGTACTGGGGCTTTTGAATATTTTATAGCATCTAGAGTAACTTGATCTGCACAATGGGACAAATCTATTGCAAGACCCAATCTATTCATCTCTGCCACCGCTTCTATACCGAAAGTACTTAGTCCTGAATCTGTTCTTTCGCCGCAGCCTTCTCCAAGGAGATTTTGCCAACTATAACTAAGTTGGATGATTCTCATCCCTAATCTTTTATATGTTCCTAAAAGACTTAAATCATTTCCTATTATAGTGGCATTCTGGGAGCCCATAATTACTCCCAATTTGCCTTCCCTCTTTGCCTTTTCAATATCTGAGCCAGTTTTAACTAGCATGAGTTTATCACTACATCTCTCAATTAACCTATGCCATTCTTCGATCTTTCTTATACTTTCTAGCGGTCCGTCGTCAGTTCCAACAACGGTAAAATTGAGAGCTGCTACTCCTACATCGAGAAGGTCTTCAACAAATTCCTCCAAGTATTTTGAATGTGAAACATATCCCAATCCATCTATTATTATCGATTCCTTATGTAATGTCTTTACTCTATCACTCATTTTTAATCTCCTTCTATGAAAGCTAAGTGCAAACTTTATTTTTTATGGGGTTGCATTAGCTTTTCATTATTATTTTCCGCATTTTAGTAGCGGTTGTCCCCACAGCTAAAAGTTGCCAGGTAACCAAGTAACAAGAATAGGAAATAAGATTATCAAGCTCGATGCTAGAAAAAATGAAACCCAATATGGTAAACAACCTTTGGAGATGATGACGATTCGGTCCTCAGTTATGGCTTGAACGGTAAACAGAGTAACCCCTACAGATGGAGTAATATTACCTAGTTGAATGGCAAGCAACAAAAATATACCAAACCAAATAGGTTCAAAACCAAGGCTAATGGCAAAAGGCAGTAATATAGGGGTAGTAAGCACAATCACAGCAGCGCTGTCAAGAAACATTCCAAGAAACAGAAATATCAACCAGATAATGTATATTTTAGTAATTGTTCCACCTGCTAATCTTTCCAACAAATGTAAAAGCAATTGTTTCAAGCCTAAGGCATTTAGTGCATAGCCATAGACTGATGCCATTGCAATTATAAAAAGTATTGAGACACTCAATACTTAAGAAGAATCAACCAATTATGGGATTAGAACCTTATTTCGGTATTTTTAATACTATCTGCTCAAAATAGCCAGAATCTACAGTTAGTTTATGAGCGATACCAAAAGGAATCAAAAGGATATCCCCTTTGTGTATTTCGAAAGTATCATAAGCATCCATTTGACAGTTTCTTATTTCTCTTTCTCTCTTTTCTTCTCCTCCTGAAAAATTTTCACTAACTTGGACATTCGCTTAATATAATATAAAGTTCGTAAAATACGAATGAACTTCAACCTGTGATTCAAATGGAGATATAGTCTTAAAATACCTTAATATATTTTGGCTTACTTTTAATTCCTAAAGGTTTCTGACTTAATGGATGCTTCTACTACTTTCATTATTTTTCCCCCTGAACAATCTTAAAATGAATTGAGATAATGTTTCTCCAAATAGTATCAAAAACATGACAACGATGATACTAAGACTAATCGGTCTTGTTATAAAGAGTAAGAAATTTCCATCTGTTTTAATAAGACCTGTTCTTAAATTATTTTCAATCATTGGCCCCAAAATAAGGCCAAGAATCAAAGGTACTAGAGGGACATCAAGTTTCTCTAAGAAAAATCCAACTAAACCAGCAAACAACATTATGTATATATCAAAAAAATTATTATTCATTGCGTAAGAGCCAATAACACTAAAAAAAACAACCCCAACCCAAATAATATTTCTTGGCAATTTTAAAAGTTGCCGTGATGCCATAATCCCAAGAAAGCCTATTGGTATTAATAAAATTTGACTAATAATACCTATTGCAAAGATGGAATTCATTAAATCTCTGCTTTGTGAAAAGATATTGGGCCCGGGTCTTAGACCGTACATTATCATTGCTCCAAGCACAATCGCAGTTATTCCATCTCCTGGTATCCCAAAGACAAATGCAGGGATCCATGTTCCCCCAAGCGCTGCATTATTTGCACAAGTCGGTGCAATTACTCCTTCCACATGCCCTGTTCCAAATTCATTTCTATTCTTAGAAGTCTTTTTTGCAGCCCCGTATGAAACCCATGCAGCAATATCAGCACCTGCGCCTGGTAAAGCACCAATAAAAACACCTATTACGGATGAAATTAAAAATCTTAATTTATATTTCCATATCGTCTTTATGGCTTCTAAAAAGGGTATTTTCCCAAATCCTTTTACAGTAGAGGCGCTTAGCTCTTCTTTTTTTGTTAGGTTCTTCAAAATTTCTGAGAGACCAAAAAGACCTATCATTACTGGAATAAAAGAAATGCCACTAATTAAATTGATATTACCAAAAGCAAAACGAGGATACCCCGTTGTTGCATCGATTCCTATTGTTGAAATGGCTAAACCAATTATTGCTGATATAAAACCATTAATGATTTTTCCTCTGCTTACAATTGCTGTCATGCTTAAGCCAAAAACTCCAAGCCAGAAATATTCAAAATTTGTAAATCTTAATGCAAATTTAGCAAGTAAAGGAGCGACAAATATTAGTAATGATATTCCAAGAAGCCCACCCAAAACAGAACCTACAAGGTCAATTGAAAGTGCAAGGACCCCCTTCCCTTTTTTATTCATTTCAAAGCCGTCAAGGGTAGCTGCTCCCGAAGCGGGGGTGCCAGGAACTCGAAGAAAAGTTGCAGGAATATCCCCTGCAAATATTGCAGTAAAAGAAATCCCAAGAATCATGGCAAATGCAGCTCTTGCATCCATGTAATAAGTAATTGGAATGATTAATGCAACTGCCATTGTGGCTGTTAATCCAGGTGTTGCACCAACAAATATGCCAAACATCATCGCTAAAATCCACGGAATAAAAACTTTTAGACTAAAGAGACCCGTTATTGACGAGAACATCTAACCCTCCTTACCCACCAGTAAATATAATTCCCATTGGGAGAGAAATATATGCGATTTTCCAAAATATAATCCAGCTAAAAAAAACAATAATTATCGACGCAATAATAGCACTCATCCATTTTGCTTGAAGTCTTTTCATAAGAATAAAGCAGAATAAAAATGTTCCTAAGAAAAAACCAAGGATGTTAATAACCGGAGGATATATTGCAATAAAAAAAATGAAAATCAAAAAAGTGAAAAATCCCTGACTCCTATAAAAAGAAATCTCATTTTTTTTAACTTTTTCTGAAAGGTCTTTCCTTGATAAAATATTAGCAATAATTGTATATATTCCAAATATTATCATTAATATTCCAATATTTGTAGGAAAGAAATTTGGACCAGTCATTACATCTCCACTTAAGTAAAGCTTTGGGAAAGTTCTGGAGTATAAAATCATAAAAATGCCCAAGATAGAAAGAACTATTCCAAATATAATTTCACCCAGTGGTAATTTTAATTTTTCTTTCATCTATATTTCCCTAGTTTTAAAGAGTGCCCCGCTTTCACGGGGCACAAAATTATTTCATTTAATCGCACCGGTGGCGAGTTCAAGAATATTTTTCCAAGTACTATCTTGTTCCTTGGCAAATTGTGCAAACTCTTCAGAATTCCTTATCTGAATGCCAAAGCCTCTTTTGCTCATAAAATCTTTAAATTCACTTGAGTTTATTATCTCATTAAAGGCATTATAGAGCGTATCAATTATTTCTTTTGGTGTTCCTCTTGGAACTACAAATCCTCTCCACGTTCCTAAGGACCAATTAATCCCTAATTCTTTAAGCGTAGGGAGGTTGGGAAAATTTGGATCTCTTTCGTCAGACATAATCGCAATTGGTCTTAAAAGGTTTGCATCAATCTGGCTTTTTGTTTCAGGAAGACTGCCTGTAAAAACATCTATATGGCCTCCAAGTAACTCAGTTATCGCAGGTGCAGCGCCCTCTGCAGGAATCCATTTTACGCTATCTATAGGTAGACCTGCAGCACTGATCATTCCAATTGCTGCAACACCCCAACTTCCACCTGTAGGGTTTCCGTAGAACATAAACTTTCCGGGGTTTTTCTTAACATCATCAAGTAATTCATTTATAGTTTCCCAGGGTGCATCTTCCTTAACGATAATTGACGCTGGATCTTGATTGATTTGAATTACATAATCAAAATTATCGACAGTCAAATCTGTTAAACCCATCCAATGCATGCTGGCTATCTCAACCGTAGCCAATGTTAAAGTGTAACCATCCGGTTTTGCTAAAGCACCTGCCATGTGTCCTGCAGCTCCACCTCCACCAGTTTTATTTACCACTCGAAAGGGTTTCCCAAATTTCTTTTGAAGCTGATCTCCCATTAATCTTGCAAGAGCATCTGTACCACCGCCGGCAGACCATGGACAAATTATGGTAACTGCCTTTACGGGATAAATTACTTTTGCCTCTCCTGCTTTACATTCTGACGTAAAGCTTAGGGTAAGCGGAAACAAAATCAATAATGTAAGAAAAAATTTTAAGAATTTATTTCTCATTTTAATTATCTCCTTCTGTAAATTTAAATTTAATTATATTCTTTTCATTTCAGTACTTTTACATTTTGAATCACCTCCAAGTTTAAAAAAATTGTCTAAATCCCTTTTCTTGGGCTGACCTTCAGTTGAACCAACGGCCACTACAGTATCTATTACCTTAATTTTCTTTGACTGTCCATGGGTGATTTTCCCAGATTGGTCTCCTATAATACACCCATCTTTTCTAAGCTTCAAGAAAGAAGATAGACATCCTTCATGGTAAATGAGCTAAGATCATTAAACTGTTTACTTTAGCTTAGTTAATTCTTTTATATCTTTTTAGATAAACTTTTTGGGTATTACCCGCCTTTTTAGTTGAATAGGTAAAATTAACTAAGTAGCTTTATGTTTTTTGTTGATAGTTGACTATTTAACCTAAAGAAATAGCAAATCCACCAAACGAGATCTTCTTTTTTCAAAGAACGGTTAATACATTTTTTTATAATCTGTGGAATTTATTTTTCATATTCTTTCATATTCTTTCATATTATTTCATATTATTTTTGGCAGTACCCTGTCCATCTCCTTCTTTTCAATCTAACAAAAGTAATGCTAATTTAATTTCTAACTTCAAAACAACGATGATAAAAATAATTTTAAATTAACTAGTTCCTTTATAATCTTTTTAGCCTACTCTAAATTTAAAAGTTTTAACGAATCTCTATTTATTATAGATTCAACTTCCTTCTCTTCTATCGGTGGGAGATTAGCCTTTTTAGCTAATTCACAAATTGAATATAACCCATTAATGGTACTTTCAATGGTCGTTACTGGATAATCTGTTCCGAAAAGAAGTTTATCCAATACTCCATATTCTTTGGCTAATCGTAATGAATTATAGAATTGCCAGGGTCGATAATATAAAGCTGAAATGTCAGCAAATACATTAGGTTGTTTCCGAATCAAAACGATTGTATCTTTTTCCCAAGGATGTCCTAAATGAGCAATCACTATCTTTAATAGTGGAAAGTCATGGGCAATTTCTTCAATTAACATAGGTTGGGTATATTTTAGTTTTGATTCTCTAGTATAAGTAGTACCCATATGAAATAGTATTGGTAGATTTAATTCAAGAGCTTTTCTATATACCGGATAGGCTATTTTATAATCCAGCGGATGAAAATTTTGATACATAGGAAGCAATTTAAGGCCTTTTAGGCCTAGTTGATTTTTACTTCGCTCCATTTCATTAATACAGTTTTTATCATTTGGATCTACGGACATAAAACCTATAAAACGTGATAGATCTTTTTTGATATATTCTGCTATAAAATCATTCGGTACATTAATCCCGCTAAAAGGAGCCTGGAGACCCAACACAAATACCTTATCTGCTTTTATGGTATCTTTATAATGATCCTCAGGTTTTGCAATAAAATTCTTTATTGGTACGCCTCTAGTTTCAGAATTTAAAGGTTGTTTTGATAAATGTTCTTCAATCACCATATGAGTATGTACATCAACAATCATTTAGATTCACCTCTCAATTTTTAAAAAATATTCTTCTACAAAATATGGTACTTTTCAAACATCGTCCTGACTGAAGCTCCTTCATGGAGACCTCTCATAAACTTTTTTTCTTTCTCAAATTTTTCCTCAGCTAAATTAACGACTTCAGCAGCTATATCTTGCGGTATGACCACTACACCATCATCATCACCAAAAACAACATCTCCAGGATTTACCCATACTCCGCCACATTTAATAGGTTGATTATAGTTGATAATTTCGATTCTCCCTTTTGAATCTCCTGGCGCAATTCCCTTTACAAACACAGGGAACTTCATTTCTTTAATCGCCACAGTATCTCTGGAAATACCGTCAATAATTGCTCCCCTAGCTCCTCTATGCATTGCTCCAGTCGAGAGTAATGCTCCCCATAAACCAGCCGTCATGGCTCCACTCTGGGTAGCTACAGCCACATCACCTCGTTTCAAACTTTCAATAAAATCAAGCTCATTTTTATACGGTTTATCGGGTACCTGATAGACCGGCACGGATAAAGCAGTTGCTACTCTCCCTGCTAGTTTGATATTGGGGAAAAGCGGCCGAATTTTATATTCCATAATATAGACACTGTCTTTAAATCCTAACTTATCATCTAATACATCACTAATAAGACCGGTATAAAGTCTTTCAATCCTCTTGAACAATTCTTCATTAATTTCTTTCTTCATAAAAATATCCTTCCCTAATATAATATTATTAATACTTATTGCCTAATTCATTAGAAATTTTATTAGCTGTTTTTATTATTAAAGGAACATAATCATTTATTTTTTTAAGAGATATTCGCTGGGATGGAGCAGCAATGCTAATTGAGGCAATAATTTTCCCATTATGTTTAAATATCGGGGCCCCCACACATCTTGTACCAATTTCTCCTTCTTCGTCATCGATAGAATACCCACACTTTTTTATTTTTATTAAATTCTGCTTTAATGCAAAAAAATCAGTTATCGTATTACATGTCTTGGCTTTTAAACCTCTAGTTTTTATAATATCATCTACTGTTTTTTCGGGTAAAAAAGCTAAAAAAGCTTTCCCTACTGCACTATAATGTAAACTGTCCAGAGTGCCTATCGAAGTCACCACTCTGTTTTTTTGAAGGCTTTCTACAGCATCAATATAAACACCCATCGAATCCTCCAAAACCATTAAATGTACGGTTTCACCGGTTTGATCTCTAAGTTTTCTCAGATAAGGAGCAGCTATATTTCTTAAATCAATTTTTTTTAAAACACTATCACTAATTTCTACAAATCTTAAACCCAATTTATATTTTCTACTTGATGGATCTTGATTTAGATATTTGTCACCATGCAATGTATTAACTATTCTTTGGATAGTACTGGTATTGATTTTTAAATCTTTTGCAATATCAGTAATCCCTTTAGCCTCTTCATTTTTAAATAAATATTCAATTATTGCCAAAGCTTTTTCAACTGTTTTTGCTTTTGTGTTATCCATTATCTTTCCTTTTATAGGAATGCTATTCCCTTTTTATTATTTTATAATAGATAAAGTAAAATGTCAAGTATTATTTTTATTTGTCTGTGTCAACCTTTTGGGGGTAGTTTTCTTTGGTGAAAAAATTTCTTCTGGCTTCGGGTAGACTTACCCTTTATTTTGTTAAGGCTTATTGTTTTTACCAATAAGCATGATTGTCCTTATATTATTTAGGTTATGATAATACATGGTCATCTACTTTCTTAAATATTTTTTTAACTGATTAATAATATCCTACCTCAGAGAGTTTGCGCAAAACACCTAC